>Ga0334722_10002379_pt1 | contig 21461 bp, 13 predicted proteins | sample C3_bottom_MG_FD_207210 | JGI IMG/M metagenome (GOLD analysis project Ga0334722, IMG submission 207210) | Sediment microbial communities from Yellowstone Lake, YNP, Wyoming, USA - C3_bottom | ecosystem: Environmental > Aquatic > Freshwater > Lake > Sediment | place: USA: Wyoming | collected... | reverse complement strand
GTTCTTGAAGGCCGACCCGCAGATGACCGGCACGAACGGGGTCTTCTCGTGGCGCACCGATTCAATCGTGCGCTTGCGGAGGGCCGCCTTGATTTCGTCCTCGGTGACCTCGCCGCCGTGCAGGTACTTGTCGAGGATCGTGTCGTTGACTTCGCTGACCTTCTCGATGAGGTGCTCGCGGTACTCCTGCGCCTGCGCCTGGTATTCGGCCGGGATCTCGTCGACGACGTAGTCGGCGCCGAGCGTCTCGTCCTTATACCGGATGGCCTTCATCTTCACGAGGTCGATGACCCCGGCGAATTCCGACTCGGCCCCGATGGGCAGCTGAATCGCGACCGGGTTGGCGCCCAGCTTGGTCCGAATCTGCGAGAGCGTCTCCACGAAGTTCGCGCCGATGCGATCCATCTTGTTGACGAAGCAGATGCGCGGCACGCGGTACTTGTCCGCCTGGCGCCACACCGTCTCGGACTGCGGCTCGACGCCGGACACCGCATCGAACACCGCCACCGCGCCATCGAGCACCCGCAGCGAGCGCTCGACCTCGGCCGTGAAATCCACGTGGCCGGGCGTGTCGATGATATTGATCCGGTTCTCGCGCCACATGCAGGTCGTGGCCGCCGACGTGATCGTAATGCCCCGCTCCTGCTCCTGCTCCATCCAGTCCATGACGGCAGTCCCGTCGTGGACCTCACCCAGCTTGTAGGTGATGCCGGTGTAGAACAGGATGCGCTCGGTGGTCGTGGTCTTCCCGGCATCAATGTGGGCCATGATGCCGATGTTCCGCGTCCGATCGAGAGGTACGAGTCTGGGCATGAATCACGTTTCCAGCGCCGCGGCACCGCCGCTGCGCCGAGCTGCCTTTACCAGCGATAGTGGGCGAAGGCCTTGTTGGCCTCTGCCATCCGGTGCGTGTCTTCCTTCTTCTTCACGGCGCCGCCACGCAGATTCGCGGCATCCATGAACTCGTTGGCGAGCTTCTCGTGCATCGTCTTGCCGTCGCCGCGCGTGCGCGAGAACAGCACGAGCCAGCGGATGCTCAGCGACAGGCGGCGCGTCGGGTTGACCTCGATCGGCACCTGGTAGTTCGACCCGCCCACGCGCCGCGACTTCACCTCGAGCGCGGGCTTGACGTTGTCGACGGCCTTCTTGAACACCTTGACGGGGTCATCGCCCGTCTTTTCCTTGATGATGTCGAAGGCGCGGTACAGGATCGACTCGGCCGTGCTTCGCTTGCCCTCTTTCATCACGGTGTTGATGAATTTGGTGACCAGCGTGCTGCCGTATACCGGGTCGGGAAGCACTTCGCGCTTGGCAATTTCTCGTCTGCGTGGCATAGCTTCGGTCCTACTGCTTCGGCCGCTTGGCGCCGTACTTGGAGCGACCCTGTTTGCGCCCCTGCACACCCACCGCGTCGAGCGTGCCGCGGATCACGTGGTAGCGAACGCCGGGAAGGTCCTTCACACGCCCCCCGCGGATGAGCACCAGCGAGTGCTCCTGCAGGTTGTGGCCGACACCCGGGATATAGGTGGTCACCTCGATCCCGTTGGTCAACCGGACGCGTGCCACCTTGCGAAGGGCCGAGTTCGGCTTCTTCGGCGTCTGCGTGAAGACGCGCACACACACCCCCCGCTTCTGGGGGTTGTCCTGGAGCGCTGGACTCTTCGTCTTGATGACGATTTGAGTGCGCCCTTTACGAACGAGCTGGCTGATGGTCGGCACGGCTGCTCCGTACAACTCACATCGGACGGCGATGCCTTCTCCCGAACACCGGTAAAGGTGCTCGCCGTCAAACCCACTTCAACCCCAGGCCCACCCGGAGACGACGATTCGCGTCCGACCGGACTCTGGAGTCCCACTGGCCTAAAAGCGTCAACAGACGCTTGGCGCCAGAGGGTGACTAACCCTATGACTGGTGTTTTCTCGCCGAGGAGCGGATGTATCCGCGGTGCCTTCTAGGCGGCGGACGCTAGATAGGGTTTCCTAACGCCCGAAGAACCTGTCAAACATAACACGAGCCGCAATCCGGATGCAAGCCCCTGTCGCAACAACCGACGTGATATACCTACCGGGTGCTCTCGTGTACCGCCGCCACCGACCAGGGCCGCCTGCGTGACGGCAATGAAGACGCGTTTGTCGCAAGCCCGGAATCTGGGCTGTTTGCCGTGGCAGATGGCCTTGGCGGACACCAGGGCGGCGAGGTGGCGTCTCAAATCGCCATCGAGTCGCTGACCGCGTTCATCCGGACCTCGTCCTGCGATCCCACCATAACATGGCCGGACGGTTTCAATCCGGCTATCTCATGTGAATCCAATCAGTTACAGAATGCCACGATGCTCGCCCACCGGCGGATTCGTCACGAGGCGACCAGGCGGCCCGAGCTCGACGGCATGGGAACCACGCTGGTTGCCGGTCTCGTCAGGTCGGCCGATCGGCTGACATACATCAGCGTCGGCGACAGCCGGCTCTACCGATGGCGGCAGGGCGCGCTGGCCCAGTTGTCCGAGGACGACACGTGGATCGCGTCGATGCTCCGTGCAGGGATGGCGCCCGAGTCGCTGCGCGACCACAAGATGCAGCACATGCTGACCAAGGCCCTGGGCTCGGTCCCGGTGCTCGAGCTGACGCCCCGCGAAGTGGGCATACAGCCCGGCGACGTCTTCCTGATGTGCAGCGACGGCCTCTACGGCCCAATTGGCGATGACGCCATCGCCGCCATCCTGGATGACAAGGTGGGAAACCTCGACGCCGCGGGTCGCGCGCTGATCGACGCGGCCAACGACGCCGGCGGGCCGGACAACATCACGGTGGTGCTGTTCCGGCGGGAGCCTGCGCGGGTCTGAATACCCGCGGCTACAGGCGTACGTCGCCACAGACCTGTCCGCTTCCGCGCAAGGCGCTACGGCGTGACCTCGACGAAGCTCAAAGAGCGACGTCGGGCAGGTCCGTTCTCCGCCTGTCACTCCGTCAGCGTCAGCGTCGTGGTACCGATGCCAATCTCGTCGCCGAGGCTGATGTAGACGTCGGTCACGCCCTGGCCGTTGACGGTGGTCCCGTTGGAGCTGCCCGCGTCCCGCAACCGGAACCCCTCCCGCGACACGAGGATCTCCGCATGATGCGCGGAGGCTTCGGAATCGTCCAGCACCAGCGTGCTGTCGGGTGCGCGACCGATCGTCGTGCGGGCCCCGGTGATCCGAACGGTCGCACGCGTACCGTTCGCGAACGTGATCGCGAGCCCCGCGTTCACGCGCGGCCCTGCGGCATGGGCGGCGACCGGCGCTGACGGGGCGCGCTTCCGAACCACCACGATCGCAATCACCAGCAGGGAACTGGCTCCGAGCAGACCCGCGGCCAGGATGACAGGCAGGGTGGAGTCGATGCCTGGCAGCACGGGCGCTCCGCCGCCGCCGGTGGGGATGGTGTTGGCCGCTAACCCAACGGCCGACTGCATCGCGTTGATCAACTCATCGGGATTGCTGGCGTTTGCAAAGAGCGCCGTGCTCTGTGCGCCCGCGGTCTGCGCCGCTTGTGACAGATCGTTCAGGCTCTGTTGCTGCGTCGGGTTCAGGTCGTAGCCGACGAAAATCACCTGATCGATCTTCCCCGGCACGCCTGGCGCCGTCGTCGTCTTCACCAGCCCGCTCGGATCGATCGGTGGCAATGCCGGCGGCTGGTTGCCCCCGGGCGCTTGCGTGATGGCGGTCGGATCGGGCACGGGGTTGGCCGGGGCTGTCGGCGTGGCGGGCGGAGGCGCCGCCTGGGCCGGTGGCGGTGCCTGCGTGCCGGTGCCCGTCGTCGGCAGGGGCGGGGGGGGCGGCAACTGCCCGGCCATGCCCGGGCCTGCTGAAACGAGGAGGACCAGCACGGCGCCAAGAGTCGCCGCGCAGCCCGTGCGCCAGAACGTCGGCATGCTATCGGCCATCGTCGGTCTCCTCACTTGTTGATGTCGTGCATGACCGCCGCCGCGTTGCCGCCGCAGGTGTCTTCGCCGTCGGACAGCACCACCAGGCTCCGCCGGGCCATCCGGCCGTTGGTCCGGAGGAAGTTCGCCCCCACGCCCAGCGCTTTCGCCAGCGCCGTGCTGCCACCGGCCGTGAGGCCCTGGATCTGCGCGGTGACCGCGGACTTGTTGCCCGGGGTCATCGGCAGGAACGGGGACACCACCCGGATGTCGCTGTCGGAGCATCCGCTGAAGGCAATCACGGCAATCTCGGTCGACGGGCCTAGCGGCGCGATCGCCTTGACCGCCGCGCCGATGGCGTTGGCGATCTTCGCCCCCTGCATGCTGCCCGACGTGTCGATCAGCAGCAGCACGGACGTATTGCCGCCCGAGGGAATCGTCACGTTCGGGTTCGCGATGCCGTCCAGGCAGACCGTTCCCGAGATGCGGTCGGTCAGGGATCGATTGATGTAATGCACCACCACTTCGCCGGGGTTCAGCTTGCTGTACTTTCCAAGCTCGGACGGGTCCTCGGCGAATCCGGCCGCTGCCGCGCCCTGGCTGATATCGACGAGATACCGATGGCCGCCACTGAGGCTCCGCGGCGCCCCCACGGCCCACGCCTGTCCCTTGACGCGCGTATAGAGCCGGTACGATCCCGGCGCCATCAGCAGGCCTGGCGTCTCGATGCCCGGCGCCAAGTCCGTGGTGGCCACCGAACAGGTCGGCTGCGTCATCCCCAGCCCGGGCGCCGGACAGATCGTGGCCGAGATGCGATCCGTCAGCGAGCCGTTGTGGTAGTGGACAACGACCTCGTCCGTATTGAGCTTGCTGAACCGGTTCAGCGCGGCCGGGTCCTGCTGCAATCCGGCGCCCGCTCCCTGATTGATGTCGACGAGATACCGATGGCCACCGGCCAGATCGACTGGCGTGCCGGATTTCCACGCCTGCCCTTTCACCTGGGTCCACAGCACGTACTTTCCTGGCTGCACGATCCGGCCTGGCGAATCGCCACCGGCGATCAGTTCACCCGTGTCGATCACGCATCCCGGCTCCGACACGCCAGCCACCGGACCGCCGACCGCGCAGATGGTGGCCGAGATCCGATCCGTCAGCGAGCTGTTGTGATAGTGGACGACGACTTCGCCAGGGCCAAGTTTGCTGAAGCGATTCAAGGCGGCGGGATCTTGTTGCAGTCCTGCGCCCGCCCCCTGGCTGATGTCCACGAGGTACCGATGGCCGCCCGTCAGGTCGACTGGCGTGCCGGACTTCCACGCCTGCCCCTTGACCTGGGTCCACAGGATGTACTTCCCCGGCGGCACGATGCGGCCCGGCGAGTCGCCGCCGGCCATCAGGTCGCCGGTATCCACAACGCACGTCGGCCCCTGCGCGAGCACTGGCAGCGGTGTTCCAAGGAACAGCAATCCTGCGACGATGGCCGCCACGAGCGTACTCGCCGAAGCGGCATGTCGGATTCGGTGGCGCATGATGTCGTTCTCCCCTGACCGAATACGTCGTTGGTCGTCCTGCCGACGCTTCATTGTGAACGGCATGGCGACATCGCCATGACCCAGCCTGTGCGCCGACTCACGTGCCGAGCGTTTGCACCAACACGGACACGATCCCGCCGACGATTCCCGCCAGCACGATCACGGCGGCAACCAGTACCGGCTGCAGCGGCACGCCGGGGCGCGCCATCCGTATTGCCAGCACGAGCAGGACGCCGGCCACCAGGCCGACGGCCGCGCCGATGGCGGCAAACGCCGCCCGCCCTATCCGTTCTGCCCGCTGTTCGGCGGAGCTGACCAGTTCGCGGCTGACGCCCATGCTCTTCGTCGCCAGGAACTCGCGCGGCGCGGACGTCGCGTTCGCGCCGGGGCTCTGGACCGCCACCCCCAGCTTGCGCCAGGCGCCGTCTTCGCCGAACGATGACGTGAAGGACATGACGTACTGATTCGCCAGCCGGTCGCCGATCTTCTGATACAGCACGCGCAATTCGTCGGGTTGCGCCGCCGTCAGCGCGTCGCCGCCCGTGTCGTGCGCCAGCCGCTCGAGCGCCCCTGCATCCACGCTGGCGCCGACACCAAGGCTGAAGATCGGCACGCCCCGCATTTTGGCGGCCGCCAGCACCTCGTCGCGCCTCGTCCTGCTGCTGGTGTCCCGTCCGTCACTCAACACCAGGATGGCCTGGCGCTTGGCGCTGGACGCGTTCAGCAGCCCGAGCGCCGACTGGATGGCATCGTAGAGTGCGGTGTTGCGGCCACCCCGAATCTCCCGGATCGCACGCGCCGTTGCCGCCCGATCGGTGGAGAGGGGCGCATCCACCTTCACGGTGTCGTCGAAGCTCACGACCGCGAGCTGGTCGTCTCTCCCCATGCGCGACAGGAACTCGATCGCGGCGTCCTTGATCCCGCCCTGGGCGCCCTGCACGCTGCCGCTGCGATCGAACAGCAGCGTCACCGCCAGCGATGCGCCTCCGGCCAGCGCGGATGAGAGCGACGTGATCGCCTGCGGCTGTCCGTCGATGGCCACCGAGACTTCCCGGGTGGTGAGCCCGAGGACGGAACTGCCGCCGGCATCGGTCACGGTGAAGTACACGTCGATCGCGGGAAGGCGCGTCACGTCGATCCGCTGCAACGTGACGGCCTTCTCCGTCCCCGCGAGCAGGGATGCCGCCAGAATGAAGGCGGCAGCCGCCACGCTGCCGTCCGCCAGCCGTCGTCTCACGGCGTCGCCTCCTGGACTGATCGATTCCGCCCGCCCGTCAGTTCTTCTTGAAACGGAGTGTCGTGCGCCCGAGCTCGATGACGCTGCCGTTCTCGAGTTGCGTCGGCCCCGAAATCTGCTGGCCGTTGACCTTGGTCGGGTTGGTGCTGCTCTCGTTCGCGATCGAGAACACCTTGCGGGCGCCGTCGTAGTAGATCGACGCCTGGTCCTTCGACACGGTGTCGTCCGAGAGCTCGACGTCGTTCTGCCGCGCGCCGGGCCGCCCGATCGTCGTCACGGGCTTGTGCAGCGGGACTTCCTTGCCCTTGTCCGGGCCCTTCTCCACCAGGAGGTCCGCGCCCAGGCTCATGAACACCTGGGTCTTCTCGGCGGCAGGCGGGATCTTCATCGTCCGCCCGCCATCGGCGACCGGCGCGGGCGCCGGGGGTGGAGGCGGCGAGGCCGGGCGCGGAGCCGGGCGGATCGTCTCCGCGGCAGCGGGGCGCATCGTCGCCACCGGGGCGGGCGCCGGTGCGGCCTGCTTGTTCCGCATCAGGACCACCACGAACACCACCAGCAGCCCGAGAAACAGGATGCCCGCGCCGGCCAGCACGGCGATCATTGTGGTCGACATGCCCGGCGAGGACCGGGACACTTCTTTCAGGATTGGCGCCGACGACGCGGCATCCTGGATCACGATCCCCGTCACCACGAACGTCTTACCCACGGGCGGCAGGTCGTTGGTGCGCACGGTCATCGCCGTCGGACAGCTCTCGTCGAGGAGCGTGTAGGTGCCGCGCGTGGTTCCCGCGGGATTGGCGTCAACGTTCTGGACCTGCCCCGTCAGCGTCACGGTGCGGTTCCAGTTCCTCGAGGGATTCGCGAGGATGTCGACAATCCACGCCTGTTGGGCGGACGCCACGACAGGGACGAGCAGCGAGACGAGCAGAACAGTCAGTATGAACGCAGTACACCGCTTATTCATCAGCCCCCTCCTCCAGCCAATTTTCGAGGGCATCATACACTGAGTGGGTCGATGCGGCGCAGGCAGTTGGAAGCGGCGCTTGGGGTAGAATCCGGGCAGCACGGCAGGGGGATGTGCGCCTCATGAACACGGGAACAACCGGCGATCGGCAAATCGGGCGCTACCAGGTCCTCGGGGAACTAGGCCGCGGCGCCATGGGCGTGGTCTACCGCGGGTTCGACCCCGTGATCCGGCGGACCGTCGCGCTGAAGACGATCGCCTTCGCGTCGGACGATGCGGACTCGAAGGCCCTGCGCGAGCGGCTCTACCGGGAAGCCGCGGCCGCCGGCACGCTCACCCATCCGAACATCGTCACGGTCTACGACATCATCGACGACGGCGCGTCCACGGCCGTCGCGATGGAATTCGTCGAGGGACAGACGCTGGCCGACCTGTTGAGCCAGCGCGGGGCGCTGGCCGTCGATGAGGCCCTCGCGATCTTCGAGCAGGTGTGCTCCGCGCTCGACTACGCCGGCTCCAAGGGCATCGTCCATCGCGATATCAAGCCCGCCAACATCCTGATGACGGCGGACGGCCGGCCGAAGATCATGGATTTCGGGATCGCGCGCATGGCATTGCAGGGCGTCACGCAGACCTCGACGATCATGGGGTCGCCCAGTTACATGTCACCCGAGCAGGTGCGCGGCCTCAAGCTCGATCCGCGTTCGGACCTGTTCTCGGCGGCCGTCGTATTCTACGAGATGGTGGCCGGCAGCCGGCCGTTCGGTGGCGATGACGTGGCCACGACGATGTACCGGATCGTCAATGAACCGCCCCGCGCGCTAGACCTGGCGGCCGCGGCCGTCAACCCGGCCGTCGCGGACGTGCTCGGATGGGCGCTGGCGAAGGACCCGGCGGAGCGTTATGCGACCGGTGCCGAACTCGTCACGGCGATTCGGGGTGCGATGGCGGGTGGGGCCGTGCAGCGGGCACCGTTGACGGAGGCGACGATCGTCGTCCCACGCACCCCGGCAGCTTCGCCGTCGACTGTGTTCGACGGCGCGTCCGTACCAGAGTCGGCGGTCGCCCCCGGCGCGCCTCGCTCCAGGGCGTTGCTCTACGCGGTGATCGGATCCGGTGCGATCTTCGTCATCATTCTGGCCATCGTGCTGTTCGGAGGGCTCGGTACGTCGACAACCGCACCACCGGCAGGCGGAGGTGGCGCGCCGCTGGACTCCGGACCTGCTCCAGCGCCGGCACCAACTGCGGCCGCGCCGGCCCCGGCCCAGCCGGCCGCCGCGCTGCGGGAGGCGAAGGCGTCGGCCAAGCCGGCGGCGGCCGTGACCGCTCCAGCCGCCAGGAACGCGCCTGCAGCCACGCCGCCTCGAGCCGTCGAGAAATCGATCGCGACGCCGGCGACCGCGCTCCCGGCTCCGCCACCCATGCCCTCGGCTGCGGCGAGCGCGCAGCAGCCCAAACCGACAACCCCGCCGGCTGCGACGGCGCAAGGGGCACCGGCTCAGGCGTCTGCCACAGCTCAGCCCGCGGCACCTGTGCTGACTCCCCCGTCAGCACCCGCGGCCACGCCCGCGGCCGAAACGACCAGCGCCGTGTTTGCCGTGAGCGGCAACGACTACACCGGCGTGCGCGTGCTGGTCGACAACCGGCAGGTGCCAGGTTCCGGGCCGTTCCAGATGAATCAGATTGCGGTCGGACCTCACAAGGTGACGTACAAGTGGGTCAGCGGGCCGCTGAACGGACGGGAGATCGAGGACACACTGACCTTCGCCGCGGGCGGCGTCAACCGTGTGCGGGCACTGCCGGACACGTCGAAGATCGACGTCCAGTTCCTGGCGCGCCGCTAGTACCACACAAGGGGTCGGCGGCGGGCGGGGTTTCACGCGGGCAGTTCGCCCACCGACAGCAGCAGGTCGAACGACGCCAGGGGATTCGTCGAATTGAACGTGAGCGTCGACACGTCCGCGGAGTTGAAGCCTTCGGCGGTGGCGCCCGTCCACGTGGATGGCAATTGCATCTTCATCAGCACACCCGCCTCGACAATGCGGTTGCGCACGCGCCCGACGATGATGTTGGCGAATTCGGCCGCGGTGGCTGAAACGTCCGCGTCGACCACGTCTTCGGGCGTGGCACCCAATAACTGCGCCGTGATGGCCGCCGCCGATTGCTGCCCCGCGCGGAACACGACGGTGAACGGCGGCGTGCCGGCGGCCGTCAAGTCGATCCGGGCGTGGACGCCCACTCCGTTCCAGGCCGCGGCCGGCGCCGAACCCGGCGCCACCAGCGCGACCTCGGAGGACAGCATGAGCCCGAAGAGTTGCTCCGTAGCGCACACCGCGTCGCGTTCCAGGCTCGCCCGGAACGCCGGCATGTTGACGATCGGCGTACTGGTGCCGGTTGCGGCCCGTTCGAACGTCGCCAGGAACACCTCCGGCACGTAGCTCCAGTCAACCACCTGCTCGACGAGGTCGTTGATCGTCGCGTCCACGCCTCCGGCCTTCGGCCGGCAGAAGATGATGCGGGCCTTGTCCATCGCCGGGACCGTCTTCAGCTTCTTGATGAAGAACTGGGGCGGCGGCAGGCCGATCTCCTCGCCGACGAACACGATGTCGGTGCCCGCCGCACCGGGCCCGAGGCACCACTGCAGGGCGGACGCGCCCGAATCCACGTCGATAATCGAGAAGTGCCCCTGGAGGACGTTCTGGAGGAAATGCCGGCGGTCCGGATCGTGTTCCACGACGAGCACGCGGTCCTTGTCATTCTCCGCCTGCTCAACCGGCGTCGTGGAAGGCGCCAAAATCAGGCGTTCGACGATGTGGGTCAGGCGCACGGACAGCGTGTCGGGGCTGAGCGGCTTCGACAGGTAGTCGGTGATGCCCATCTCCACCAGCCGGCGCACCATCGCCTCGTGCTTTTCGCTGGTCAACACCACCACCGGCAGCGCGCGGTACGCCTGCGACGCCCGGATGGCTTCGAGCGCCTCGAGGCCGTCCATGACCGGCATGTTCACGTCGAGGATGACGAGGTCGAACCGTCGGCGACCGATCTCGGCGAGCGCCTCCACGCCATTGGTGGCCTCGCAGATATCCATGGCCTGGATGCTCAAGAGCGCGCGCTTGAGCATGGCGCGAATGGTGGTGCTGTCGTCAACCAGAAGGACTTTCATCGACACTCCTGCGTCCTGCAATCCACGAGCAATCGGGACGACGACCCCCGCCTCGAAGCGGTGGGTGCGGTCAACGGCGCTGGTCAATCGGGTAGATGGCGTCGACCGCCTGGAGATACCGTTGCGTCTCCGGGTACGGCTGACGCTCGCCGCGCACCACCGAGTCCGCGTGCGCCGGTCCCGCGTTGTAGGCGATGAGGGCCGTGCGGACGCTGCGATAGCTCGAGAGGAGACCGGCGAGGTACGCGATCCCGCCGCGGAGGTTGTCGATCGGGTCCCTGGGGTTCACCCTCAGCATCGCCGCTGTCGCCGGCATCAACTGCATGAGGCCGACTGCGCCCCGGTCCGACACGCTGTCGGTCTGCCCGTTTGATTCCTGGCGGATGACCGCGGCCACCAGCCGATAGTCGACGCCGTACGACAGCGCGTAGTAGCGCATCCACCACTCGATGACGGCCGGAGACGGCACCGGCGTGTTCATCACCGGCGGCGCGGCAGCCGGGACGCGCAGCCCGACGTTCCGGATCGACGCCGCCGCCACCGCCGCGGGCGGTCTTGCCGCGGCCAGGACGATGGCCGCCGCCAACCGCGGGACGCCAAGCGTCTCGTGCCCGGAACCGACGTCCCACGTGGGCCGTAGCGCGCTGACATTCAGGCCGTCGGCTGGAACCGGCACCGGCGTGGCAAACGCCATCGACGCGCGCGATTCGAGCGGAGCGGGCGGCAGGCCCACGGCCCGCCGCCGCTCATCCCGGTCGAGCGCCGCCTTCGTCGCTCCGCCGCTCGTCACGCGGGCAATATCGTCGAGCGAGTAGCCGATCAGGCTGAGCCGGTAGGCCAGCCGATCCCGCGCCGGCGCGCCCGCGTCGCACGGCAGCGAAACGACATCTCCCTGGAGCACGGCGCGGAGTTGCCCCCGCAGCGCGTCTTCCGAGTTCGACGGCGGCTCCGCCCCCAGAATGGACCCAAGGGCGCGGATGGCGGCGTGCCACTCCCGATCGACATCGGCCGTCCCGCCGCGCGACTCCTCTTCCACGCGAACGGCCCGGCCGATGACGGTCCGGACACCGTCCAGGCGCGACACCGCGCAGGTGCCAGCTGGCACACCACCGGCTGCCGCCCGGATTGGCATCAACGCCACCACGAGGCACGACAGCGCAACGACTCGCCTCAGAAGGACCTCCGGCCCGGGAACAGACGTCGTCCCCGCTCCGGACAGAGCATGACCCGTGCCGGACAGGGCGAAGGAGGAAACCGCCCAAACCCGGTCAATTCCGGCCTGATCTCGGAAGAGGCGGGAGCGCGTTGGCTGAATAGCGCCGCACGGCTTGTCGGGCGGCCGTCACCTGAATGACCGAACCGGTGTCGGGCGGCCGGGCGAGAGTGGCAGTTGCGGATCACGACGGCGATTGACATCGTATGATAGGGCCGACAAGGCGTCGGCATCCTCTGGTGGAACAGGTCATCATCATGAACACACGACGGTTCCGGCGGCACGTTGGAGTAGGGCTGACGGTGGCTGCGTCGCTGTGGCTGGCCGGCATGGCGCTCGACGCACAGGCGCCGGCGAGGCCTGCGGCGGCGGCATCCCCGGCTGCGGGCGACTCGCTGCTGTCTCAAGCGATCCAGGCGGAATCGGACTTCCGGTTCGACATCGCCATGGATCGCCTCTATGGGCTGTTGCTGGAGCAGCCTGGCGCGCCGGATGCCCCGGCCGCCAGGCTGCGTCTCGCGAAGCTGCTGGCGCTCACGGGAGACTGGCCGGCGGCGATCCTCGAATGCCAGCTGCTTCGCGATGAATCGCCGGCAGAGAGCCCCCAGCGGTCCCAGGCCATCGAGATCGCGACAGCGCTGGCGCGCAGGCTACGCGTGACCGGCGGCATCGAGAGCGCGTACTTTCCCACCTTCGAACCGCTGCCCGCGAAGGGTCTGCCCGCGACGGACGAACCGCGAAGCATCGTCTTTGAAGGCGAAGGCCGGTTCGTGCTGCTCGACGAAGGCGCCGGCCGCGTGTTCCGCGCCACGGCGGACGCCGCGACCAGCGCGGCGGCGCCACAGGATCCGACGGCGGTGACGGTGATGCCGGATGGCAGCGTGCTGGTATTCGGCAAGACCGGCCTGACTGCTGTTGGCACGCCACAGACCGTCCAACTGTCGGGCACTTTCGGCGGAAAGGCGCGCCAGTTGAAGAAGGTGCGCTCGATGGCCGCGCTGTCGAACGGCGACCTGCTGGTGATCGACAAGGACTACGACGGCCTGATCCGCTGCCAGTATCCGTCGGGCACGTGCGCGGTGGCCGGATCGGTGGGCAAGCAGCGCGTCGTCAAGGTGGGCGCCTCCGACTGGTGTTACCTCCTCGATGACCGCGGCCAGGCGCTGCGTGTGCTGGACGCCAGCCAGAAGCTGATTGCGTCGTTCGGGCCCTCGATTGGCGCCGCGCGGCTGGAACGTGTCGAGGATATCGCGGTCGACGGTGTGCATGGCCTGTACCTGCTCGACCGGGACCTGAAACGGGTGACCGTTGTGACCATGCGCGCGACGCTCGACGGCAAGGTGAGCGGAACGGCCGTTGGTTCATTCCTGGTGCCACAGGATGGTCCAAGCGCGCTCAAGAATCCCTGGTCGGTTGGCGCGTCCCCCGGCGGCAGCGTCGTGCTGGCCGGCAAGGGCGCCGCGAGAGTCATGAGGCTTCGATGAGCACGCACAAGATCGTCCTCACCGTGACGGCCCTCGTCGTCTCTGCCTTCCTCGCGGGCGTGGCCGATGCGAGCGCCCGGGGGCAGCAGCCGCCGGCCTTGGCGCCTCCCGTGCAGCCGGGCTCAATCGAACCGTTCCAGATTCGCGTCGACAAAGCGGGCCAGGCGATCGAGACGGACCTGCAGGCCGCGCTCGAGGCGCTGGATCACCTGGCGGTTGAATCCGTGGAGTTGCGCAAGACCCGCGTCCTGACGGCGATCGAACGCCCGGTCCATGCGAAGCTCTTCATCTTCCGCGCCCGCGGCCATCTGCAGGCGTTGAACAACGACAAGGCGGACGAGAGCTACCGCGAACTGCTGCGCGTGGACCCGTTCTTCAGCGGTTCGCTGCCACCGCGCGAGCAGGAAACGCTGGACGCACTGAAGACGCGGGAGGGCGGGGTGCTCGAGATTTCGTCCCGCGTGAAGGACTGCCGGATCCTGGTCGACGGTATCGACGTGGGTGTGACGGGCGACTCGCCCGTCCGCGTGTCGCTCGTGTCTGGTGCTTACGAGGTCCGGCTGGAGAAGCCGTCCTTCGAGGCCGCCACGGCGCGCATCACGGTGATCGCGGGGCAGACCGTGCCGGTCAGCGACCTGGCGCCCAAGGCCCAGGTCCCGCCGCTCGTCTTCCTGACCGATCGCCCTGCGATCGGCGTGCTCGTCGATAACGTGCCGGTCGGTGAGACGATCAAGGTGTCGGAGTTGAAGACTCGCCTCTCGGTGGAAGAGGCGGCGGCCCTCGATCAGACGCTGGCGGCCTCGCGCTTCGACGCCGCCACGTCGGCGGCCATCGTCCTGCGGGATCCGCCGGTCGATCGCTCGTTCAGCGTGCGGCTGCGCGCCGACTGTTTCATCGAGGAGTCGCGCCCGGTGTTGATCTCGGCGGACGCGCTCGCCGCCGTTCAGCCGGGCACGGCGCTGCTGTGGCTGGGCGAGTCCCAGGCGGTCCGCATGCGGCCGGACACCGGGACCATGCGCGTGACCTCCACGCCCACGGACGCGGACGTGTTCCTGGACGGGCAACTCTCCGGCCGCACGCCGTTCGAACGCAGCGTGTGTTCGGGCGAGCACAAGGTCCGCGTGCGGCACCCGATCGGGTCCTACGCGGTCACGGCGGTCATCACGCGCGGGCGCACCGAGGTGCTGGACGTGGCGCTCAAGCCCGGGCTGGGATTCCTGGGCGCGGTCGAGCCTGCAGGTTCAGGCTTGCGCGTGTCCGCCGACGCGACGGGGGCCATCGATCGTGCGCTGGCGTCGACGATCCGGAGTTTCCGCCTGGCGGCGCCCGTCGACATTCCCGCGGAGGTCCAGCGGTGGACGGATGCCACCACGGTCGACCTGGTGGCCGCCGTCGACAAGGGCGATGCGGATGCCGTCAAGCGGCTGCTGAAGCAGGCGCGCGAGAACTTCGATGCCCCGCTGCTGCTGGCGGCCGCCGTGCGTGGTCCGGCCGGGTCTGCCGACGCCCCGGTGGAACTGCTGCTCTTCTGGTACGAGCACGCCGGCATCGACCGCATCCGCCTGCCGAAGGCGGGCGCGGACGTGCTGGCCACGGCACTCGAACGCATCGATCGGCCGGTCGATCCCCTGCAGCTCGTCTTCCGCAACGACCTTGGCCTGCGCGTGGCCGACACGCTGCTGCCGGAAGCGTCCCTCGTCGTGGTCTCGGTCGACGCTGGCAGCCCGGCCGCCCTGGCTGGTGTGAAAGCGGGCGATGGCATTGCGGCTGTCGATGGATCGGCGACGACGGCCGCCCAGCTGGCCGAGGGCGTTCGTCAAAAGAAGCCCGGCGAGGTCCTGACGCTCAAGCTGGCTGGTGGCGGAACGCAGTCGAAGCAGATTCCGGTTCCGGTCCAGCGCAGGCCGCAGCACGCGCCCGCGTTCGATCCGGCGGCGTACGGCAACAGCTTCATCGCCAAACTGCAGGTGGCCGCGGCCACGGCCAAGGGCGCGGACAAGGACCTGGTCAATCTGAGCCTGGCACTCGTCCACATGCGCTTCAAGGCCTGGAAGACGGCCGCCGACCTGCTGGCCAACGTGCCGCAGCTTCCGGCGGGCACCGGCACGGGACCGGGCGCGGCGGCGTTCTACCGGGCGGTGTGTCACCTCGCGCTCGGCGAGCGCGATCGCGCACTGGCGCTGCTCCGGGACGTCAGCGCCAGCACCGAGGTTTTGGCTGATGACGGCGCGGCGGTCGGCACGCTCGCGAAACTGCGGTTGGCCAGCCTGGGCGAGGCGCCCAAACCGGCCGCCGTCAAGTAGCCCTGGGGGTACGCGGCACGAGGCTTCCCCCCGCGGCTATGTCCACGCACACAGGGCTGCCCGACTCCGCTCCTTGAGCGGCGTCGAGGTCCCGCCGTAGCGCCTCGCGCGCGGGCGGAACGCCCTGTGCCGCAAGGGCCCTACTCTTCGGCCTCGCGCGGGAGCGGCAGCGGGCCGCCTTCCGGCTCCATCATGTATTCCATCTCGCGCTCGAGCTCGAGCTCTTCCTCGGTCGGCGGCGGCGGCGGCGGCGGCTCGTCCGCCGGGATCCGCACGTTCCGGTAGTACTCGAAGCCGGTGCCCGCCGGGATCAGCCGGCCCATGGTCACGTTCTCCTTCAAGCCACGCAGGAAGTCGATCTTCCCGGAGATGGACGCTTCCGTCAGGACGCGCGTGGTCTCCTGGAACGACGCCGCCGAGATGAACGACTCGGTCGAGAGCGACGCCTTCGTGATCCCGAGCAGCACCGGGCGGCCCTTCGCGGGCATCTTGCTCTCGCGAATCACGCGCTCGTTCTCCTCGCGGAACCGGAACTTGTCGACAACGTCCTCGATCAGGAACTCCGTGTCCCCGACCTCTTCGATCCGCACCCAGCGCATCATCTGGCGGGTGATCGTCTCGATGTGCTTGTCGTTGATCGTGACGCCCTGCAGCCGGTAGACTTCCTGGATCTCGTTGACCAGGTACTTCTGCAGTTCCTTTTCGCCGAGGACCGCCAGGATGTCGTGCGGGTTGCGGGGCCCGTCCATCAACGGATCGCCGGCGCGCACGCGCTCGCCTTCCTGCACGGCCACGTGCACACCGCGCGGAATCTCGTATTCCGCCGATTCCGACGAGCTGTCGTCCGGGGCGATCAGCACCTTGCGGCGCCCCTTCACGATGCCGCCGAACTTCACCGTCCCGTCGATGGCGCTCATGACGGCGGGGTCGCGGGGCTTGCGCGCCTCGAACAGTTCGACCACGCGCGGCAGGCCGCCCGTGATGTCCTTGGTCTTGGTCGTCTCGCGCGGGATCTTCGCCAGGACGTCGCCGGCCACCACGTCTTCCCCGTCCCGCACCATCAGGTGCGCGCGCGACGGCATGTGGTAGCGCCGCGTCGATCCATCCTTCAGCTTCACCTCGATGTTCGGCTGCTTCTTCTCGTCCGACGAGTCGACGATGATCAACCGCGACATGCCGGTGACCTCGTCCACTTCCTCGTGCACCGTCAGGCCTTCGACGATGTCCTTGAAGCGGATCGTGCCGCTGCCGTCCGTGAGGATCGACACCGTGTACGGATCCCACTCGGCCAGGACCGTCTCGGACTCGACGTGCTGGCCTTCCGCCACCTTGAGGCGGGCGCCGTACACCAGCTGGTGCCGCTCGCGGTCGCGGCCCTTCTCGTCCTGGATGACCAGCGAGCCGCTGCGGTTCATGACCACCAGGTTGACGCTGCCGTCCGGCAGCGGGCGGCCGGTGACGAGCTGCAGGCCGTGGAACCGGACGGTCCCGGCGTGGCCCGACTCGAGGGTCGACTGCTCGGAGATCCGGGACGCCGTGCCGCCGATGTGGAACGTCCGCATCGTCAGCTGCGTGCCCGGCTCGCCGATCGACTGGGCGGCGATGACGCCGACCGCCTGGCCGAGTTCGACGAGGCGCCCGGTCGCGAGGTCGCGGCCGTAGCACTTGGCGCACACGCCGCGGCGCGATTCGCACGTCAGCACCGAGCGGATCTTGACGCGCTCGATGCCGGCATCCTGGATGGCCGCCGCCAGCTCTTCGGTGATTTCCGAACTGGCGTCCGCGATCGTCTCGTCGGTGAACGGATCGGCGACCCGCTCGAGGGTGACGCGGCCGATGATGCGGTCGCGCAATGGTTCGATGGTCTCACCACCTTCGATGATCGCCTGCGCCTCGATGCCGTCGAGCGTGCCGCAGTCGATCTCCGAGATGATGACGTCCTGCGCCACGTCAACGAGCCGGCGCGTCAGGTAGCCCGAGTCTGCCGTCTTCAACGCCGTGTCGGCCAGCCCCTTGCGGGCGCCGTGCGTCGAGATGAAGTACTGCAGCACCGTGAGGCCTTCCCGGAAGTTCGACGTGATCGGCGTCTCGATGATCTCGCCGGACGGCTTCGCCATCAGGCCGCGCATGCCGGCCAGCTGCCGGATCTGCTGCTTACTGCCTCGCGCGCCGGAGTCGGCCATGACGTAGACGGCATTGAAGTTCGTGCCCTCCTTGTCGGTGGCCTGCATGCTGGTGAACATCTTGTCGGCGATGCGCTCGGTGACGTCCGACCAGATCGCGATGACCTTGTTGTAGCGCTCGCCGTTCGTGATGGCGCCTTCCAGGTACTGCTGCTCGACGCGGATGACTTCCTGGCGCGCGCCCTCGACCAGTTCCCCCTTCTCCGCCGGCACGACGAGGTCGTCGATGCCGATCGAGAGGCCGGACCGGGTGGCGTACGTGAAGCCGAGGTCCTTCACGCTGTCGAGCATCTCGACAGTCTTCTCGAGCCCGAACTTCAGGTAGCACGACTGCACCACCTGCTGGAGGCCCTTCTTCTTCAGGAGGCCGTTGACGTACGGCATTTCCTTCGGGAGCGCGTCGTTGAAGATGACGCGGCCGACGGTGGTGTTGATGATCTTGCCCTTCACCGTCTGCACCTCGGTGTGCAGCACGTCCTGGTCGTCGCGCGACGCCGTCAGGTCCTGCAGGTCGCCGCTGTAGCGCAGCCGGATGGGCGTCAGCGTCTCCACCTCGCTCGCCTGCAGCGCCAGCAGCACGTCGTCGATGCCGGCGAACGCGCGGCCCTCGCCGCGGGCGCCCGGCTTCGCCTTGGTCAGGTAGTAGCACCCGAGCACGATGTCCTGCGAGGGCACCGCGATGGGCGCGCCGCTGGCCGGCGACAGCACGTTGTTCGACGACATCATCAGGACCGAGGCCTCGATCTGCGCCTCGGGCGACAGCGGGATGTGGACCGCCATCTGGTCGCCGTCGAAGTCGGCGTTGAACGCCGTGCAGACCAGCGGGTGGATCCGGATGGCCTTGCCCTCGACCAGCACCGGCTCGAACGCCTGGATGCCCAGGCGGTGGAGCGTGGGCGCGCGGTTCAGCAGCACCGGGTGCTCGCGGATCACCTCTTCGAGGATGTCCCACACCTCGGGCTTCTGCTGCTCGACCATCTCCTTCGCCTGCTTGATGGTCTGCACCATGCCGCGCTCTTCGAGCTTGTTGTAGATGAACGGCTTGAAGAGCTCGAGCGCCATCTTCTTGGGCAGGCCGCACTGGTTGAGCTTCAGCTCCGGGCCGACGACGATGACGGAACGGCCCGAATAGTCGACGCGCTTGCCGAGCAGGTTCTGGCGGAACCGGCCCTGCTTGCCCTTCAGCGTGTCGGACAGCGACTTCAACGGGCGGTTATTGGCCCCGCGCAGGACGCGGCCGCGGCGGCCGTTGTCGAACAGCGCGTCCACCGCTTCCTGCAGGATCCGCTTCTCGTTCCGGATGATGACGTCGGGGGCCTTCAGCTCGATCAGCTTCTTCAACCGGTTGTTGCGGTTGATGACGCGGCGGTAGAGGTCGTTCAGGTCCGACGTCGCGAACCGGCCGCCATCGAGGGGCACCAGCGGCCGCAGCTCCGGCGGAATCACCGGCACCACGTCCAGGATCATCCACTCCGGCTTGTTGGTGGACTTGCGGAACGCGTCCACCACCTTCAGCCGCTTGGCGAACTTCAGCTTCTTCTGCGCGGACTGCTCGGTACGCATCTTCTCGCGCAGTTCGAGCGCCATCTTCTCGACGTCGATCCGGCGCAGCAGCTCCTTGATGGCCTCGGCGCCCATCTGCGCCTTGAACTTGTGGCCGTAGTCCTCGCGCGCCTTGCGGTACTGCTCCTCGTTGAGCAGCTGATTCTGCTTGAGGTCCGTGTCGCCGGGGTCGATGACGACGTAGCCCTCGAAGTACAGAATCCGCTCGAGGTCGCGCAGCGAGATGTCGAGGAGGTGCCCGATGCGGCTCGGCAGGCCCTTGAAGAACCACACGTGGCTGACCGGGGTGGCCAGCGTGATGTGGCCCAGGCGCTCGCGGCGCACCTTGGCCTGCGTGACCTCGACGCCGCACTTGTCGCAGATCACCCCGCGGTGCTTCATGCGCTTGTACTTGCCGCAGAGGCACTCCCAGTCCGTGATCGGCCCGAAGATCTTGGCGCAGAACAGGCCGTCGCGTTCGGGCTTGAACGTCCGGTAGTTGATCGTCTCGGGTTTGGTCACCTCGCCGTGCGACCAGGCCATGATGATTTCCGGCGACGCGAGCCGAATCTGGATCGCGTCGAAGTCCGCCATCAAGGAACCCTTCGTGTCGAAGCTAGGTCTCATGTGATCCTTCGCTGACAGTACTCGTTATCACTTCCAACACGCCCCGGGGCGTGATCACACTTCCGACGGAACCGGATCGGCCGGAGGCTCGATCTCCTCCACGACGACGGGCCGCTTCTTCGTCTTCAGCAGCTGCACGTCGAGGCACAGCGACTGGAGCTCGCGGATCAGCACGTTGAATGACTCGGGCAGGCCCGCCGTAAACGACGCGTCGCCCTTGACGATCGACTCGTAGATCTTGGCGCGGCCGGTCACGTCGTCCGACTTCGCCGTCAGCAGTTCCTGGAGGATGTGCGCCGCGCCGTAGGCCTCGAGCGCCCACACTTCCATCTCGCCGAACCGCTGGCCGCCGAACTGGGCCTTGCCGCCCAGCGGCTGCTGCGTGATGAGCGAGTACGGCCCGATCGACCGGGCGTGGATCTTGTCGTCGACCAGGTGCGACAGCTTGAGCATGTAGATGTAGCCCACCGTCACGTCCTGCTCGAACGCGTCGCCCAGCATGCCGTCGTAGAGCTTCGTCTTGCCGGTCTTCGGCATGCCGGCTTCTTCCAGCCAGTGCTTGATCTCGTGCTCCGTCGCGCCGTCGAAGACGGGCGTGGCGAAGTAGAGGCCCAGCGCGTGCGCGGCCCAGCCCAGGTGCGTTTCCAGGATCTGGCCGACGTTCATACGCGAGGGAACGCCCAGCGGGTTCAGCACGATTTCCACCGGGGTGCCGTCCGGCAGGTACGGCATGTCCTCTTCCGGCAGGATGCGCGCAATGACGCCCTTGTTCCCGTGGCGGCCGGCCATCTTGTCGCCGACGGACAGTTTGCGCTTCATCGCGACGTAGACCTTGACCAGCTTGATGACGCCCGGCGGCAGTTCGTCGCCGCGGCGGACCTTGTCCTTCTTCTCCTCGAAGACCTGCTCGATGACCTCGACCTTGCGCTTGGTGCGCTCCTCGAGGTCGCGGATGTCGCTCTCGAGGCGCGGGTCGTCGCCCGTCACCTTGATGCGCATCATGGCCGTGTACTTGATGCCCTCGAGCACCTCCTGCGTCAGCGCGGTGCCCTTCCTGACGAGCTTCTCGCGGCCGTCGTCATCGTAGAGGTCGGAGCGCAGCGTCTGCCCCTTGAGCATGACGATCGCCTGCTTCTTCACCTCTTCGTGCAGGATGCGGACCTCGTCCAGCAGGTTCTTTTCCATCATCTCGAGCTCTTCGGCCTCGATGGCCTTGGCCCGGTCGTCCTTCTCGATGCCCTTGCGCGAGAAGATCTTGACGCCGACGATGATGCCCTCGATGCCCGGCGGGCAGATGAGGGAGGCGTCGCGCACGTCG
>Ga0334722_10002378_pt1 | contig 21461 bp, 20 predicted proteins | sample C3_bottom_MG_FD_207210 | JGI IMG/M metagenome (GOLD analysis project Ga0334722, IMG submission 207210) | Sediment microbial communities from Yellowstone Lake, YNP, Wyoming, USA - C3_bottom | ecosystem: Environmental > Aquatic > Freshwater > Lake > Sediment | place: USA: Wyoming | collected... | reverse complement strand
TTCATAGATACCCCCTAGGGCCAACCCTAGGGAAATATTTGTATGCCGAAGGAAGATAAAAACAACAAATTAATAGTGAGAGGGGCTCGAACCCACAACCTTAAGAACATTACGGTAGAAATGCCACGCAACAAAATGGTGGTTTTCACCGGACTTTCTGGTTCGGGTAAATCTTCGTTGGCCTTCGATACTATTTTTGCTGAAGGTCAGCGTCGTTATGTAGAATCTCTGTCTTCTTATGCTCGACAATTTCTACGTCAGATGCAGAAACCAGATGTTGATGAGATTATCGGTCTCTCTCCAGCTATTTCTATTGATCAGAAATCTCGTTCGAACAATCCACGTTCAACCGTAGCCACTATCACAGAGATTTATGATTATTTGCGAATTCTCTTCGCTCGAGTGGGTCATCCACACTGTCTTGTTTGTGGTAGTGAAATCAACAAACTTTCAAATGAAGAAATAAAAAATTTTGTTCTGGAAAAAATTTCTGCATATGAAGCCAATAAGCTAAAAGCTAAAAAGCTTGAACTCCCGGTATATGTAGAAATTTTCTCTCCGATTGTGCGTGGTAGAAAGGGTGAATACTATCAACTTCTCTATGACCTCTTGGGTAGGGGGTACAGCGAAGTGATGATTGATGGAGAACGCAAGAAACTTCGAGAACAAATCATTCTTTCGAAAACCAAGAAACATGAAATCTCTGTTCTGGTTGATTCAATAAATATTACTGAATTCAAAAGTGAAGAAAAAGCCGCCGGAGAAAGACTCTCAGAATCTATAGAGAAAGCCATTCATGAATCTGAAGGACTGCTTGTAGTGAGGTTTAGAAATACAGCAGATAATGAAAAAACTCCGACTGAAGAATTTCTTTTGTCAGCTAAATGGGCTTGTCCCAAGGATGGGTTTTCTTTCCCAGAAATCGAACCACGTTTGTTTTCTTTCAATTCTCCATATGGTGCGTGTCCAGATTGTAATGGTCTCGGTACTAAGCATTTGTTCGGTGAAGAAGTCTGCCCTAGATGCAAAGGTAAGAGATTGCGCGAGGAAGCTCTGCACGTCCTAGTGGGTGGAAAGAATATTGTAGAGGTAACACAAATGTCTATCAAAGAGTGTGATGAATTCTTTAAAAAATTAAAATTGACTGTTCGTGAAAAGGGCATTTCAAAGGTGGTAACCAAAGAAATCATCGCGCGTTTGGAATTTATGTTGAATGTTGGTATTGATTATTTGACTCTAGACAGACGGGCTCACACACTCTCGGGTGGAGAAGCTCAACGAATCAGACTTGCATCCCAGCTCGGTTCTGGGCTTGTGGGGGCCCTCTACGTGCTCGATGAGCCAACCATTGGTCTTCACGCGAAGGATAATGCTCGTTTGATTCAAACTCTTTTGGATTTGCGCGACCTCGGCAACACCATCATCATTGTTGAACATGACGAAGAAACAATCTACGCTTCAGATTATATTGTGGATATTGGACCAGGGGCGGGTATTCATGGAGGAGAAATTGTAGTTTCTGGATATTTAGAAGAATTACTCACCGCCAAGAAGAATGATTCTAAATCTGTCACCCTCTCATATCTTCGTGGGGAGAAGAATGTAGAAGTGCCGGAAACTCGTCGTACTTCAGAGAAGGGTTCGATTCAGATTAGAGCGGGTAAAATTTTCAACATCAAACATTTAAATGTTGATATTCCACTCGGTAAACTGGTGGCAGTCACTGGAGTGTCTGGTTCGGGTAAATCATCTTTTGTTTACGAAATTTTATATAAAAATCTTCAAGCTCGTCTCGAGAGGCGATACAGAAGTGCTCAAACTTTCAACTGTCAGTCATTTACAGGAAGCGAATATCTCGGTCGAGCCATTCTTATCGAACAATCTCCGATTGGACGTACTCCACGTTCTAATCCAGCCACCTATACCGGAGCATTCACCTTTATTCGAGAATTATTTTCAGAAAGTTCAGAGGCACGAGCTCGTGGTTGGAAAGCCAACAGATTTTCTTTCAATGTGAAGGGTGGTCGATGCGAAACTTGTCAGGGTAACGGTATGATCGAAGTAGAGATGCACTTTCTCCCAACAGTTTATGTGCCTTGTGATGTTTGTAGGGGCAAGAGATTTATGAAGGAAACTCTAGAAGTAAATTATAAAAAGAAAAATATTTTTGAAGTGCTCGAGATGACAGTGGAGGAAGCACTTAAATTCTTCGAAGATATCCCAGCTATTTATGATCGACTCAAATGTTTGGATGACGTTGGGCTCGGATATCTCAAACTTGGTCAATCAGCGACCACTCTTTCGGGCGGTGAAGCTCAGAGAGTGAAGATTGCTTCAGAACTCTATCGTCCACATCTTCAGAAAACTATTTATATTTTGGATGAGCCGACCATCGGTCTTCACTATGAAGATGTGAAGAAATTGATTGAGATTCTACAGAAATTAGTAGACAAAGGTAATACTGTCATTGTGATTGAGCACAATCTCGATTTAATAAAAAGCGCGGATTATGTCTTGGATATTGGACCAGATGGGGGAGTAGGTGGAGGAAAATTGGTAGCCAAGGGCACCCCAGAAGAAGTGGCTCAGGAGGACACTCATACAGGGTTTTATTTGAGGAAGACTCTTAAAAAAAGTAAATAAAAAACGCAGGGGGTTAACCCTGCGTGAAGTGCTCGAGGAAGTAGTCAACTTCTTCTTCGAGCAGTTCAACTTCTTCCCTGACTCTCTTGAGACGCTTGACGCGACCCCGTCGAGTCTTCAGCTCTCTGAACTTAACCACGTGGTCTCCTTGAGATGGGCCTAAAAATATAGTAAAGTATATATGATGAAAAGTCAAATACTTCAAAAACTACCAAATTCTCCGGGCATTTATTTCTTCAAAAAAGGAAGAAATATTTTATATATAGGCAAGGCCACATCTCTCAAAGATAGAGTGAAGAGTTATTGGAGCAGAGACATTGTTCACACTCGTGGACCTCTTATAGTGAAGATGCTTGAAGAAGCCACGAATGTTTCTTTCATTAAAACAGATTCAGTCCTCGAAGCTTTAATTCTTGAAGCTCATCAAATCAAAAAACATCAGCCGATTTATAATACAAAGGAGAAAGATAATAAAAGTTTTAATTATGTCACTTTTACAAAAGAAGATTTTCCTCAAATTATTATTACTCGAGGTTCTGGTACATACGGACCCTTCCCACATAGTCGAGAATTGAAAGAAGCTCTAAAAATAATCCGCAGAATTTTCCCATATCGGGATAATAAATGTAAATTGAATGGGAAACCTTGCTTCAATGCTCAGATTGGCCTCTGCCCAGGTATGTGTGCTGGACAAATAACCAAGACGGAATACAAGAAAACAATTAGACATTTGAAGTTGTTTTTCGAAGGCAAGAAAACCCAATTAGTTAAATCTCTAGAGAAAGAAATGAAACTATTGGCTAAAGCACGAAAGTTTGAAGAAGCCGAAAAAGTTAAAAAAACAATCTTTGCCCTGAACCACATTCGTGACGTTTCCCTTCTTAAAAATGATATTACTACGATATATCGTAGTAACAATGAAGACGACTCGGGGAAGATTTTTAGAATAGAAGCCTATGATATAGCTCATATTTCTGGCACGAATACTGTGGGGGTTATGGTGGTAGTGGACCTGCCTGCCGGCAGGCAGGAAACGGGAGAAGCGAATAAAAGTCAGTATAGAAAATTTAAAATACATCAAGACAAAAACAATGACACTGCGAATCTGCGTGAGGTATTAACAAGGCGGTTAAATCATCCAGAATGGCCAAGCCCCGATTTAATTGTGGTGGATGGGGGAACAGCTCAAATAAATGTAGTCAAGGAAATCTTGGCAATTAGCTGTCCGACAGCTAATTGCGTATCTGTGGTTAAGGATGAAAAGCATAAGGCTCGTGAAATTCTATGGCCCAAAGGAAAGGCCTTAAGTATCAATTCCCAAGGCCTCTCCTTGGACCATTCAATTCTTCTTGCTAACTCCGAAGCTCACAGGTTCGCCATAAACTATCATCGCAATCTACGAGGCAGAGGATTCAAAATCTAGTATAATCTTTGTATGTCACTTTTTTCTCAAGATAAAATCCGCGTTGGGGTTCTGCGTGGGGGGCCGTCGCACGAATATGATGCGTCTCTTCAATCTGGTGAGCATGTCCTCTCACTTTTGAGAGATATGTCTGATATTTATGAACCTGTGGATATATTTATTTCCAAGGATGGAGATTGGCATTATTCTGGTTTAAAAATTTCTCCACAGAAAGCCTTGTTACATACAGATGTAGTTTGGAATGCTCTCCATGGTACCTACGGGGAAGACGGACAAGTTCAGAAAATTCTTCAAGGTCTTCAGGTTCCCTTCACAGGTTCTCTGACTGTGCCCTCGGCTCTAGCTATGAACAAGGATATGACGAAGGACATTTTTGTGCGTCATTCTATCCTTACTCCTAAACACGAACTTATCACTGAAGAAAATTTTAATGATGAAATTATCATGCATATTTTCAAAAACTATATGCATCCAGTGATAGTTAAACCAGCGAACAGCGGTTCTTCGGTGGGGATGAGTTTGGCTCACGGGATAAAGGAATTAAAAGAAGCTATAGAAAAAGCTTTCAATTATTCTAAAAAAGTTTTGGTTGAAGAACATATCAAGGGCAAACAATCATCATGTGGAATTATAGAAAATGCGCGAGGAGAAAAAGTTTATTCTCTGATGCCTACAGGGGGCTTGAGCGTGGCACAGAATAAAAAAATTGAACAGATAGCAAAGCTGGCCCACGAAGTTCTGGGCCTTCGACACTATTCTCAATCAGATTTTATTGTTACTTCGAAGGGGAAGATTTATATTCTTGAGACAGATTCACAGCCGATTTTATCGAAGGATGCCCCTCTTCATAAGTCTCTCAAAGCTACCGGTTGGCAACCCAAAGATTTTGTTCATCACGTGATTCAATTGGCTTTGGGTAAATAAATTTATTACCTCGCGAGAACGGTTCTCGCGAGGTTTACTTATTCTCTGTCCACTTGAATCCTTCGAGAGTCATTCCGACTCGAGTGATAACTACGAAACCAATAGCCCAAGTGATGGGAAGCCAGAAAGGTATTCCAAACAGTGAGGCATCATCCCAAAATTGTTTACGAGAGATAAGCCCGAGGATTATTTCAATAAAAGAACCGATGATTAGTCCGAGCAAGAAAACTTTATATTCATTTTTGTGAGTTTTCACTTTAAATATCAAGGCACAGAAAAGGAGGGCGATTATGGTAAGAGTGAGTTCAGACATATTGGCAAAAGTTTTGAAAATAAAAAATACCAAAAATAGTGCGAGAGGCACTACGACATTTCCATTTTCTTTATCAAATAATTTATTTACCAGATTAGCCATTTCAAATATTATAACAAAAAAAGACTTTGTGGTCAGGAATAATTCTCTCGCCGTCGCTCGAGAATTTTCACGACCCTACCTCGTGGTTTCTGCTTCTGCAGAAACATCACTCCGGTTTCCACAAACCTAAATCTGCTTCTCAGGTTTTGTGTTTGTGGACCCTACAGGGATCGAACCTGCCACCTCCTCATTGCAAATGAGGCGCTCTAGCCAAATGAGCTAAGGGCCCAACAAGAGGAGATAATACTGGACAAACGTTTAAAAATCAAGAAAAATAGAGGACTATCGGGCTCATAGTATAGCGGTAATACGCATCCATGGCATGGATGAGTTCGGGGTCCGACTCCCCGTGAGTCCACCAAATTAAGCGGCCAATCTTTGAGATTCCTCTTCGGCTAATCCTAAAGCTTTCTTGTGAAGATAATCATAATGCTCCCATCGTGGGTCAGCATCTTGAATTCCTTTTTCTAATTCATCCACCATTTCATTATGAAGAGTTAGCTCGTCCACAGAAAGTCTGCCCTGCACCTGGTCGGGTGTTAATTTTTCTAAGTCAATTTTTGGTATGACATAATCAGATTCGTAAGTCATTGTGTTGTTTATTTATTTTGATTAACGAGTATATTGTATCATTAAGTCTATTGGACGATTAGCTCAGCTGGTTAGAGCACACGATTCACATTCGTGAGGCCACAGGTTCAAGTCCTGTATCGTCCACCAAAGTTGATTCTGAATGAATATTTTGTTACCCTGACTTTAGACCCCCTAGAAAAGGAGCTTTCTACGATGACGGGCTTTGGTGAACCGCAGCGTGCGACGAAGATACCGTGGGCAAAGAAACCATGGTGCAAGGCCGAGAGTTTGGGAGAAGAAATTTACAGACTTCTCCACAATCTCGCTCATCGTTGTGCGAGGTGCAAACGCGCGACCGATCTCGAACATCTCGACAATGTTCAGAGGTGTCCGGATTGTCGTGGGGAAGACAGGTTTCGATGAGTCCGCTAGGAATTGGCGGGCTCTTTTTTATTCGTACCTTAAGGCTTCAATAGGATTCATCCGAGAAGCACGTCGAGCAGGATAATAACCGAAGATAATACCGATAGTAGCAGAAACTCCAAATGAAAGCAGAACAGAAGAAAGTGACACGCTGGTTTGAATAATTCCAAGTTGAGATACTCCAAACGCCACGAGGGCACCAAGAATGATTCCTATGGCTCCGCCAGTGAGAGTGAGCATAATAGCTTCGCTTAAAAATTGAATGTTAATATCATGAGCCTTGGCTCCGATAGCTTTCCTTAAACCAATTTCTCTAGTTCTTTCTGTCACTGTAGTTAACATCATATTCATAATGCCGATACCTCCGACGAAGAGAGAAATGCCTGCGATAGATGCGAGGAAGAGTGTGAAGGCGTCTGTAACCTGGGTGAGCGTACCCAGAATATCTGCTTGAGAAATAATAGAGAAATCAGCTTCACTCACACGGTGCTTGGCAATCAATGCTTCTGTGGCAATAGCTTGAACATCGGGCATTTGTTCTTTACTCTCGACGCTCACAGAAATAGTAGTGAGGAAGTCAGAACCTGCAAGGATTTTCTGCATTGTAGAAAGAGGAATGAAAACCATATTATCTGTACTAGAAAAACTATTACCACCCTTGCTTGTTAAAATTCCTAATATTTTAAAATTTGTGCCGTTGATTCTCACTGTTTGTCCTATGACATCATCAGGCAGAGCTTCGGCCCCAAATAAATCAGTCATCACTGTTGGTCCGAGCACCGCGACCCGACTCAAGCTTCGTTCGTTCACATCAGAGATGAACATTCCCGAGTTTAAATTTAAGTTTCTTACCGTAGCATAATCTACAGTCGCTCCGACTACAGTGGCGTTGGTGTTATTGCCAGATGGAGAAACGACTTGAAATCTCCTGTCGAGTTCAGGTGCCACGAGAGAAACCCCAGGGATAGCTGAAATGATCGTTACATCCTCGTTTTTAAGACTCTGAGCGGATCCACGGCCAGAGGAAACGATTCCTCGACCAGGCTGTAAGGCTCCTGGATAAATAGTTAGCAAATTTGAACCAAGGCCCTGAATACTTGATTCAATTGACTGTTGTGCTCCCTGACCGATTGAAACCATCGCAATGACCGAACCGATACCGATAATAATTCCGAGCATGGTCAGAAATGTTCGAGATTTGTTCGCGGTTAAGGCAATATAAGATTCTTGAAGAATATCTTTGTAGGTCATAGCTTTCTTTTTTTATGGTCTCGGCTATCACTTTCTATTTTCCCATCTCTGATCGAAATAATTCTATCCGCGTGTTCAGCCACAGTAATCTCGTGAGTAATCATGATGATGGTGCGTCCTTCTTCCTTATTTAATCTTTCGAAAGTGGCGAGAACTATTTCTCCAGTTTTCGTGTCGAGGTTGCCGGTCGGTTCATCGGCCAAAATGATTGAAGGAGAATTTACGAGAGCTCGAGCAATAGCCACACGTTGAATTTGTCCTCCAGAAAGTTGGTTTGAAAGATGGTCGAAGTGATCCTCGTCTAATCCGGCCGAAAGCAGAGATTGTCTGGCCAATCTGTCTCTTTCCATGGGAGGAGTTTTAGAATAAATCAGAGGGAGCATCGCATTCCTCAATACAGTAGTACGCGGAAGGAGATTGAAGGATTGAAAAACGAAACCAATTTTGTCTCTTCGAATTTCTGCCAATTCATCATCAGAGTAAGATGATATATCCTTGTCTTCCAAAAAATATTTGCCGGAAGTTGGAGTATCGAGTGCTCCAAGCATGTGCATCAGAGTAGATTTACCTGAACCAGAGGGTCCCATGATGGCCACGAATTCACCCTTTTCAATTTTAAAGCTCACTCCAGCGAGAGCGTAGAATAGTCCGTCACCATCCGGATATGCTTTTGTAATATTTTCTACAGAAATCATTTTATTGTGTTCGAAGCTTCACGTTCCCGCTCTGGGCTCCGCCTCCGCCGAATATAGTTGGGGCTGTTGATTTGGCAGTAGTAGAAACTGAGACAGTCCTTGTCACCACTTGCTCTCCAGCGACCAATCCTTCTGTTATTTCAACCTCGGTATCATTGGAGAGACCGACTTGAACAATCTTTTGAGTTGGGGGAACAGGAGAAGCCACGCCCGAGAGTAATACTTGTCTTGTGCCGACGAGTGGGGGATTAAATATTTCTACATAGCGATTTTGACCTTTGGTTTTCACTGCACTGGCTGGGACAACAACGATGTTATCTTTTTGATTAGTGATGATGTCCACTGAAGCACTCATCCCAGCTCGTACTCTCTCGTCAGCATCAAAAGAAATTTTGATGTTATAGGTGACCACTCCCTGAGTAACTGTGCCTACAAGATCCGCTTCTTCGACTGCACCATCCACAGATAGTCCGGGGACAGCATCGAAAGTAACCCTTACCTTATCCCCGATTTTCACTCCGGCTGCGTCTATTTCATTGAGAGGAATTTCGGCGAATTTTCTCGTACTTACTATGGTGGCAATCACGGCACCAGAGGCACTCGAACCTACGCTCACATCAACTTTGGCTATGAGTCCATCATAGGGAGCTCTGATGAAATAGTCACTATAAGTATTTTCTTTGCCTTTTAGAGCCAGGGCAGAAGCTTGAACATCCAATGAGTCAGCACCTTTCTTCAAATCACTTAAGGTTTTTTTATTAGATAAAATAGAATTTTCAGAGGAGAGAATACTCGAGAGGGAACTATTAATATCTCCAGACCAAGTATTGATATTTGTTGAAGTGGTGTTGCCCGCACTCACAGCATAGGTGGGATATTGCTGAGAAATAAAGTTGATGGCGTTGCGAGTATCCTTAAGGGCGTCGGCTGTTTGCTTGGCCATATTGTAAGTTTCTTCCAATAAGATATCTATATCTTTTTGTGAACTTGAGCGATTCAGGCCTTTGTAAGTTTGTATGGCTTGGATGTACAAGTTCTCAGCCTTATCGACATTTTGTCCAGCGGTAGAACTATAGTCCACCGGTGCGGTTCCGAGTAATCTCAAACTTTGTTCGTTCAAATAACCATTGGCTGTATAAATGATATCTTTCAAACCAGAAATGATGATGGGCATATCCAAATAAGTATTGGAAACAGCTCCCCAGGCATCGCTGTATGATTTGTTCAAATTTTCTTCAGCTGCTTGTACATCCACAGCATCAGCGGGCTTCACTAATTTTTGATAAACGATTTGTTGGTTTTGTAGAGCGAGGAGGGCATCACGAGAATCTACTTCGGCGATAATTTGTCCGGCGTATACTTTATCTCCAGCCTTAGCATAAACTCTCAATATGTCTCCAGAGACTTTGCTCTTGATATCTATTTGATTTTCAGAAGAAACATAGCCTGTACCAGAAACCGAAGAGGCGATAGTGCCGAGTCGTGCCTCGGTTACTACATAACGAGTTTCCCCGGCCTCACTATAGTGTTTATAAGTATTGTATCCGACGAAAATCACAGCCAGTATTATGAGAGCTGTGCCTATCTTGTGGACAATAATCCATTTTCTTATATCTTGTATTTTTGTTTTTATCATATTTTTCTTGATTTTAGCATTTTTGGACCTAAAACCAAAGCCCCGCCACGTTTGACGTGGCGGGGCCTCAATTAATACGTTTCTAGTCTGCGAATTATTTCATATGACCAGAAGCGAGTTTGGTCATTTCAAACATAGTAACTTCTTTCTTGCCTCCGAAGATAGGCTTCAATTTCTCATCCGCGAAGATGTTTCTCTTGTTGGCTGGATTTTGAAGATCATTCTTCTTGATATATTCCCACATCTTCTTCACTACTTGACCTCGGGGCATTGGGCCCTTGCCTACAACGGCTTCGAGTTCAGGAGTTAGGTTCATGGGTTTGAGTAGTGCTGGATTGGCTGTTCTAACCATAAAAAATTGTTTATTTTATAATAACTAGTCTAACTCACCTATTATACTATATAATGTCCTCTATGGGAATGTTCAAGAACTTCATGCTCAAGCAAATGCTTAAGAGCAAAATGAAAGGAGTGCCAGAAGCTCAACAAAAGATGCTTCTTTCGGCTATAGAGAAAAATCCAGATTTTTTCAAAAAAATTAGTGAAGAAGTAGAAAAGCGCAAGAAATCTGGCCAAGATGAGATGTCTGCCACCATGCAGGTTATGCGAGAGCATCAAAGCGAATTGCAAAAGATAATGATGCAATGAAAAAGATTTTTATTCTCCTCGGTCATCCGGATAATGATAGTTTAAACTGCACTCTAGCAGATGAATATGAACGTGGGGCCAAAGAAGCTGGTTATGATGTCCGAAGAATGAATATAGGAGAGATGGTGTTTGATCCCTTGCTTCATCATGGTTATAGATTGAGACAAGAACTCGAGCCCGACCTTTTGTCCTTTCAAGAGAATGTGAAATGGGCTGATCATTTTATTATTTTTTATCCATCTTGGTGGTCAACTATGCCGGCTGTACTCAAGGGTCTCTTCGACCGGTCGTGGCTCCCGGGGTTCGCTTATAAATTTATTGATGGTAGTTATATGTGGCAGAGACTGATGAAAGGCAAATCAGCTTCTATGGTTATTACTTCTGATACTGCTCCTATTATTCAACGAATTGTTTTTGGTGATACTACTAATGAATTAAGGAAGGGGATTTTGTGGTTCGCCGGCTTTGGTCCAATATATGTACACAAGTTTGGTTACCTTAAACACTTCGGGATGTGGCGTAGAGAGAGGATGAAGAATAAAGTCTATCGTCTAGGCAAAAAAGCAAAATAATCCCGAGGACTCTCCTAGGGGATTACTCCTAGGGGATTATTATAAAATCTGAAAGATTATCTTTCGGTTTTATTAACCTTTTTTAAAAATAAAAAAGAGAGTAAAGAAAATCAGAGCTACAAAAGTCCAAAGCCAGTGGCGAATAAGAAAAGCTAAAATATCTACACCTAAATTATAGAAAGAAAATCCTGAAGCTTTGTTTGCCGCAGAGAAAGCTTCAGTACTTGTTCCAAGTACTGTCCCATGTTTGGGCGCTGAACTCGAGATTTGGCTATCAGTCGTGTCTTCAACTGGAGTTTTCAGTGCTTCAACAGTATCTGCCAAAGTCGAAGCATATTTATCAATAGTATTAACCACACTGTCAGCTACGTTTGTGGCTGTAGTTACCACTGTATCCATTGTTATTTGATATTTTACATTTAAACTTTTCTTCTCACTTACGAACGTTTGAAGATTGTCTACAGAAATGGAGGCATCAGAATTGCTGTGGATTTCTAATATTTTTACTTGCACGGAATGATTTCCAGATATTGCAGTGTATGGAGTCTCTAGTTTAATCAGACTTTTGGAATTGCTATCAAATTTGATTTTATTTATTTCTAAATCATCTACATAAAATCCAGCTGTGCCAGAAAGATTTAAATCAGAATAATTTTGAAAACCAGCATAAATGTTTATTGTGTTTCCCTCATTTATTTTAGTTGTTGAATACCAAACATTAGAAAGGATCTCGGCGTTTATTGTTTGGACAGTAGAAGTCGTTTGAGCAAAAACATTGGTATAAAAACCAAAGAATAGAAATAGCAATATTCCCAAGCTAAACAAAGGAGAAACAGTACGATTAAACATATTTATATTATACACAGCTTCTGCACTTTGTTAGCAAGAACCATTCTTTGTTAGCAAGAACCATTCTTGCTAAAAGAAGTTGTGAAAGGTTATACACAGGTGAAAAGAAGTATGCCTAATTCTGTAGTATTATAAGTGCTAGGAGTAATTTGCTTTTTCAACCATCCAAGAGTACAGTGTGAGCCTAATTTTATGAAGAAATTTATCCAAGATATGCTTAATTTAAGCCCTCAAAAAGAGAGCCCTATTCTTAATGAGTTTATAGATATGCAAAGTGAAGTTCGACAACTTCCCCAACTTTCTGACGTCGAAAATGTTCAGTTCGAACACGACACTGCCATTGGCCACTTATATTTTTCTAGCAAAATAGAAGGAAGTCACCTAGACATGAAAAGATTGAATAAAGCGATTCATGCAGCATAGAGAATTCCAAAGAGCCGAAGATAAAACTGATTTAGAAAATAGAGATGCTGCGGGTTTTTGGAAAGCTATCGCACTTTCAAACGATATAGGAAAAGGTCATCGAGAAATTGATGCAAGTGTTATTCTTGAGCTGAACAGATGTATTTTGGGAGATGCAAACCCAGAAGCGGCGGGAAGATTTCGTAATGCTGGTGAAGATGTCAAGAAACTTACTTGTATTGAACCACCTCCAGGTTCTGCTGTACGAGAGATAATGCATAAATTTGAGGGTGATATGAAATATAAAATAAAAGCTATACCAATACATTCCCCAAATTCTTCCAACAGAAAAATTCATAGGAGATGGGTTGATAGTGTATTTGAACTTGCTGCTTGGATTCAACATGGTCTAGTGGCCATACATCCATTCTGCGAAGCAAATGGGCGAACCTCTCGACTGATGACAAACATAATTTTGAGAAGATTTGGTTTTCTACCTTCTGATGTGAAAATAGAAGCCGATAACAAAGAAAACTACATCAGAGCTCTTTGTCAAATAGATGAGCATCATAATTACCTACTTCTCAAGGACATGATACTAAAAGGATCATTAGCTACGCTTAAAAAAGAAAGGGAAATCAGACTTCACAAGCAATCAGAGTGAAAAGTCTAATCCACACCTTCTCCCCTATATTGTTAACCTTGACTGTTTGACATCTAGATGGGGAGGTATAGGGTTGGAAGTAGCTAAATTATTAGCCAACCCTTAGGTCAAGGCCTACGGGCTTTAGACCTTATTATTCTCAATATTAAATTATGAAATCTTTAATAAAATCAGCTTATAAGTTAATGACAGTGGGGGGGGTTCTCGCAGTCGCACTTTTTGCATTTGCGGGGAATGCGTATGCGATAGATTCTAGTGTTCTTGCTGGAAATGCACTGAAGGCTGTAGATAGAGTCGTTACCTTACAAAATAGTAATGGCACTTGGGATTGGGTTGTGACTAATGCAACTGGGCCTACATCAAGTGCTTATTATAATCTTGCCGGTGTTACTGGGCTTGGGCTTTTGGATGCCTATACACAAAGTAAAGATTCAAAATATCTAGACGCAGCAAAAAAGGTAGGAGATTATATCGTTGCATTCAATTCTCCATCAGTCAGTGATGCAAAAGCACAAAATGCTGATTCGGTTAATTTTCTTCGAAAACTTGGAACTGCGAGCGGAATCGCATCATATACCACGACTGCAGATGCAATATTGCGTCATGTCTTAAGTGAACCAAATTACGAGACAACTCATGATAATAACTATTGTACTGCAAATGGATGTACTCCTGCACAATTATACTCGGCTAATAGTTTTTATTATGGTGTTGCTAACCAAGGGGCAGCAGTATGGAATCTTGAACCTTTCGTAACTGCTACATGGAATTCTGGAGAAACTGCTACCTCAACAGCATTTGAAGCTGAAATGTTAAATCAAATTTCTCTCTATACCCCATCAACCCAGTATTATTCTCTTGCTGTAGCCGCAGGCATTAGCGCTGCAAATACTGTTGGTGATACTACTGGCAAAGCAACACTACTCGGACTTCTAACTGCAAACTCTGATGGAAGTTTTGGAACAGAAACAGAAGGAAAAATACAAACGACTGCATACGCGCTCATGGCATTAAAAAGCGTTGGTGATTCTCGTGCTGATGCTGCAATTACTTATCTTAGTTCACAGTTTGGTTACCCAGACCATCTGGTGCCAACCTACAATGGTTGGATGGATACAGGGACTACACCCGCCGATTATGCTGAATATGCGGAAGTTGATAGTGAAGCCGCTCGGGCACTTTTCAGTGTCCTTCCTATTGACACTCATTATGCAACGCTCCCAGTGGATGTCACAAAAACAGCTACGGTTGGTGATGTGACTGTTACAGCAGAGATGCCAGCAGGTGTAGTTATTACTGGCAATTCATCATGGGACGGTGTCGTTTCTGATCCAGTTGCGACTACTAAGACTGTAACGATATCTGGTTTTGACACCACCGTTACATCTGCAATTGCTGTTGGTTCGAGCGATGCTGATCTCACTTTCGACAAAGCAGTGAAGCTCACATTCGCAGGACAAGCAGGAAAACTCATTGGTTGGTACAACCATGCTGGTGATTTCTCTGAAATAACAGCACCTTGTTCAGGAAATAATGATGAACCATCTCAAACAGCAAGTCTTGGAGCAGGTGCATCATGCAAAATGGATTCCGCAAGTTATTTAGTGGTTTGGACCAAACACTTCTCGACATTTGTTACTTACACACAAACACAAACTCCAGCACCTACCTCAGGTCGTTCAGGAGGTCACAGGAGCTCTAATTCAGCTACACCGGCTGTGCGGGCTGTACCAGGAGTTAGCCCTGCAATCCCAGCCGTTCCTGCAGGACGTGTCCTTGGTGCCTTCACTGGACCAGAGGGAACAAACCTAGATTCTCCAGCAATAGTAGCCATCAAGGCTCAAATTGCGGGCTTGATTGCTCAGCTTATTAGTCTCCTCAGAGAACAACTTGCGACAGCTGTCGCAGCTGGACTTCGTTAGGAATTAGACAGAAAATTCAAACAAAAAACCGCCCATTGACTTGGGCGGTTTTTTAGTCCATTATAGTTTTATGATTTCTTGGCTCAAAAAACATTTTATACCTCACGAGGGGAATGATCACCAGCCCCACTTTCTCCGCAGTGAAAATATTCGTTTTCTCGTTCTCTTTGTTTTTGCTGTAGAGTTGGGTGTCTTCGCTCTGCCCTTCATCTCAGTTTTAAATCCCGCCAACAACAATTATATTGCCGCAGTGTTGCCGGCAGTGCTTGATGATCTCTCAAACCAAAACAGACAGGAGCAACATTTGGCTGTTCTTACTATAAACCCTCTTTTAAACAAAGCTGCTGAATTAAAGGCCAAGGATATGGCTGCGAAGGGTTACTTCGCCCACGTGAGTCCAGATGGCAAGGCACCTTGGTATTGGTTTAATTTAGTTGGATACAAATATGAATACGCCGGAGAAAACCTCGCCGTTGATTTCACCGATTCTCAGGATGTCACTGCAGCGTGGATGAATTCTCCAACACACAGAGCCAATATTATAAAAAATGTTTATACCGAGATAGGCACAGGAGTGGCCTCGGGAATGTTTGAAGGAAAACCAACAATTTTTGTCGCTCAAGTTTATGGGAGGCCAGCCAGTGCTGTTGTAGTCAGTGAACCCACGAAGGTGGTGAAGAATGTTCCTTTGGCTTCTACTACAAAAGTTCTCGGTGCCTCGACTGAAGTTGCTACAAACGCAGAGAATGCAGAACCAACATCAAATATTTTTGATAAATACTTAACTTCTCCAAGACACGTGGCGAATGTTATTTTCATTATCCTCGGAGCCTTGGTCGCCCTGGCTCTCCTTGCCAAGTTGTTTATCAGAATGGACAAGAGACACCCAGTGCTCATCACCAACGGTCTCGTTGTCCTCGTTTTTATTTTCGGAGTATATTCAGTCAACAACTATATGGCAGGAAGCAAGATGGCTGCTAATATTTCTTTTGTTAGTTTCCACGGTGAGGTATTTGATTCATTAAAATAATGTCTCTTTCAATTGGCATAGTTGGTTTACCGAATGTGGGAAAGTCCACGCTTTTTAATGCACTCACGAAGAAATCTGTGCCCGCAGAGAATTATCCTTTCTGCACCATTGATCCTTCTGTAGGCATCGTGCCTGTACCGGATGTACGTTTGGACAAGTTGTCTGAGATGAGTCATTCGAAGAAAACTATTCCAGCAGTAGTAGAGTTCGTGGACATCGCCGGTTTGGTGAAGGGGGCCTCCGAAGGAGAGGGTCTCGGGAACAAATTTCTCTCTCATATCCGCGAGGTAGATGCCATTATAGAAGTAGTGCGCATCTTTGAAGATTCAAATATTATTCATGTGCACGAGAAGGTTGATCCAATTTTTGATATTGAAATTATAAATCTCGAACTCGAGACAGCGGGGATTAAGAAACCAACACTTTATGTGTTGAATATATCTGAGGCCCTCCCCAAGGTTCGACCTTGGGAATTAGATTCTAAGGTCGAACCTTTTCCCGGGCCGTATATTGAAGTTGATCCAATCTTCGGCACAGGACTTGATCAATTAATTAATAAATCATACGATCTCTTGAATCTCATCACCTTCTTCACCACTGGAGAGAAAGAGTCCAGAGCCTGGACTTGCAAGCGCGATGCTACTGCTCCAGAGGCGGGGAAGTCTATCCACACAGATTTTCAAGAAAAATTCATTCGCGCCGAAGTGGTGCACTATGACAAATTGATAGAAGCTGGAAGTTATGCTAAGGCTCGCGAGAAGGGTTGGGTCCGTACCGAAGGCAAGGAATATGTTGTCCAAGACGGCGACGTGATTGAATTTTTGATATAATAATCCTATGAACAATCAATCAAAAATACTTAAGTGGTCGGTGATTATTGGTATTATTATTGTGCTAAATATGTTTTTTAACTACGCACTTTCTCTCGTTTACAAACAGCCCGACTTCAATGTTTTTTGTCCTGCTCAACAGGTCAATGATGCAATCACTACTCAGAAACAATGCACGGATATAGGTGGTCAATGGAATGCTAATTATTATGGGAAGCCTATGGCAACAGGAGAAGTTCAACCTGCTGGATATTGTGATCCTCAATTCACTTGCAGAGAATCTTTCGATGTTGCACAGAAGATTTATGATAGAAATATTTTCATTGCACTCGTCATCCTGGGAGCACTTTCAGTTTTGGTTGGAAATTTCTTCAAGGGTAATACGGTGATTTCAAACGGTTTGGCTTTGGGTGGGGTACTCTCGTTCATCATTGCGTCGATGAGGTATTGGAGTTCAGCCAATGATTATATTCATATTGTTATCCTTGGAATAGCGCTCGCTCTTCTATTTTGGATAGCTATGAAAAAGTTTATGAATCAAACGAATGCAGGAATACAATCCTAAAGAAATAGAGAAGAAGTGGCAGGAGAAATGGGAGAAAGAAAAGCTTTATCTCACTCCTGATTCTGTGGAGGGCAAGGAGAATGAATATGTCCTAGTAGAGTTCGCTTACCCATCGGGAAATCTTCACGTTGGACACTGGTACGCCTTCTCTGTGCCAGATATGTACGCTCGTTATAGAAGGATGTTGGGGAAAAATGTTTTGTTTCCTATGGGTTTTGATGCCTTCGGACTCCCTGCCGAAAACGCCGCCATAAAGAACAATCTCAATCCTCGCGAGTGGACTTTCTCCAACATTGATTATATGAGGGGTCAGCTTCATTCGATGGGAGCATCGTTCGATTGGTCTAGAGAAGTTATCACTGCTTCACCTGAATACTATAAATGGACACAGTGGTTGTTCTTAAAGTTTTTTGAGAAAGGTTTGGCTTATCAATCTGAAACCCCGGTGAACTGGTGCCCGGGTTGTAAGACTGTCTTGGCTAATGAGCAGGTTGTGGCCGGAGTGTGCGAGAGATGCGGTTCTACTGTGGAGAAGAGGAATATGCTTCAGTGGAATTTAAAGATTACTGATTATGCTGATCGATTGATTGATGATATCGAAAGTTTGGATTGGCCCAAACCAATAAAGGATGCTCAAAAGAATTGGATAGGAAGGTCCGAAGGAGCAGAGATTGATTTCGATAATATAAAAGTTTTCACCACGCGACCCGATACTATTTTCGGAGCGACTTTTGTGGCTGTGGCACCAGAGATTGCAAAGAAATTAATTGGTCAGGATTTCGGAATTAAAAGTGAAACAGAAAGAGAGAACAAAGAAAAACTTGGTGTTGATACTGGATTGAAAGTGAAGAACCCTGCGAATGGAGAAATGATACCTGTTTGGGTAGTAAATTATGTATCTGCCGATTATGGCACGGGCGCAATAATGGGTGTGCCCGCAGATGATGAACGCGATGAAGAATTTGCGAAGAAATTTAACTTACCGATTCTAAAGGATTATAAAAAAGCAGGGTTTGAAGATTTTGGGACAAAGAAAACAACTTTCAAACTTCGAGATTGGGTAGTTAGTAGACAGAGATATTGGGGTTGTCCTATACCAATTATTCATTGTGAGAAATGCGGAGCCGTGGCTGTACCAGAAGAGGATTTACCTGTGGTTCTCCCAGAAGTAGATGACTATCTCCCAAGTGATGATGGCAAGTCTCCTTTGTCCAAAGTTTCTACTTGGGTGAATGTGAAGTGTCCAAAGTGCGGAGGGGATGCGAATAGAGAGACAGACACCCTTGATACTTTCATAGATTCTTCATGGTATTTCATGCGCTATGCAGATCCGAAGAATGAAAAGGAATTTGCCTCGAAGGAAAAGCTTGAGCAATGGATGCCTGTGAACTTTTATTCTGGAGGAGCAGAACACACCAATATGCACCTTCTTTATAGTCGATTCTTCCATAAAGTTTTATTTGACCTTGATTTAGTGCGAGAGAATGAACCGTATCTTCGTCGTATGAACCGAGGCTTAATCCTCGGCCCAGATGGGCACAAAATGAGCAAATCCAAGGGCAATGTGGTTGACCCTGATGATTATGTTGAGCGTTTGGGGGCAGATACAGTCAGAACTTATTTGGCTTTCATTGGTCCATACAACGAAGTAGGTTCTTATCCTTGGAATCCAGACAGTATCGTGGGTATACGACGCTTCTTGGAACGCGTGTGGAATGTTTCTCAAACAAAAATTGACACGGGCAATCTTGATGAGAAATTAATTCACCAATCAATAAAAAATATTACAGAAAGTCTCGAACGTTTAAAAATGAATACCGCCGTGCCGACTCTTATGACATTTATAAATACTGCAGAAAAATCTGGTCTGACCTCGGAGCAATTTGAAATTTATTTAAAACTCCTTGCTCCTTTCGCTCCACATATCGCAGAAGAGTTGTGGCACACGCTTAATCACACAGAAAGTATTCATCTTGAATCTTGGCCGAAGTTTGATGCGGAGAAATTAATGAGTGGGGAAGTCACTATGGGAGTTCAGGTGAACGGTAAACATCGTGCTAACGTGACTGTCTCTACAGAAGCTTCCGAAGAAGAAATAAAAGAGAAAGTTTTGGACCTACCCGAAGTCAAAAGATGGTTAGACGGGGCGACTCCAAAGCGAATAATTGTGGTACTTGCTAAAATTGTCAATATTGTGGTATAGTATATGCAAAGACAACTTGACATAAAAATCGTCAAGTGATACAAATAAGTCTTATAAACACATGAGCGACAAAATTATCTTAAGTTTTAAACCAAAGCAAGTTACTAAACATTTGCTCTCAACTCTCACTAAACGTGGACGAGATGTTATAGAAAGTCGCTATGGTTTGGGTTCCAAAAATGTCCGATTGACTCTAGACGCTATCGGCAAGAAATATGGTATTACTCGTGAACGTGTTCGTCAGATTGAAAATCATTCTCTCATCACTGTTCGCAAGTCCAAAGAATATAAGGACACTCAGCCGATTTTCACCGAACTCAAAGAAGTTATCTATACTCTTGGAGGAATTGTTGCAGAGAAGGATTTGCTCAAACATTTGGCCAAGGATCAAGACACTCAGAATCATTTAAATTTCATTCTGGTTATTGGAGAAGAGTTTAAGCGTGAGAAAGAAGACGAAGAGTTTAATCATCGTTGGCATGTTGATTCAGAACTTTCTAAAAAAATTCAAACCGCACTTCGTCGACTCTACAGCCGACTTTCTGATGATGAGTTGGTCGTTGAGGGTGATTTAATAAACAATTTCCTCGAAGAGGTGAAGGATATTAATGAGAAATATAAAACTGAAGAAGTCATCAAGCGTTGGCTCTCAATCTCACACAAAATTGGTAAGAATCCATTAGGTGAATGGGGCAAAACTTCTTCGGCCAACGTGAATGCGAAGGGCATGCGAGACTACGCTTTCCTCGTCATTAGAAAGCACGGTTCTCCTATCCACTTTAAAGAGGTAGCCAAGGCTATTTCTCAATACTTCGACAAGAAGGCTCACGTAGCCACTACTCACAATGAACTTATCAAGGACCCACGTTTTGTTCTCGTCGGAAGAGGCCTTTATGCACTCTCTGAATGGGGTTATATGTCGGGTGTGGTCAAAGACGTTATCACAAAAATCATAGAGAAAGAGGGACCATTGTCCAAGGACAAGGTGATAGACAAGGTTCTCAAAGAACGTTATGTCAAAGAAAACACCATTCTTGTAAATCTCCAGAATCCCAAGTATTTCAAAAAAGATAAAGACAACAAATATCACATCGTGTAGAATGTAGATAATGTTTTCGGCACTTATTTCTAATATAGTTTCGTTTTATCACAGCGAGTTATTTGCGCTCATGCTTCATTACGCATGGGTTCTGGCTCCTATCTGGTTTACCTTGGCAATGCTTCTTACGTGGTTAGATTTGTGGCTCACTTATAAACGTCGAGAATGGATCAAGGCTCAGGGCTCGGTTCTCCTTGAGATTAAAATTCCTCGCGAAATGTTTAAATCTCCTTTGGCCATGGAAATGTTTTTGAACAGTCTCTATGGGGCTGGTGTGGGGAACCTTATCGATGTATATTTCAAGGGTAGAGTACGAGCTTGGTTTTCCTTAGAAATTATTTCGATCGATGGACAAGTGAGGTTTATGATTTGGGGGCCAAAAAATATGAAGAGTCGTATCGAGGCTCAACTCTATGCTCAATTCCCAAATGTTTCTGTTCAAGAAGTGGCCGATTATACTTTGGGTATTCATAGAAATCCAGAGAAAATTACTTTTGGTTGGTTTGGGCAATTTGCTTTGACCAAGGCCGACGCCTTTCCAATCAAAACTTATATTGATTATGGTTTAGACAAAGATTCCAAGGAAGAATACAAACACGACCCTATTGTTCCGATGTTGGAATTTCTCGGTTCTTTGAAGAAAGGTGAGCAAGCGTGGATTCAAATTCTGATTCAATCTCACTCCAAAGAAGGT
>Ga0334722_10002377_pt1 | contig 21463 bp, 21 predicted proteins | sample C3_bottom_MG_FD_207210 | JGI IMG/M metagenome (GOLD analysis project Ga0334722, IMG submission 207210) | Sediment microbial communities from Yellowstone Lake, YNP, Wyoming, USA - C3_bottom | ecosystem: Environmental > Aquatic > Freshwater > Lake > Sediment | place: USA: Wyoming | collected... | reverse complement strand
CTATCCGTGCACGCTGGACCAGGGTCGAAGACACGATCGCCTTTGCAAAGCTTATGGGTTATAAGAAGATCGGCATTGCCACCTGCATAGGACTGCTCGAAGAGACCGAGCGTCTTTCGCGCATACTTGAGGCCCAGGGCTTTACCCCTCTTTCCGTCTGCTGCAAGAGCGGCAGCATCGACAAGCTCAGACTCGGCGTGACAGAGGAAGACAAAGTGAGGCCGCATACCTTTGAGCCTGCCTGCAATCCCATTGCCCAGGCACGGCTGCTGAACGGCGCCGGCACAGACATGAACATAATCGTAGGACTCTGCGTTGGCCATGACATGCTCTTCACCAAACACTCGGACGCTTCGGTCACCACCCTCGTAACCAAGGACCGCGTTACCGGACACAACCCGGTCAGTGTGCTCTATGGTCAGAATTTCTACTACAAACGGCTTCTGACGGAACAGGTTGAAGTGGAACGAAAGGATTAGCCCGGATAACTGCACTGCAGCATAACCGCGTCAATTAACAGGTCCATTGCATGCACGCATTTTCCTGACGATGCATCGCGTCCGCCAAGTCATATTTCCCTTAATATATCACTAATGCTCCCGAGTATTGTGGGAGATAACCAGTAGGCACACCGTCATTCGTATTGCCGATGATGATGCTGCTTGCGTGTGACAGAACACTGCCGCTATTCATAGTCATTATGCCTGTAGTATTTTGGGTAGTGGCAGTCCCTGACATATAAACGACGGCCCTCGTGCCCGAGGCTTCTACGCCGGTCACATTGCCGGAGGCAACGGCCCCGCTCAGCGTTATCTCCGCTGCGTCCGTTGTCGACTGAGCCATAAAGCCGTTGCCAAAGTTGTTGCCCGCCACGCTGTTGCTTACCGTGACCATGGACCTGTCTTCTGCCCACACTCCAAACTGATTATTGCTGAAGCTGCTTCCGGAGACAGTGCCGTACGCTGAACCTGGATTAGCGCCTGGTTTCACATATAATCCTCCCAGGACATTATTGTGCAAAACAGTCCTGTCGATAGAAAAGGTAGACGCTGCAGCAGGCTCGAAAGCAAAGCCATACTGGTTAAAACCGTAGATTTTTGAATTTTCTACGCGCAAACTTTTGCCATTAAGGAAAAGGATTCCGCTAAGGCCTGTACCCATCCCATTGATATCCAGGTTGCGCAGAATAACTGAGTCGTTTGCCCCTGCATTTACCTCTATACCATTAGAGCCCGGAGCAAGAATCCCGGCGATAGAACCTCCGCTTCCATTTATGGTTAAGGCCTTTGTGATGATAACCGCGCCGAAGTCGCCGGGATCCAGCACATTAATTTCACCACCTGCAGCTGTATTGCTGATTGCACCTGCAAAGGTCTTGCACGGTGCCGTTCGACTACAGGGATTTAAGTTGTCCCCTACTCCCGAAACCCAGGTCCGGGTCGCAAGTGCATGCGCTCCGGTGGCAACCACCAATAGAAAAAACAGAACCATCGTCATCCATCCTGTAAACTTGAGCATCTTACTCCTCCTTTATTTGGCATCTTACACCCTTTATGTTGGACACAACTATACATTGTGTGTGGCGGACAAATTAAATTGAGCAAGGTAGGCTCAGAAACCGTCAAAAAAATATTTTACCACAATTATTTGCCTGGCGGCATAGACAGAAAAAGACTATTTAGAGTCTGAGTATAAACTCCACTTTTTGTCTGTCATTCCCGAAGTGCTTAATCGGGAATCCAGTGTTTTCAGCAGGTTCTGGATCCCCGGGTCAAGCCCGAGGATGACAAACCCTACTTTATACACAGACTTTATTTAACAACAAAGCAGGTGCAGAGTGAGCGCCAGGTATCTAAAACGGCAGGGTCTGCTGTTCACGCCCCCCAGCGGCGGTATATTTCGTGCTCCACGCCCATCGCGTCGAGGAGCTTCCCGGCGATAAAATCGATCAATTCTTCCATGCCCGCCGGCTTGTGATAAAAACCGACAACCGGCGGAGCAATCCTGACACCAAGACGGGAAAGCTTCAGCATATTCTCAAGATGAATCGGACTGAACGGCATCTCCCGGGGCGACAGCACGAGAGGTCTTCCTTCCTTTATCGTCACATCTGCGGCACGCTCAATCAGGCTGTTTGAATACCCGCCGGCTATTCCCGCAAGGGTCTTCATGGAGCACGGGACAACAAACATGCCGTCGGTTTTGAACGATCCGCTTGCAACCGGCGACTCGAAATGATGTTCATCGTAATACTGCACCGGAGAACCTGCATATACACTCACCTTTTCCCGGATGATATCAGCTGTCTCACCGCTGAAATCGACCCCTGTCTCATCCCGGATGATCGAGAATGCCTGTCGCGATATAAGGACATGGACCTCGGCTGTCCGGGCCAGTTCCCTGAGCACCCGCAGTCCTATAACCGGGCCGGTAGCACCGCTGATCGCCAGAACAAAACGTTTCATGCCAGATAGTCCGCAAGGGTAAAGAGAAAGACCGTCATGCTGATATAGCCGTTCATATTAAAAAAGGCCATATCGAGCTTCGAGAGATCTCCCTGCCGCACGAGTGAGTGTTCATAGGTGAAAAGCCCGGCCACGATCACCATGCCTGCCCAGAAGAAGAGCCCCAGACTGAAGATCAACCCCGTTGCACCCAGCAGCAGGAAGGATACAAGGTGAAGGCCTCTCGCGAGATAGAGAGATTTTGTGACGCCGAAACGCTGCGGTATTGAATAAAGCCCGTGACCGCGGTCAAACTCGAGGTCCTGCAGGGCGTAGAGCACGTCAAAGCCGGCGAGCCAGAATATGACTGCCACGGCAAGCGGCAGGATACCGGGGTCGAAACTCCCCCGCACCGCGATCCATGAGCCAAGGGGAGCAGCAGATATGGCAAGCCCCAGGACAAAATGCGCCGCCCAGGTGAACCTCTTGGTATACGAGTAGATGAAGAGGACAAAAATCGCCACCGGAGACAGCATGAGACAGAGCGGATTAAGCATGTAGGCGGCAAGGATGAGAATAGAGAATGAAATAAGAATGAAGACGACTGTTTCGCCGGCGCTGATGACACCGCGGGGTATTTCACGGTTTGCCGTCCGAGGGTTTGCTCGGTCGATCTGCCGGTCGATCACCCTGTTGAGGCCCATCGCACCGGACCGTGCACCGACCATCGCAATAATAATCCAGAATATCTGCTTCAGAGGCGGTATGCCCGATGCCGCGATCAGCGCCGCGGTCAGGGCAAACGGCAGTGCGAAGACCGAGTGCGAAAACTTGATCATGCGAAGATATAATACAAAACGGTCAAAGACTGCACTCATCATGGATTCCTGATGCTCCTCACCAGTGAATCAATCTCGGCATCGCTGAGCGGCCCGCCGTTCTTCTGTGCGAAACCGGGCATCATCGTATTTGCAACGCCCTCGCTGATCAGGCGGCGGAGATCACTCTCCGGTCTCCTGCCCATCTGGGTTAAATTCTGTGCGCTGGTGCCGGCGTTATGGCACATGAAACAGTCAGCCCGGAACAGATCAAACCCGGTCTTGCCCCTCCCCTGATCAACATGACAGCGTCGGCAGGCCGGATCAAAGATCCCGGCTGCAACGTCTTTTTTGAGATGGATCGCGTCCCTGACCTGCATCGTCACCTGAAGGGAAACCACCGGCTGCTTCGGATCATTGGTGTAGACCTGCACGGTCTTGGCAATCGGCCCCCGCTTCCCCGCAGCATCGACCGTTACCTGTATCTTTCCCTTCTCTCCCGGTTTCAGACGGCTCAAACTAGCCATCGCTGCTGTGCAGCCTCAGGAGGCCGAGACCTTCTCTATGATCAGGTCCTGGTCACCCCGGTTGATGAACTCGAAAAAATGTTCGATCTTTCCCTCCTGCCCGACCGTTCCGAATGCATGTTTCAGTTCAGGAAAATCGATCGCCGGATAGGCATACGCAAGCATGGGTGTCAGGAGCAGCATAAGCAAGGTAATAGCCTTTAGTCGCATATTTTATAGTACCTCAGAAGCCCGGAAAAATGAAAATTAACGGACTTAAAAAAAGACGGGTTTGTAAAAAGCTCTGAAGGCAAGGCGCCCAAGAAATGAGGAATGAGGCGTACATACGGGTACGTCGCAGTGACGAGTTTTGAAGCGCAACGCAGCATGCGGACTTTTTACGAAGCCGTCAAAATTGTGTTAAGATAATTCGCCGCGTGGAGATCATACAGGCTAGCCACCGCTGGCAGAATACGACGATTAATAAGACATGGGAGGCCGAGACGTGAAAAAACCGAATATCGATGAACTCTGTATCAATACCATCAGGATGCTCTCTGCAGATGCAGTACAGAAGGCAAACTCCGGGCACCCGGGGATGCCGATGGGAGATGCACCGATGGCATATACTTTATGGCAGAAATTCCTGAAACACACACCTTCTAATCCCCGTTGGCAGAACCGGGACCGTTTTGTCCTCTCGGCAGGACACGGCTCGGCGCTGCTCTACAGCCTCCTTCACCTCACGGGACATGCCATCACGCTCGATGACATAAAGAACTTCCGGCAGTGGGAGAGCAAAACACCGGGCCACCCGGAATACTGTCCTGACTGCGGCATAGAGACAACAACCGGACCTCTGGGCCAGGGATTTGCCACCGGAGTCGGCATGGCCATGGCAGAGAAATACCTGGCAACGATGTTCAACAGGCCCGGCTTTAAGATCGTTGATTATCATATCTATGGCATCGTAAGCGACGGCGACCTGATGGAAGGCGTCTCGTCTGAGGCTGCTTCTCTTGCCGGGCATCTGGGTCTCGGCAAGATGATCTACCTCTATTCAGACAACAAGATCACGATCGAGGGGTCTACGGACCTGGCCTTTACCGAAGACGTCAAAAAGCGTTTTGAAGCCCTGGAATGGCAGGTACTGAAGGCAGACGGAAACGACGTCAAGCAGATCGAAACCGCCATCAAAAGCGCACAGAAGGAAAAGGGGAAGCCCTCCCTTATCATGGTCCGTACGAATATCGGGTTCGGCAGCCCCAACAGGCAGGATACCTGTGATGTCCACGGCTCACCGCTTGGCGAGGCAGAGTTGAAGCTGACAAAACAGAATCTCTGCTGCCCTGACAAGAGTTTCTGTATTCCCAAAACCGTGTCTGCCCATATGCGCGGGGCCGCAGCCAAAGGAAGGGATGCTGAGAAGAAGTGGCAGGCGAACTATAAAAAATATGGCCGGAAGCACCCGGACCTTGCAGGACTCTGGGATGATCTGTCAGCCGGGAAACTGCCGAAGGGGTGGGAGAAATCACTTCCGGTCTGGAATGCGGCAGACGGCGCAATCGCAACGAGAAGCGCATCAGGGAAGGTCCTTAACGCCATAGCTGACGGACTTCCCCACCTGGTCGGCGGTTCTGCCGATCTCGCCCCCTCAAACAACACCTGGCTCAAAAAATATATTGAATACGGAAAGATCAAAGCCGGAAGAAATATCCACTTTGGAGTCAGGGAGCATGCAATGGCCGCGGCGTTAAACGGTATGGCACTCAGCGGCATGCTGATTCCCTACGGCGGCACATTCTTTGTTTTTTCAGATTATATGAGGCCGGCGATCAGGCTTTCTGCCCTGATGGGTGTGCAGGTGATCTATGTCCTGACCCATGACTCGATCGGGCTTGGAGAAGACGGGCCGACACACCAGCCGGTTGAGCACCTGGCAAGCCTCCGGGCAATGCCGAACCTGAATGTACTCCGCCCGGCTGACGCCAATGAGACCGCTGCAGCATGGAAAGTGGCGATCACTGACCGCACCAGGCCGCACGCACTCGTACTGTCACGACAGAACCTGACAGTCCTTGACCGCAAGAAGTACGCTTCGGCAGAAGGAACTGAAAAAGGCGGGTATGTGCTTTCAGACTCGAAGGGCAGGCCCGATCTTATCCTGATAGCCTCAGGCGCAGAGGTCCATATCGCGCTTGCCGCAGCCGAGACACTGAGGACGCGCGGCGTGAAGGTACGCGTCGTCAATATGGTCTGCACCGAACTCTTCGACCGTCAGCCGGATGCCTACCGGAACAGCGTCCTGCCGCCTGATATCGGCAAACGTATGGCGATAGAAGCCGGCGCAACATTCGGATGGCATAAATACGTGGGCCTGCAGGGTGATATTATTGGCATCGACACTTTTGGCGCCTCGGCCCCAGCCAAGGTCCTTTTCGAGAAATTCGGGTTCACTGCTGATGCCATGGTCGCCAGGGCGGAAAAACTGCTCAGGAAAAAATAAGCATGCCTGCGCAGAATCGGCAATAAGAGGAGCGGAAAAAAACCAACACGGTCATGGCCAGAGACCTGAACGATCTGAAGAAACAAATCTTCTTTGAGATGCTGGATCTGGCCGGCAGGGTCTTCATCGTTGTGAAGCACTCCGAAAATGTCGTTATAGGCAACAGGGGCTTTCTGCCCGAGGAAAAGGAACGGGGACTGGTCCTGGTCTTCAACCGGATGATGCAGTTCGACTGGAACGATACAGGGATCCACGCCACCCTCGGGTTCGGTCCAAAAAACGAGAAATGCTATGTCCCTCCTGATGAGATCATCGCCATCTTTTCACCGGAACTGGCAGCGCAATTCGTCACCTCATCCGAGCATAAGGAAATGCCCGGGATGCCCGCGAGTGCAGCGCCTGCGGAAAAACCGCCGTCCAGGCCTGTACTGAAGGCAGTCCCCGGAAATAAAGTGGTCAAGGTAGATTTCACAAAAAAGAAATAGCACGAGATCTTCTTACCACTGCAATTGAATAACATCAGTTGCAGACAGAAAGGCCGAAAAGACTCTGTCTGCAACTCCTTACAGCCCTTTCATGAGGCCTGCCAGCCTGTTTTTCCAGATTCGACTATGGGTATGTCTGCGTTTACGTGATTCATGATAAAATCATGTTGTCATTACAGAGTCTTTTCGGCGTTTCTGGCTGCTTAATGCAACCTCAGTGGTCAGCTTATGCGCCTTCGAGTATCTCCTTGATCTTCTGATTCACGACCTTGCCGTCGGCCTTACCCTTGACTTTCGGTTGCAGGTCTTTCATCAACCTGCCGATCTCCTTCATGCTGGTCACGCCCGTTTCCTGAATGGTCGTCCGTATCACGGCATCAAGCTCCTCTGCAGACAACTGCTTCGGGAGATATTCCTGGATAATCCCGATCTCCCGATCCTCCTTATCAGCAAGGTCCTGCCTTTTGGCAGCCACATACTGCTCCACAGATTCCTTCCGCTGCTTCACCATCGTCGAGAGGATCGATACAATATCGTCTTCAGTCAGGTCGCCCTTCCCTCTTTTGGCAATCTCCGCGTTTTTGACCGCTGATTTTATCATCCTGAGCGTTGACGTCCTGAGGTCATGTCCATCTTCTTTACTCTTCATGCTTGCTGCGATGTCTGCCGTCAAGGTCTGTAATATGTCCATGGAGTCCTCCAAGTATAGATTCTGTTATTATACCTCAGGCATTGCATATGAAGCTGTCAGTTGCGATATGCTCCTATGCGCACGATATCATGATGAAAAAAGTTATAGCATACAGGGAAGCAGGGGTGTTCTTCACCGCCCTGCTGATTTTTTCTGTGGTCATTTTTTTCCTCACGATAACAGACATAAATAGTCATGCGGATTATATCGGGCATGTCATCAAAGGAACAATGAAGCCACCTGCGAATTTCCTTTACTACCTGATCATATACTGCGCTGCTTTTTTCCAGACCAAAAGCGTGTATCTCTATAGCGCATCTGCAGTGGTGTTATCTGTGGCCGTAACAGCCAAATTCATGATAACCAGGAACATTATTGCATCCTGTACCTTTAAAACATCGTCGGCAAACGATGCTGCGGATCGTTTTATTACGGTAATTTCTGCAATGCTGATTCTGGTATTCAGCATTCCGACAGGAATGCTGGCGGGAGGTCATTACTATTTGGGTCATATCACTCCGACTGTCTGGCACAATTCAACTACGATATTCCTTATGCCTTTTGCTCTGCTGCTCTTCTGGGTTTCCTATCAGCAGCTTATAGCCCCGACAAACCGAAGGATGCTCTTTATCACAATGTTGTGCATTCTCAATATTCTGATCAAACCCAGTTTCTATTTTGTGTTTTGTATTGCCTATCCGCTCATGCTGCTTAGGAGTTTTGGCATCAGAAAAAAAATGTGGGCAAACCTGATCCCTGTTCTTACAGGATCGGCGTTGCTGCTTGCCGAATATATCCTGATTTATACCTATGATTACGGAAATGCCTACACAGAAAAGGTAACGATATCGATCAGTCCTTTTTCCATATGGTCACATTTCACACCGAACATACCTCTCGCACTCACCGGATCATTGCTGTTTCCTCTCGTCTATCTGTTATTCTACGGAAGAGACCTGATGAACAATCTGCTTTTGCAATATGCTGCGTTGGCCTATATGATTGCCCTGGTGATTTTTTCGGTCTTCAGCGAAACAGGACCACGCCAGTTCAGCGGCAACTTTTACTGGCAGTGCATCGTATCTGCCTATATTTTATTTATGGTTGCAGCCCTGCTCACGGTCGGCAAGGTTGTACGCGCGAGAAAGAGCGGCACTGACGGGCCAATAACCTTGATCCTTGAAACGAACTGGAAGAACAAAATACTCCTGTCCTGCTTCTTTCTGCACACCATAGCGGGCATTGTTTTTCTCGGATATCTGATAACCCTGGGAAAAACAGTCGGGTCGTAGCATCCTGTTTTCCCGACGAATCCGTCTGCACCAAAGACTGAACAGGAATAAACATGCCTGACTGCGGGTCGCTCATATACTGCCCTATGCCCTGCTTGCAAACGGTCACGGCCCGGTGCTAAAATTTTGACATCAGTTTTCACTGGAGGAATTTCTTGGAACTTTACCAATATGGCATAGACGAACTCCGCGGCATGCTCGACCGCCGGGAGGTCACCTCGAAGAACATTATCGACTCGGTTTATCAGCGAATAGACGCGGTCGAAGACCGTATTAAGGCATATGTTACTCTGACACGGGATGAAGCGACGGGGATGAGCCATGCTGCCGACAGCAGGCTGGCAGCCGGCAGCCACGGCATGGTTACCGGCATTCCGATCGCCATCAAGGACAATCTCTGCACAAAAGGGATCAGGACAACCTGTTCGTCAAAGATCCTCTCGAATTTTGTTCCGCCGTATGAAAGCTCGGTCACTGCAGCATTGGCGGACCAGGCATATGTCCTGACGGGAAAGACAAACCTCGATGAATTCGCCATGGGGTCATCAACCGAGAACTCAGGATTTCATACAACGCGGAACCCGTGGGATATTGAGCGTATCCCCGGCGGATCGAGCGGCGGCTCTGCTGCAGCCGTTGCTGCCGGAGAATGCATCGCCGCCCTCGGATCTGACACCGGCGGATCGATACGCCAGCCCGCGGCGCTGTGCGGGGTCGTCGGGATGAAGCCGACCTACGGCAGGGTCTCACGGTATGGGCTTGTGGCTTTTGCCTCATCCCTGGATCAGATCGGGCCGATAACAAAAAATGTGCGCGACTCGGCGCTGCTTCTGAACATCATCTCGGGCAGGGACCGGAAAGACTCCACCTCTGCCCCGGTGGAGGTCCCTGATTTTACGGCCAACCTCGGTCAGGATATCAAGGGACTGCGCATAGGAATCCCGCAGGAATATCTGATCGACGGCATGGACCCTGAGGTCGAGGCTGCCATACGGGAGGCCATAAAGCAGCTCGAATCCCTCGGAGCAATACCGGTTGAGGTCTCACTCCCTCACTCGGGATACGCAGTCGCCACGTACTACCTGCTCGCAACGTCAGAGGCAAGTTCAAACCTCGCACGATATGATGGCGTTAAGTACGGTTTCCGCGCAGAGGGAAAAGATCTCATGGAAATGTACATGAAAACGCGCGCACAGGGATTCGGCCCCGAGGTTAAAAGACGGATCATGCTCGGCACCTATGCCCTGTCATCGGGATATTACGATGCCTATTACAAAAAAGCACAGCAGGTCAGAACGCTGATCAAGGACGACTTTGAAAAGGCCTTCCAGAAGGTCGACCTGATTGTCACGCCGACGACCCCGACGCCTGCATTCAAACTCGGCGAAAAGACTGACGACCCACTCCAGATGTACCTTGCCGACATATTTACCATCAGCGTCAACCTTGCCGGTGCCCCGGGGATCTCGGTGCCCTGCGGTTTTACCACGGGGAATTTGCCTGTCGGGCTGCAGCTTATCGGCAGGCACTTCGATGAGGCAACGGTCCTGAAGGCAGCCTACGCATATGAGCAGTCGACGCCCTGGCATACACGGAGGCCGGTGTTATGAGATATGAAGCGGTAATCGGACTCGAAGTCCACGCGCAGATGATGACGCAGACAAAGATTTTCTGCGGTTGTTCAACAACGTTCGGTGCCGACCCGAATACACAGACCTGCCCGGTCTGTATCGGCATGCCGGGCGTTCTGCCGGTTCTCAACAGCAGGGCGCTGGAGTTTGCTGTCAGGACAGGCCTCGCAACAGGCTGCTCCATAGCCAACTACAGCCGGTTCGCGCGCAAAAACTATTTCTACCCAGACCTTCCGAAAGGCTACCAGATCAGCCAGTATGAACATCCGATCTGCCTGAAGGGACATATTGACATCACCGTCGACGGCGAGACAAAAAGAATCGGCATCACCAGGATCCATATGGAAGAGGATGCCGGCAAGAACATTCACGAGGGAGCAGGGAATTACAGCTTTGTCGATCTGAACAGGACCGGGGTCCCCCTTATGGAAATCGTTTCAGAACCTGACCTCCGCAGTCCGAAAGACGCGGCTGAATACATGAAGAAACTCAGGGCGATCCTGCGGTACCTGGGTGTCTGCGACGGCAATATGGACCAGGGCTCGCTCAGGTGTGACGCCAACGTCTCCGTCAGGCCTGTCGGCCAGGAAGAATTCGGAACCAGGGCTGAGGTCAAGAATATCAACTCCTTCAGGTTTGTCGAAAAGGCTATTGAATATGAGATCCGGAGACAGATCAGTGTTGTCGAAGACGGCGGCAAGGTGGTCCAGGAGACCAGACTCTGGGATTCTGCAAAGGGAATAACTGAATCAATGCGATCCAAGGAAGAGGCGCATGACTACCGTTACTTCCCGGATCCCGACCTGGTGCCGGTCATTGCTGAACATGCCTGGATAGAGGAGATCCGGGCATCCCTGCCGGAACTGCCTGACGCGAAGAAACAACGTTTTATCACGGATTACGGGTTGCCGGAGCACGACGCATTCCTGCTGACAGAAGAGCGGGCAATTGCGGATTGGTTCGAGGATGCTGTCAGGGCCGGAGGACAGGCCAAATCTGTTTCGAACTGGATGATGGGCGACCTGATGCGCTCCCTGAATGATGAGAACAGGACCATCAGCGAATGCGCGCTCAAACCAGAACAGCTTGCCGGGATGATCAGGCTGATCGACAATGGCACGATCAGCGGCAAGATCGCCAAGACAGTCTTTGATGACATGTACCAGACAGGCAGGGACGCCGAGACAATTGTTAAAGAAAAAGGGCTTGTACAGATCTCAGACATATCCGAGATCGAAAAGGCAGTCGATGATATCCTTGCACAGAGTGCCAAAGAGATCGAACGTTACCGGGCCGGAGATGAAAAGCTTCTCGGCTTCTTTGTCGGCCGGGTCATGAAGACGACAAAAGGCAAGGCCAACCCACAGATGCTCAATGAGCTGCTAAAGAAAAAACTCTCTTCGTAAGTTTGCTTTAGGCTCCTTTTATCAGTTAAACTTCGTGGTATATTTTTCAGCGGAGAGATGGCCGAGCGGCTGAAGGCGCACGCCTGGAAAGCGTGTGTGGGATAAAACTCACCGAGAGTTCGAATCTCTCTCTCTCCGCCATATTTTCTCTCAGGACCGAATAATTATCCCGAAGACTTTTCCCTGACGCACAGACACCCCTCACGGCCACACCGGACCAGCGAATAAACGAAAATTTCCTGTCGCGGCACCAGCCAGAACGGTCACCGTACCGGACCCGTTATTGGCCACCCATACATTGCCCGAAGCATCAATGGCCAGGCCGGTCGGACTGTCGCCCGCGATCAGTGTACCGACGAGTATTCCGAGGGGGCTCAACTCCACGACGGTATTTGCACCGAAATTCGCCACCCATATGTTGCCGCCCCCGTCTATCGCAATGCTCTTCGGGTTGGCGCCAACAGCAAAGGTGCCGAGCAGCAGGCCCGTGGAACTTAACCAGGTTACCGTGGCGTCATCGTAATTGGTCACCCAAACATTGCTCCCCCCGTCTATCGCAATCCCCTGCGGATGATTGCCAACAGTATAGGTGGCGAGCAGCACTCCCATGGAGCTTAACCTCGTGACGGTATTGCCGCCGCTGTTTGTCACCCATACGTCACCCTTCCCGTCTATCGCCATGCTCTGAGGGCTGGCGCCGGCATCAAAGGTGCCGAGCAGCGCTCCCGCAGGGCTCAACTTGGTTACGGTATTGCTGCCGCTGTTCACCGTCCATACGTTGCCCGAGGGATCGATGGCAATATCGGTCGGGTTCGCGCCGACAACTGATGTGCCGAGCAGCAGGCCCGCGGGACTCAACCTGGTTACACTATTGCCGCCGCTGTCAGCAACCCACACATCTCCGGAGGCGTCAATGGCGATATCAACCGGGTTCTTGCCAAACACAAAGGTGCCCAGCACAGCGCCCGAAGGGCTCAACCTGGTTACGTTATTGATGCCGTTGTTGGCCACCCATGCATTTCCGGCGGCGTCTATGGCGATATCGGCCGGATTTGCACCAACAGAGAATACCGACGATACGCCGACGATGAGCGTCGCAACCGCGGAGACACCGTCCGATGCGGTAATGGTGGTATGTCCCGCTGAAATGCCCGTTGCAAGCCCGCCACTCGTAATCGTGGCAACCTCGGGATTGGAAGAAGTCCAGGTGACCTTTCCTGTTGCGTCAGAGATCGTTTTATCGGAATAGGTACCTGTTGCGGTAAACTGACAGGTAGAGCCCGTCAGCACGGTGGCATTGACCGGCACGACCGTCAGGGATACGAGTGAACCACGGCCACAACCGCTGCACACAATACCGATCAGCAAACAGACAGAAAATACATAAACCAGAGCAATTCGCTGCTTCATTTATCCTCCTCATGCTGAATGCATGAACTTAACTATTGTTATAGGGGCCCGGGATTGCATTCGGGCATATTCCATCCGGCATCAGAAACCTGTAAGCCGGACGGGCATAAGCTGTTGATGTTTATTCAGTATAAAAGCATTGGCCACAGCAGTCAATATCTTTCACAATCTATCAAACCTTCAATCAAATAGTTTATTTTGTCATTCCCGAATACACAGAAGGATCCCCGGCACGCGGGGATGACAGGATGAGGTATTCAATTGCCGGGTTTAATTTCGGCTCAGCATGTCACCCGGAATGCCCTTTACCTCAGATATAAAAAAAACTGCAGGAAATATTATGACTTTCAGGGTTCGATGGATTATACTGACTAAAGGAATGCATAATGTTTGAGCATCATAAAGAACCCCTGAAGTCCCGTAAGGATTTTGTCTCCAGGCAACTGAAGTACCTTGCGTTTGCGCTCATAATTCTCGTGGTTTCACTCGGAATCGGAACTGCTGGTTATCATCTGCTCGGCAATATCAAATGGCTTGATGCTTTTCTGAATGCCTCGATGATCCTGACGGGTATGGGGCCGGTGGATAAGATGGAGACTGATGGAGGCAAGTTATTTTCAGCACTATACGCATTGTTCAGCGGCGTAGCATTTCTTACGTTTGTGGGTGTTCTGTTTGCCCCCGTCTATCACCGTTTTTTGCATAAATTTCATCTTAATCTTGATGATAAGGATGAGGAACAATAACAACTATTGAGGTGAACCATAATGACGATTACCATGGAATTATCCGACAGGGAAGTTCAGTTTCTCAACAAGATGGTCAGCGACATGGAAAGCTTCGAAAAAATCAGCAGCCTTGAGGAAGCCGTGAGAGAATGCATCCATATGGCCATGTTTGATGAAAGCCAGCCTGTTGCTGCTGATGAGGGAGCATAACCTGCCGCAATGTATTACAGGATGCCCCGTACTCTTACACCCTGTATGTTTATGCAGTCGGCCTGATTTGCATACAGGGGGTCCCATAAGGGGTGCTGTTCCTGTTATCGCCATAGCACGATAAACCGATATGTTCCCGATAAAAGATACCGTACCGAACAGGACATTCCCGGCAACAACGTGGCTCCTGATTATTCTGTGCGGGATCGTTTTTATCTTTGAAGCAAGTCTCCCCCGGGATCTGCTTGAAGACCTGACCTATTACTTTGGTGTCGTGCCTGCGGAATATACACAGCGTCGTCACACTCTGCCGCTTATTGATTATCTGTCGTTTCTGACCACAATGTTCCTGCATGGGGGCTGGCTGCACTTCCTCGGGAATATGTGGTTTCTCAAGATATTCGGCAGCAAGGTAGAAGACCGGATGGGACACTGCGGATTTTTCGGCTTTTATCTATTGACGGGAATACTGGCAAGCGTGTTCTACATATACCTCAGCCCACGATCCTCTATGCCCGTCATTGGAGCATCAGGGGCCATTGCCGGTGTTATGGGTGCATATTATGTGCTGTTTCCACGGGCACGGATCCTGACATTCATCCCGATATTCATAATCCCATGGTTTGTGGAACTTCCCGCAGTCTTATTCCTGGGAGGGTGGTTCCTGATTCAGCTATTTTCCGGAACAGTTGCCCAGGTGCTTCCGACAGCTGGTGGTGGAGTCGCCTGGTGGGCTCACATTGGCGGCTTTATAGCCGGGATCCTGCTTATGCCCTTTTTCAGAAAAACGTCACGGGCATACTCCTGAACAGAGGGTGGTAAGTCCTTATCCTTTTCGCTCTATCATCTAACAGAATTCCGATGCCTTCTCCACAGGGGTGAACAGGTAGTTCCAGTCCCGTTCCGTCTCGCCCCCGGTTATTATTGGTTCAGCAACAGGACCGCCTTTTGTAATCCTGAAAAAAACATATCCGGCCTCGTCAAAAAATGTCTGGAGATAGTTGACATTGGTACCTCGCAGGACCTCACAAAGAATTACCGGTCTATCCCTCGCTATAAGTCCCTTTGCCCCCTCAAAGACAGCAGACTCGGCACCTTCAACATCCAGCTTGATAAGATCCACCTTGCCGACCCGACCCTCAATGGTATACGTATCCAGCATGATTGCAGGACGCATGACCTCGGTCCTGTTGTCGCCCGCAATTCCCTGGCAGAGAGAAGCGCTTGAGGGCAGCATGACGGTCTGCGGCTCATAAAAAGGAACCACCCCGTCACGCGCCGCAACGACCTTGCAGACAGGCCTGATTGAGACCGCACCATTTCTCTCGATGTTTCGCAGCAGATATTCATATATCCTGCCAACGGGTTCAAAGGAATGCACCTCAATGACGCTGTCAGACAGGGCAGCCAATATCGAAAAAAGGCCGGTATTCGCCCCGATATCAAAAACGATTCTGCTCTTCTTTAACAGACGCAGATATATATCTATGGTGCCCGGTTCATAGCCGGCAAGACCTCCCCAATAGATCCTGGATGCTATCTGATCTGTACCGTCCGAAAAAAGAATAAGGTCGCGGGAGTCAGGCACAGGAATCCTGACTTCACCCACAACCGGGATCCTGCTTACGATACTCCGGGGAAGAAGAAAAGCAAGGGGTTTAACAGCTGTCCTCACGATCCTGTTGATCATGGCGTTGCCTAACACTGAGAAGATTATTCTCTGATAAACATCTTTCATTGCATTATTATACCCGTCAGTGCCTTGCGGAGGAAACACGCTGCTCTGTCAAAACGCCTTTCCCCTCATGTTCAATGACCAGCCGAACTTCCTGTTTTTGCTTTTGCAATTACCCTCGACATAACGGCTATTATCCGGAGAATCCCCGTACGCTGGATGAACTAATGATGGAAGCCGACAAAAAAATGTATGTGCAGAAAAACGGTAAACGCAGGCCATAGCATCGATGGTCCGGCCTGCATCCGCACACCTGCAGGCTCACCGGTTCCTGTACAGCGGCGATGATTTTTCCAGAAAGGCCCTTGTACCTTCCCTGAAATCATCCGAAGAAGCCAGTAATCCGAAATAGTCCGCACCAAGGGCAGTCGACTCCGCCACGGAAAGGTCAAGTCCCCGATGGATCGCCTCCCAGGTCATCCTTACAGAAAGAGGCGCCAATCCTGTTATTTTCTTCACCAGTGCCCCGGTCTCCTCAAGAAGCATCCCCTCCTCGCAAACCCTGTTGATAAGTCCGAAGCGCTCCGCATCTCCTGCATCGATCTGATCCCCGGTCAGCAGAAGTTCTGCGGCACGACCCTTGCCGATAAGACGTGGAAGTCTTGTGGTTCCGCCCCACCCGGCAATGGCCCCAAGGCGAACCTCAGGATGACCCAGGCGTGCCTGCCGGACCGCCACCCTGAGCATGCATGCCTCTGCAAGCTCAAGCCCTCCCCCGAGGGCATATCCGTTGATCGCTGCGACAGCAACCTTTCCCAGATTCTCGATCCGGTTGTTGACCGCTATGGCCAGCAGGGCAAACTCCCTGGCCTGAAGTGGCGTAGCCTGATTAAGAAACGCAATATCGGCCCCTGCTGAAAAGGCCTTGTCCCCTGCGCCGGTTATGATCACCGCTTTTACCGCATCGTCCAGCCGTACGGTCTCAAGCAGGCTGAACAATGACCCGAGCATTTCAAGATTCAATGCATTCAGAACATGCGGTCTGTTCAGGGTTATCAGGCCAATGCCTTCCCGGTTCTCAAAAGCAATACAGGACAGATCTGTCATATTCCCCTCCTCGGTTGACTCACCGAAGATCCGGCAACGGCACGGACCTTCCTGCTACGCATGCGCACCCGTTGATGACTCTATCTGGTTACGCTTAAAGTCCTCCAGCCGGCAAAGCAGATTGTGATGTTTTTTTTCGTCTTCGACAAGATAGGAAAGGAGAAACCGGATGACGAAGAGTTCACTCTCCCTGAGTGCCTCTTCGGCAAAACAGAGGGCCTCTTTTTCAGCTTCTACGTGCCTGTTGAGCCCGTCCAACAGAGCGCCGAGTTCATCAGGACTTACATGGACTGACTGTCTTGTCAGACTATCGATAATCATCTGCTGCACAAGCCGGTGCTTTTCAGAATCGTGGGCGATGAGTTCCATGATGATCTTTATCAGCGGGTTGCTGGTTTTTGCCACCAGGTCCCGAGCACCGCTGATTGCCCTGTCCTCCAAAGCCTGCCATTCCCTGATTCGGGAAAGAAATCCTTCGCTTGCTTCCATTGCACGCTTCCTGTTCACCTGTTGGATACCTCCATTGCTTAGGGTTAGCCGTTTCAAAATGTCCTTATTCCGGCAATCTCACTGACTGCCCGAACCCTTCCTGTCGATGCCATTACAGACGACACACATCCGTCTACTATTATCGGGCCTGCACAGCAATAATTCCATCAGGATTATGCCTTTTGCTCATCAGAAGTTGAGAAATTGTTTTGTAGGTGTTTTCTGACAGCATACATCGACTGACTTCCATGGCATGAACACCCGGGAATCTCCGTGGCAGTTCCTTGGCAGCGGCCTGCATACAACCAGAAAAAGGCTGATGAGCAGGGCAGAAGGATCCAGATACTTCCCCCCTTGTCACGTGCCCGCCGGGCAACAGAAATCTCTGTTGCATTTTTTTTTAAATGATGTCATATACTAGATAGCAAGACAGGTAAAAAGGAAAAGAAATAACACAGGAATATCGTTCAGACATCAAATAGTCTGGGCATGGGCAGGATACAGGAATTGATTGCTGCGGCTGGAACCGTGAGTGCAGCGGCTCATAAATAACCAGAAGGGGAGACCATGTATAGAATTTTAATTGCAGATGACCATCCGATCGTCCTCAAGGGGCTCACGCAAATCCTTGAGGAAAGCGGGTATGTCCGCAAGATTACAGAAGTCAATTCCGGAGAGGAGGCACTCTCAGCAATTAAAGAGGACAATTTTGATATAATCCTGCTCGACATTTCGATGTCAGGCATGAACGGTATCGATACCCTGGAGGAAATCAGGAAACTGAAACCGTCGCTGCCGGTGCTGATGTTAAGCATGTACCCTGAGAAAGATTATGCCCTGAGAGCAATCAAGGCGGGTGCGTCAGGCTATCTGACAAAAAAAAGCGCTCCCACTGAATTGGCCACTGCCATCAACAAAATTGCCAGAGGCGGACGATATATCAGTCCGGCCCTCGCCGACCTCATAGCATCGACGCTGACCGAGAGCTCCGACGCACCTCTTCATGAGCGTCTGTCGAACCGCGAATTTCAGGTCCTGCGCATGATCGCCACCGGCAAGTCATTGAAAGAAATCGGGGCAGAGATCTCCCTGAGCCCCAAGACCATAGGAACCTTCAGATCCCGTATTCTGCAGAAACTGAACCTGAACAGCAATGCCGAACTGGTGCGGTATGCCCTGAAGCATGAACTCTTCGAACTTCCGCCGGATTGACTGCCGGAAAAGATAGAAATAAAGGAGCACATCATGAGTATCTTACCTGAGGGAGAGCAATTGAGAAGGGCACTTACCTGGATATCAGAACAGCGACAGGACAGACCTCAGACCAGTCTGTTCAGGATCATAGAGGATGCCTGTCTGAAGTTCGACCTGCCTCCGAAAGACGAGGAGTTTCTCCTGCACTTCCTTGCTGACAAGGGTTCCCAGAAATCGACAGATCATGGCTGATGATAAGAAAGACCTCTCCGGCGGCATCCCGGCAATATACTGGCGGTATGTTGCGCTTCTCTTCACCGTTTCACTCCTCCTGTATACATGGGACGCCTTTTTCGCCCCCCGCACTCCTGTACTGTACACGATAAATTACAGTCAGTTCATGGAGCAGCTGAACGCAGGAAATGTTAAGGCTGTTTCAATCAAAAAACTGCTCGTCAGCGGTGAATTAATTAATGAAACACCCCTGCAGCTGCCGGGAGAAAAGAAACCGGTTCCGGTGAAATATTTTCAGACCGTCCTGCCTGCCTTCCAGGGTGAGGGCCTCCTGGCGCAGTTGAAGGAAAAAAAGGTGATTATAACAGTCGAATCCACGGAGCAAAGCTATTTCTGGCAGATAGTGCTTGGTTTACTGCCATGGGTACTGATCATTGGCTTCTGGATCCTGATGACGAGAAGGGCCCAGCAGATACAGGGCGGCGCCGGGGGGCTTTTTACGTTCGGTGCGAGCAAGGCAAAACTGTATGACAGCCAGAAACCGAGCGTGACCTTTAAAGACGTCGCGGGAATGGACAATGTAAAGATGGAGCTGAGAGAGACCATAGAATTTCTAAGGGACCCCTCCAGGTTTGAGAAACTCGGGGCCAGGGTCCCCAAGGGGGTACTCCTGATCGGGCCTCCCGGAACGGGTAAGACGCTCCTTGCCCGTGCAACGGCAGGGGAAGCCGCAGTGCCCTTTTACAGCATCAGCGCCTCTGAATTCATCGAGATGTTTGTGGGAGTCGGCGCGTCGAGAGTCAGGGACATGTTCAAGAAGGCAAAGACCTCCCATCCAAGCATTATCTTTATCGACGAAATCGACGCTGTAGGCCGCACGCGGGGCACAGGCTTTGGCGGCGGCCACGATGAGCGTGAACAGACACTGAATCAGCTTTTGAGTGAAATGGACGGGTTCGATCCCCATGAGGAAGTGATAGTCATGGCTGCCACCAACAGGCCGGACGTGCTGGACCCTGCACTCCTGCGGCCCGGAAGGTTCGACAGACACATCGTCATAGATAAACCGGGATGGAAAGAACGCAAGGCAATCCTTGCAATCCATGTCAGGGGCAAGGCCGTTGCTGACAATGTCGACCTTGAGACACTTGCCAAAGGCACGCCCGGCATGACCGGCGCCGATCTTGAGAACCTTGCCAATGAGGCCGCTCTGGTCGCCACCAGAAAAAACAAGGAGAAGATAGACATGCACGACTTTCAGGAGGCATTGGATATCATCCTTATGGGAGCTGTCAGAGAAGAGACCATAACTGACGAGGAAAAAAGGATAACGGCATATCACGAGGCCGGACACACCCTGGCAGCCTGGGAACTGCCCGGAACTGACCCGGTATACAAGGTCAGCATCATCCCGCGCGGGATGGCAATGGGGGTTACCCAGCTCATCCCCGGGGAGGACAGGCATTATTATCCCCGAACCTACCTTATGAACAGGCTGAGTGTAGCACTTGCCGGAAGGGTCGCGGAAATGATGGCTTTTAATGACATCAGCAGCGGTGCACAAAACGACCTGAAAGAAGCCACCTCGCTGGCTGAGAAGATGGTGGCGCAGTGGGGTATGAGCGACAGGGTCGGCCCGGTGAATCTCGGACGCGGAGAGGAACATCCGTTTCTTGGAAGGGAACTCTCCCTGCCGAAGCGCTATAGCGAGGAGATGGCCTGGCTCATGGATCAGGAGATACAGAAAATGATTCTCAGCGCGGAAGCACGGACGACTGAACTGCTGGCAGGCAAACGCCCTGCCCTGGATGCTCTTGCGGAGGCGCTTATCAAGGATGAAGTTCTTGAACGGGCGGATGTTGAACGGATTTTACAGGGCTTGAACGCTTCGTGAAAAGGCAGACCGGCAACGAAAAAATACGATAGTCTCTTATTGATGTTATTCAGCAGACCTGACCTCGCACGTGAGAACCGGGAGCCGATGATAGGGTTCCGCACGTATTCAGAGACATGCTTCCGGTGTGCCGGGCAAAGATGTTATACTACGCATCGTCCGCGAGGCGGCCTGTAACCTCAGCTCAGACCGCCTGTTTTATAACACAGGCAACCATCATAAGAAAGTTCCAATACATGCAATCAGGAAATAACGCCTTTAAACCGCTTACCGGTATACAGAAGACCGGGGTCTGTCTCCTTTTGCTGTTCGCACTGGGCTTGGGCGCGGTGGTCGAGCTGCGGGGTGCGCTGCAACATCAGAGAAAAACCGACCTCGGGGTATACCTGAGGGCCGCATGGGCAGTTCGTACCGGCAATGATCCCTACTCCATTTCGGACGACAGGGGGTGGCATTATGTATACCCCCCCTTGTTCGCCATTATGATGGTCCCTCTGGCCGATCCGCCGGCAGGTGCAGCCCGTGAAGGCTATCTCCCGTATGCCGTCTCTGTGGGACTCTGGTATGTATTGACGATGATGATGGGATGTGCGGGAGTTCACGTTCTGGCCAAGGCATTGGAGGAGACTTCCGGGGACCCGGCAGTACGGGAACAGACCCGATTCTGCAGGCGCTGGTGGGCATTACGCCTGCTTCCGCTTCTGGTCCTCCTGCCTGCAATAGGACGCTCACAGATGAGGGGA
>Ga0334722_10002376_pt1 | contig 21464 bp, 27 predicted proteins | sample C3_bottom_MG_FD_207210 | JGI IMG/M metagenome (GOLD analysis project Ga0334722, IMG submission 207210) | Sediment microbial communities from Yellowstone Lake, YNP, Wyoming, USA - C3_bottom | ecosystem: Environmental > Aquatic > Freshwater > Lake > Sediment | place: USA: Wyoming | collected... | reverse complement strand
AATCCAGACCGGTAACCCGCCCGACCGGATCGGTGATGCTGGTCAGTTGCTCGCCGGTGTAGGCGAACTGCAGGGCGCTGCCGTTGCGGTCGGTGATGGTGGTCAGCAGCCCGGCGGCGCTGAAGAGGTAGCGCTGCCCGTCACTCTTGGTCAGGGTGTAGGTGTTGTCCGAGTTGCGGCTAAGGCTGGAGTAATCCCCCTGGGGCGCCAGATAGACCCCGCCGAGATATTTGTAGTACCGATACGAATCGCTGCCGGTGCGGATCAGGACATCGCCGTTGGGTTGGGCGGTGAGGGTGAGATCGTAACTGTGGCTCCAGCCGGATCCGAGATGGCCGGGGTACGGGTCGGTGCTGTCATAGTAGAGCGTCAGGTCGGTGGATAGGCCGGTGCCGGGCAGCGAGAACAGCGCCCGGCTATCCGAAAGGCCGCCGCTGGCCAGGTTGACGGAGGACATGAATTTGTTCTTGAGGGCGCAGGTGTTGGGGGTTTCCGTTATCTCGACGGTGACGGACTTGGTGGCGCTACAGTTCGGGATGGGGCTGTTTTTTACCGTCAGGGTGACTGTATAGAAACCCGGAGTGACTACTTGACCGGAGGCGTTTCTGCCGTCCCAGGTTACGGCCTTGCCGTCCCATAAGCTTCCGGTTAGCTTCTGTCCTTCTACGGCGATTTCTGCAAAATCATAGGCTGCGATGAAATTGCCGCTGAAGTTGACCGTATCTCCGGCGCCCGGATTAAACGAGGGTTTATTGCTAGTGAAACTAGTCCCACTCAGATTACAAGCACCACAAATCGGTATTGCAGGATCAACAACTAGAATTGGTGAGAGCTGAGTCCAAGAAAGCTGATGAGCTTTTGTAGCCTTGATTTGATCGTTAATATACATTGCAACATTATAATTATTCCATTGCAATATAAGTTTCCCTGGAACACCAGGATTAATGATATCAGCCGCACTAACATCTAGAGTGATAGCATTAACTGATATATCGTTTATACCTCCAGAATAATTAACATGAACAGTTGAATAATACCCCCCAGAGCCAGTACCTGTTGTATATGTTCCACCAGAATATGATTTTATTGTAAAACAGGTATAAGCATAGCTACCACCATCAAAACAACACATCAAGAACAACAAACAAGAACATAAAATCAATATAACAGTACGGGCCTTAACTAATGACGATTGACTGGACATGGACACGATCCTTTGGCTGAGGATTGAGTAAACAAATCACTTGATAACCGCCAGCACAGATAACATCGCCATGGAGTTTTAGCAAACTAAAAGAGCACGAAGCACAGGTTATGGGAGCACGCCAATTTCAAGGCTATAACCGCCATCCCAATCCTGGCCAGACAAGTTGATTACTACCGAATCAGATTACTTTCCGTCCCCATTATCGACTAAGCCGTCGTTCAAAAACAACCATCACATTTAGAGGCTGTAACGGCTAAAGAGGCGTATCCAAGCGACCATAAAAGTACCAGCAGTTTCTTGACGGCCCCAAAACAACCACCTTGTCTCATCGGATAAAATCTGGCTAGAATCTGGGAAATCGCCATCAAACATGGACTGGGAAAGGGCAATATGCCGATATCAGGCGATAAGGCAAAGGCCTGGTTCTCGGAGGTCGGCTATTACAACCTGCCGGTCACCGCCGAACATGCGGCCCTGGTGGAAACCCTGCCGCCCCACCACAGCGACCCCTTCGACCGCTTATTGGTGGCCCAAGCCATCGCCAAACCCATGCGCTTGCTCACCCATGACGAGACGATTGCCTTGTACAGTGATACGGTGATTCTGTGCTGACCCGCCGATTCTGGTTTGACAACCTTCGTCGGCTCCGGTAACGTTCCCAGTCTGGATCGTCATGCAGCCACATCCTCGCGAGAGCGATCAAACCAAGCCATCATCGTTCCAAGGAGAACCACCCATGAGCAGCGACTGCCTTTTCTGCAAGATTGCCGTCGGCGCCATCCCGGCCGCCAAGCTGTACGAAGATGCTGAGATGCTGGCCTTCCGCGACATCAGCCCCCAGGCCCCCCAACATTTTCTGCTCATCCCCAAGAGGCACTTGAACGGTCCCGGCGCGGTGACCGCGGCGGATGCCGAATTGCTCGGCAGGATGGTCTTCCGGGCCGGCGAGATTGCCCGGGAGCTGGGAATCGGCGAGGGCTACCGGCTGGTGATGAACAACGGTGCCGAGGCGGGCCAGACCGTCTTCCACATCCATCTGCATGTCCTGGGCGGCCGGGCCATGAGCTGGCCGCCGGGCTGATTGTCAGCCTTGGCCAGGAACGCCATGCCTCCCGTCATCGCCTTTGTCGGCAAGCCCGATTGCGGCAAGACCACCCTGCTGGAAAAGCTGATCCCCGAGCTGGTACGCCGGGGCCTGAAAATCGGCACCATCAAGCATCACGTCCACGCCTTCGCGATGGATCGCGAAGGCAAGGACACCTGGCGGCACAAGCGGGCCGGGGCGCAGGTGGTGGCCCTCTCTTCCCCCACCGGCCTGGGGGTAATCCGCGACACCACCGGCGACCCGGCGGTAGCGGAGCTCGCCGCCCGCTATTTTTATGACGTCGATCTGGTCCTGGCCGAGGGCTACAAACACAGCGATCTGCCCAAGATCGAGGTCTGCCGCCGAGCGGCGCACGAGGCACCACTAGTCGGCCGCAACGATAGCTGGCTGGCCCTGGTCGGTGATATGCCGGAGGTCGGCCTACCCTGCTTCGGCATGGAGGATATCGTTCCCCTGGCCGATTTCCTGGTGGCCCGTTTTCTCACCACCAGCGACCACCCCCGGGCCACCCTGGTGGTGGACGGGCAGGCGATCCCCCTGAACGACTTTGTCGAACAATTCCTGGCCCGGGCTATCACCGGCATGACCGACGCCCTCAAGGGCTGCGGCCAGGCCAAGGAGATCACCATCACCATCTGCCCCGCCCGCCATGCCGATTGCTGATTGCACCGGGGTGCTCCTGGCCGGCGGGCAAAGCCAGCGTTTCGGCAGCAACAAGGCCCTGGCCGAGCTGGGCGGCGCTCGCCTCATCGAATACCCTGCCCGGGTGCTGACCGAGCTCTTCCGCCACCGCCTGCTGGTCACCAACCGCCCGGAGCTTTACACCTTTCTCGACTGGCCGACGATCCCAGACCTCAACCCCGGCGGTGGCCCCCTGGCCGGGATCGAGGCCGCTCTGACCTCCGCACCCACCCCTTTCATCTTCGTGGCCGCCTGCGACATGCCGCACCTGGACCGGGCGCTGATCGCCCACCTTTGCACTCTGGCCCCCGGTTATGATGCGGTCATCCCGGTGACAGAAAAGGGGTGGGAGCCGCTGCACGGGGTGTACGGCCGAAGCGCGCTGCCAGCCATCGCCGCCGCCCTGGCTGGGGGCGTCAGCAAACTCCAGGTGGTGCTCAGCCAGCTAAAGGTCCGGGAGGCGGGCGAGGCGGAGATGCTGGCCGTGTCGACGGACGCCTGGCGGTCGTTTTGCAACATCAACACGGTGGCCGATCTGCCAGCCGCCGCTATGGAGTTTTGAGACAAAAAAATCCGAATATAGCCGACCAAAACCGCGAAGCACAGACTCCTTGGCAATCATAAAGTCATCGCCTTCCCGAAGGTCAGTCAGTAGAATGTCCCGGTAAATCGCGGGCGGCAGACATTCGTGGTCAGGCGACCGCTCCCACCGGCAGGCCGTTTTACTCCTGCTGTTCTGCGGTTGGATATTCTGCGGTTCCGCGGTTCGCCGTTAGAACAACCCCTAAACCAGCAAGGATTCGCCCCCATGTTCAACTCCATCCTCGCCATCAGCCTCGGCGCCTCTCTGGGCGCCGTGCTCCGCTGGCTGCTTGGCCTCACCCTCAATTCCTTCTTCCCGACCGTCCCCCCCGGCACGTTGGCCGCTAATCTGGTGGGCGGTTATCTGGTCGGAGTGGCCGTCGCCGTCTTCGCCAACCATCCCGGCCTGGCCCCGGAATGGCGGCTGTTGGTCATCACCGGCTTTCTTGGCGGCCTCACCACCTTCTCCACCTTCTCGGCCGAGGTCACCACCCTGCTCCAACAGGGGCGGCTGGCCTGGGCGGCGGCGGCCATCTCGCTGCATGTCTGCGGCTCGCTGGCCATGACCCTGCTCGGCCTGGCCACCGTGGCCCTCTACCAAAACCTCTAACCGGAGTCACCACATGCAAGGCTTTCAATTGACCTTCTTCACCCAGCAGGACCGTCGCCATGGCGGCAAGCCGCTGGGGGAATGGCTTCTCGCGGAGGCCCACCGCCTGGGGATTGGCGGCGCCACCCTCCTGACCGGGTCGGAAGGTTACGGCCACGGGGGCAAGATCCACTCGGCCCATTTTTTCGAACTGGCCGACCAACCGGTGGAGGTAACCATGGCAGTCTCGGCGCCCGAGGCCGAGCGTTTCTTTGCGCGACTGAGCGAGGCCGGGGTCAAGGTCTTCTACGCCAAGACCCCCATCGAATTCGGCACTACCGGTGGGGAGTGATGCTTAGGGCAATCCGGGCACTGCCCCGCACCGTCTGGCTGATCGGGCTGATCAGCCTGGTCAATGACAGCGCCAGCGAGATGCTCTATCCGCTGATCCCCCTCTATCTGGCCTCGGTGCTGCTGGCCGGACCCCGGGCGCTGGGGATCATCGAGGGCATCGCCGAGGCCACCGCCAGCCTGCTCAAGCTGGTTTCCGGGGTCATCGTCGATCGCAGTCGGCGCACCCGCCCCTGGATCATCTTCGGCTACGGCCTGGCCGGGCTGGGTCGACCGCTTACCGCCCTGGTAAATAGCTGGCCCTGGCTGCTGGCAGTGCGGTTTTCCGACCGGGTCGGCAAGGGGCTGCGCACCTCCCCGCGCGACACCTTGCTGGCCGCCAGCGTGGACGCCGAACATCGCGGCCTGGCCTTCGGCCTGCATCGCGCCATGGACAACGCCGGGGCGCTGGTTGGGCCACTGGTGGCCTCGCTGCTCCTGGCCAGCGGGATGGAATTGAAGGAGATCTTTCTCTGGACGGCGGTTCCGGCGGTGCTCTGCCTGGGCCTCTCCCTGTCGCTGCAAGAGGCACCGGAATCCAGGTTACGTCCGGTCCAGTGCTTGAGCTGGCAGTTGCACGACCTGCCGCCGCTCTTCAAACGCTATCTGGTGGTGGTGGCGCTCTTCACCTTAGGCAACTCATCCAATATGTTCCTGCTCCTACGTGCCCGGGAATTGGGGGTGCCGACAGCGGAGATCCCCCTGCTCTGGGCAGCGGTATCAGGGGTGGCCATGCTGTTTTCGACGCCGCTATCGGCCCTCTCGGACGGCGGCCGCCGCCTGCCCCTGCTGGTCGGCGGCTACCTCGCCTACGGGATTTTCTACTTTGCCCTGGGAAAGATGGCCAGTAACGGGTTGCTGCTCTTTGGACTTTTCGCCTTCTACGGGATGTTCATGGCGGCCACCGAGGGGGTGGAGAAGGCGCTGGTGGCTGATCTGGCGCCGCCGGAACGCTGCGGCGCGGCCTTCGGCTGGTTTAACCTGACCAGCGGGATTTTCCTGTTGCCGGCCTCGGTGATCTTCGGCTGGCTCTACCAGTCCATCTCACCGCTCACCGCCTTCGCCTTCTCCGGCGGTTGCGCCCTGACGGCGGCCGGGTTGCTCTGGGGCTGGGTCGGGGGTGGGAAACAACCCTCTTCCCAAGTCACTAGCTCATAGGCAGGCCGGGAGAAATTAGTACAAGAGATTCAGTGTGGGTATTTGCTCTGGGGTTGGCGAATAATGAGAAGATCTTGCCGGGCTTTAATTCGCGACCAGGCGGTCACTCGCACCGACGAATGTTGCCCCTTGGGCGCCGCAGGCGGTGGGAGCGACCGCCTGGTCGCGAAACGGAGTACCGGGTAGGCACAAGGCTGGGAGATTTTGCCATCTTGGGTATTCGCGGTCAGGCGACCGCTCCCACCGACGGTTACGTAAACTTCTGCGGTTCTGCGGTTCGTCTTTATTTCATTTTCATCAGGGTGGCCTTGTCGGCCCGGAGGAACTGACGGCTGGTATCGGAGCCGTGGGGGGTATGGCATTTCAGACACTTGGTCTCAATTTCGGCCTGGGAATGCTGGGTGCCGTTACCCTTTGCGTGGCAAGCCAGACACATATCCTTGCCCCTCAGGATATAACTGCCCTTGCGGGTGGCGGTACAGTCAGGACCGGCATGCAGGTGACACATGGTGCAGGCCTCCTTCCCGGCCATCTCAGCCGCCACCGGCCCGTGCAAGTATTTGGTCTTGGTCAAGGACTGATGGCAGGTGCCGTTCAAACAGGCGGACTTGGCGGCTTCACCACGCCCGGGCAGACCAATAAGGGCCAGCAATAAGATCACGGCAAAGGTACGTCCAAACATAAAAAACTCCGTTTTTCAAACTGTTACAAGATAGACACCCCAACGAAACCGCCCCGACTCTACCAGTTCCCAGCCGTAAATGTCAAAGCCAAAGTCGCAGCGGGAGCATGCGGCCAAATCTTGCTTTATCCCCGCCAGCGTGCTAAGAATCACCAGCCTGCGGTCGCTGACTGCCAAACCAAATCACCAACCTTGCCGATGAGAGCCAATATGCTTGAACTTCGTTTTATCCGGGAAAACCTGGACCTGGTCAGAGAAAAGATGCGCTACCGGAACATGACCACCACCATGCTGGAAAACTTCGCCGCCCTCGACCAGGAGCGCCGCAGCCTGCTGACCGAGGCCGAGTCATTGCGCAACCAGCGGAAGACGGCCTCCACCGAGATCGGCGCCCTGAAAAAGGCGGGCCAGGACGCCGAGGCCAAAATGGCCGAGATGCGCCAGGTGGGCGAACGGATCAAGGAACTGGAGGACCGCTGCGCCGAGGCCGAAACGAAACTTCAGGAGATCGTCATGGAGATCCCCAACCTCTGCCACGAATCGACCCCCCGCGGCAAGGATGACGCTGACAATGTCGAGGTCAAGAAGTGGGGCGTTATCCCCAAGTTCGATTTCGCCCCCAAACCCCACTTTGAATTGGGCGAGGCGGCGGGCACCATCGATTTCGACCGGGCCGCCAAGATCTCCGGGGCGCGCTTCGCCTTACTCAAGGGCTTCGCCTCGCGGCTGGAACGGGCCCTGATCAACTTCATGCTCGACCTCCACACCCAGCGCCACGGTTACCAGGAGGTGCTACCGCCCTTCCTGGTCAACACCGAGTCCATGACCGCCACCGGCCAGCTACCCAAGTTTGCCGCCGACCTCTTCAAGACCGGGGTTTCCGACCGCGACCTCTGGCTGATCCCCACCGCCGAGGTGCCGGTGACCAACATCCACCGCGACGAAACCCTGGCCGAGAAAGATCTGCCGATCAAGTACTGCGCCTACACCCCCTGCTTCCGCTCCGAGGCCGGGTCCTATGGCAAGGACACCCGCGGGCTGATCCGCCAGCACCAGTTTGACAAGGTGGAGCTGGTCAAGTTCGTTACCCCCGACACCTCCGACCTGGAACTGGAGATCCTCCTGCAGGACGCCGAGGAGGTCTTGCAGCTCCTCGATCTGCCCTACCGGGTGGTCCAGCTCTGCAGCGGCGACCTGGGCTTCTCCTCCTCCAAGACCTATGACATTGAGGTGTGGATGCCGTCCCAGGACAAGTACCGGGAGATCTCCTCATGCAGCAACTTTTTGGACTTCCAGGCCCGTCGCGGCGGCATCCGCTACCGGCCCAGCGAGGGCAACAAGAGCCGGTTGGTCCACACCTTAAACGGCAGCGGCCTGGCCGTGGGCCGGACCCTGGCCGCGATCTTCGAGAACTACCAGCAGGCCGATGGGAGCATCAAGATCCCCGGGATTCTTGAGCCTTACTTCAAAAACCATTTCGCCCCGGCCCCCTGCAACTGCTGCGGCGGCGGAAAGCATCACTAAGAACGCAGGGCGGTAAACGGAGAGCAACCATGCAGCACGATATTCGCTGGAAACAACGCTGCCAGAACTTTACCCGGGCCATGGTTCTCTTGCGCGAGCCCATCGAACGGGATGTCACTACCCTGACTAATCTGGAAAAGGAAGGCACCGTCCAGCGTTTCGAATTTGCGGTGGAATTGGCCTGTAAAACCATCAAGGACTATTTGGAACATGAGGGACAGGTGATTGCACCAGTCACTCCGCGCAATGTCATCAAAATGGCCTTTGCCGCAAAAATACTCCGTGATGGTCAGGCCTGGATCGACATGCTCGACCACCGTAACCTGCTCGCACACACCTATGACGAGGTGACCTTTGACCAGGCACTCCTCGCCATCCGGGACCGCTACCATCCCGCCTTGGAAGAATTGCATCTCTGGCTCATGGAGCACAATCTCGAATGATCACCGGAACCAGCCTCACCTCTCACGAGTTGGACCTGATCCGGGAAGTCCTGCGCCATCATCCCGACGTTACCGGGGCCATACTCTTCGGTTCCCGCGCCAAGGGTACGGCCAGTCCCAGTTCGGATATCGACCTTGCCCTGGAAGGTATCACCGACCCGCTGCTGGTCGAGGCTATCGCCCAGGAACTTGACGAGTTGCCCCTGCCCTACCACTTCGACCTCAAGGCGTTGGCCGCAATCCGTCATCAGCCTCTACGCGAGCACATTGCCCGGGTGGGGGTGAGAATCCTCGGGAATTAAAGAGTAAATTGAGCAAAAAACCCATATTTTCGGGCCCAATGCAATAGCAACCACAACCCGCTGCCGTCAAGATTACGGTACGCAGACCAAACCATACGAGGCAAAATTATGTACCGGCTACACCTTATCGCTGCCATCATTATCACCGCCCTTTTCACCGCCTGCGTGGCCACGCCCCCCCCGCCCTCAATCCAGACCAGCAAACCCAAGGTGGCCCTGGTTTTAAGCGGCGGGGCGGCCCGGGGCTTTGCCCATGTCGGGGTGATCCGTGCCCTGGAGCAGGAGAAAATCCCCATCGATCTCATCGTTGGCACCAGCGTCGGCAGCCTGATTGGGGCCATCTACGCCAACGACCGCAACAGCTTCGAGCTGGAATGGACTGCCTTCACCCTCGATAAGGACTCCATCTTCGACTACGGTCTTTTCACCGCCTTTACCGGTATGGGCCTGGCCAAGGGCGAGAAACTGGAAGAGTTCGTCAAGACCAAGATCCCTACCGCTAACATCGAAAGCCTGAAGATTCCCTATGCAGCGGTGGCCACCGATCTGAATCTGGGCGAACGGGTGGTGCTGAGCCGCGGCTCGGTGGTCAAGGCGGTCCACGCCAGCAGCGCCATTCCCGGGGTATTCGAACCGGTGCAGCACCAGGGTCGCCTGTTGGTGGACGGCGGGGTGACCGACAATATCCCCATCGATGTGGCCCGCGAGCTGGGCGCCGATATTGTCATTGCCGTCGATATCAGCGAGGTGGTCGAGAACCACAACATCACCAACCTGGTGGACGTGATGCTCCAGGCCGTCAACATCATGTTCAACGAGAACGTCCTCTCCCACAAGCACAATGCCGACGTGCTGATCACCCCGGCGGTGGGCAAGGTGGCCATGCTCGATTTTACCCAGAAAAAGCAGTGTATGCAGGCAGGCATCGAGGCAACCCAGAAGGTGATCCCTGAACTCAAGGAAAAGATCGCGGCCTGGCGGCCGAAAGCGGTGCCAACCGGCAAGAGCGGGTCCTAGCCCAGCCTGACCCCAGCACCGGGGTCAGCTAAACGAAAAAAAGGGGCGCGAGAAATCGCTCCCCTTTTTTATTACCGGTCAACCTTTGGTACACCTTAGACAGAACCCCTATCCCCTTCCCCCTCGGCGCGCAAACCATAAACGTTATTGGCCGGCGCCTGACCCCGCCGGTCCAAGGAAACCTCGCAGTCGAGAAAGTCCGGCCGGGAGCTGCGGTTAAAGGCGACCAGGGCCTTCAAGGCCAGCCAGCCGATTTGACCCTTGGCCGCCATCTTGGTCAATTCCTCCAGGGCGCTACGGTTGTCGAAGGAGATGGGCCGGTAGGGGCGCGGCGAGATCAAGGCATCGTAGATATCACTCAAGATCACGATCTCCACCATTTCATCGAAGGCGCTGATCCCGCGCGGATAGCCGGAACCATCGTGCCGCTCATGGTGGTCGCGGGCAACCTTGGCTGGCAAATTTTCCTCATCACCGGTGTAATAAACCATGAGCACATAACCGGCCAGGGCGTGGTTCTTGAGAATCGCGGCCTCACCCCTGGTCAGCGGGGTGCTTTTCAAAAGGATCTCCGGAGGCACGCAAACCTTGCCGAGGTCGTGCGATGGTCCAGCCAGGGCGCCCAGCAGGGAGCGCTGATCGTCGGGATAAAGGTGTTTAGCCAAGAGGGTGGCAAGGGCGAAGACCATCAGGCAGTGGCGGTAGGTGTGAAAGTCTTTCTCTTGGAAGTAGGCCAGCGCATCGATCACCGGTTGCAACAGCGGGACCTGGCCCATCAAGGCGAGGATCTCTTCGGTTTCCCCCGAATCGGCAAAGATGGTGTTATACGGCGGTGCGGCAAGGAATTCCCGCAGGTCCTGCTGGGGACCGGTCAGCTCCGCAAAGGTCCGGCTGGGACAAGGGGTACCCGCCCGGCGACGGACCAGTTCCACCAGGGCCTCTCGGTCAAGCCGAGCCCCTTTCGGCAGGAGCAACTCGCCGCTGAGGGCCGTGACATTATGCTGCAAAATCAACTCGTTCATGACGCCTCTTTAACTGGGGAGGAACGGCGCCGCCGGGAACCGGGCGGGGCAAACTGGCCAAAGCCGGGACTCGCGGAGATCCTAGACTACATAATCGCGGTTCCCAATACCAGCCGAAACTACGAGAGATCTTTCTTTACTCAAGACATTCCCGCAAGGCCCGGCCAGCGCCCTCCATTAGCTGGAAGTAGGCCTCCGGCCCGGGGGGCAGGCCGGAACCCTCAGGATCCAGCACCCCAATTACCGCGCCGGTACCCTCGGTGAGCATCTCCGCCAACTTCGGCTCGAATTGCGGCTCACTGAAGACACAACGGGCGCCGGTGGCCTTGATCTTGGCGCGGATCTCCCCCAGCCGCCGCGCCCCCACCGCCCGTTCCGGGCTGACGGTGATCGAGCCCACCGCCCGCAGGTTGTAGCGCTTCTCCAAATACGGGTAGGCATCATGGAAGACCACAAATGGCCGATCCGACACCGCTTTCAACTGGCGGGCGAGCCGGGAATCAAGGTCAATCAGCCGCCGCTCCAGCGCGGCGCCATTTTGCCGGAATTGATCCGCGTGAGGTGGGTCCATTTCGGAGAAGATCTTGACCAGATCGCCAACAATAATCCGGCCATATTGCGGATCAAGCCAGAGATGCAGGTTGGCCTCCCGATGCCCCGGCTGGTCATGCTGGGGGGCTGGCCCCTCCCCGGTGTGGTCATGCCCTTCCCAGACCCCACCTTCCCTGGCCGGCAGCAAAATGATCCCCGGCAACTCGTCCAGGGAAATAACCCGGGCCTGCGGGGCCAAACTGGTCAACGACTTGTTGAGGAAGGTCTCGAAGTCCGACCCGACCCGCACCACCACCTGGGCCGTGCTCAACAATTTGGCGTCGGATGGTCGCAGGCTGTAGTCGTGGGGCGAGCCCGCGCCTTTGATCAACAACTCGGGCTCGGCCACCCCGGCCATCACCCCAGCCACCAGGGAGTGGATCGGCTTGATGGTCACCACCACCAGGGGCGCGGCCGCCACCGGGGCAGCGCTAAGCAACAGAGCAACGAGAATAAGACAACGGACGCTGGACATGATTAAACCTCCTTAAAAATGCCTGGCTTTGTGGCATTGTCGTGTTATATTGGCGCAGTCAATATTATGTTATATTGTTGCAAAAGCAAGACAAATTAAGGAGCGCCCAGTGGCCGCACCCGCGCCGGCAATTCCGGCCTTCAGCAGCGCCGATCACAACCACGGTCACTGTGTCAATCTGGCCCTGCAGGCCGCCGAAGATATCTGTCGCCAGCGGGGCCAGCGCTTGACTGCCCTGCGCCGCCGGGTGCTGGAACTGGTCTGGGTAAACCATCGGCCAGTCGGCGCCTATGCCCTGCTGGAGATGATGCGCCACGAATCCGGCAGGGTGGCCCCGGCCACGGTCTACCGCGCCCTCGATTTTCTCCAGGAACTGGGCCTGGTCCATCGCGTCGCCTCGCTCAACGCCTTCATCGGCTGCGCCTTTCACGGCGCCCCCCACACCGGCCAGTTTCTGATCTGCACCGGTTGCCAGGAGCTTGCCGAACTGGACGATTCCAAGGTCGCCGAGGCCCTGAACGCCAGCGCCAGCGCCTCGGGGTTTGCCATCAGCCACACCACCATCGAGGTCCTGGGCCTCTGCCCCAACTGCCGGGAGAACCAGCCATGAGCGGGTTTCCGCTACCAGCCATACCGCCGCCTTTGCTCCAAATCGATGGGGTCGGCCTGCGTCTGGCCGGCAAGGAGATTCTCTCCGGGATTTCTCTGGGGGTCCGGCCGGGGGAGATTCTCACCATCATCGGCCCCAATGGCGGCGGCAAGACCACCCTGCTGCGGATCATGCTCGGCCTCCTGGCGCCGGACCAGGGTACAGTGACCCGGGCCACCGGCCTGCGGATCGGTTACATGCCCCAGCGCATCACCTTTGATCCGGTCCTGCCCCTGACGGTACGCCGCTTTATGACCCTGGCCACTCCGCAGAGCGAAGAGCGCCTGGGTCAAGCGCTTGCGGAAGTCGGAGTTAGCCACTTGCTTGATGCGCCGGTCCACAACCTTTCCGGGGGAGAATTGCAACGGGTCTTGATGGCCCGCGCCCTGCTCCGGGAACCGGATCTCCTGGCCCTGGACGAACCAGCTCAGGGGGTGGACGTGCATGGCCAGGTCGAGTTATTCGGGCTGATCTCCAAAATCAGCCACCAGCGGGGCTGCGCGGTGGTTATGGTTTCCCACGATCTCCATCTGGTGATGGCCGCCACCGACCGGGTCCTCTGCCTTAACCGCCATATCTGCTGCACCGGCACCCCCGGGGCCGTGCAGGCAAATCCGGCCTTCATCGAACTCTTCAGCCCCAGCGCCCTGGGCAACCTGGCCATCTACTCCCACCAGCACGACCACCGCCACGACCCGGTGAGCGGCAAGGAGTGCTCCCATGGATGATTTCCTGATCCGCGCCCTGATCGGCGGCATCGGCGTTGCCCTGGTGGCCGGGCCTTTCGGCTCCTTCGTGGTCTGGCGGCGGCTGGCCTATTTCGGTGACACCCTGGCCCACTCCGCCCTGCTGGGGGTGGTGATCGGCTACCTGCTTCACCTCAATTTGACCCTGGGGGTGATCGCGGTCTGCCAGCTCCTGGCCCTCCTGCTCTTTCTGCTCCAGCGGCGTCCCGGTTTGGCCGGCGACACCCTGCTTGGTATCCTCGCCCACTCCGCCCTCTCCCTGGGCTTGGTGCTGCTGGCCCTGGCCGAAACCCTGCGGGTTGATCTGCTCTCCTACCTGTTCGGGGATATCCTGGCGATCAACCGCGCTGACCTCTACTGGATCTACGGCGGCGGCGGCGCGGCGCTCCTGGCCTTGAGCCAGATCTGGCGGCCGCTCCTAGCCATCACCGTCCATGAGGACCTCGCCCTGGTTGAAGGAATTCCGGTGGCGAAGGTCAACTGGGCCTTCATGTCCTTGATGGCCCTGGCGGTGGCCCTCTTGATGAAGGTGGTCGGCCTGCTCCTGGTCACCGCCATGTTCATCATCCCGGCCGCCACCGCCCGCCGCTTTGCTACCACCCCCGAGGGGATGGCCGCCATCGCCGCCGGTTGCGGCATGATCGCCGTGGTCGTCGGCCTCACCGCCTCCTATCGCTGGGATACCCCGGCCGGACCATCAATAGTCCTCGCCGCCACCCTGCTCTTTATGATCGGATTTTTACTGCCAGGGCGGAGGAGTTAACAAAGACAGACTACCTTTCCGTCACAGAGTGGCCAAAAACTTTTTGGGATCTTCAGACAGGAGGGGGAAATTATCCGGGGTCAGGATAACCGGGCGTGCCTCGGGAAAGTGCTTCATAAACGCATCAAGCCCTTTGGTGGATTTTTTCCTGCCGGATTTGACTTCGAGCGCGTAGAGCCTCCCCTGATAACGGTAGACAAAATCCACTTCAGCGTTCTTCTCCCGCCAGTAGAAAAGTTCTCCCGGCAGTTGCAGCAACTCTGCTCCCACGGCCAGTTCAAAAACCCGTCCCCGCCGCTCAGGGTCGGCAAGTGCCCAGGGCCCGGCGGTCATGGTATAAAGGGCCGGACAAGCAGTGAGGATTTTGGGGCTGGAGGTGCGCGTCAACCAGCCCTTGGCGGAATATTTTCCCAGTGAATAAATCAGGAATGCGCCAGCATAGAGTTCGAGGTAATACTTGATCAGATCGGTATTTCCCTTGTCTTGCAACTGGCCGAGCAGCTTGGTGTAGCTTATTTCCTGGGCCGGATAGCGGCAGAGGATTTCAAAGGCCTGCCGAAAAAGGGCCGGATTGGCCACCTTGCGGTTTAAGAGGATATCCTTGCCGATGACCGCCTCTATAATCGCATCTTTCAGATAGGCATACCAGCGGTCATAGTCATCCTCGTACGCCACCGCCCCAGGATAGCCCCCGTACAAAAGGTAGCGCTCAAGGTCATAACCAAAGGCATCTCTCAGCTCGGCATAAGCCCAATGGTAAATCCTGATCAATTCAAAACGACCGGCCAGACTCTCAACCAATCCCGTCTGGATTTGCAGGGAACTGGAGCCGAGCACCACCACCCGCAGACGGCGCGGCTGTGCGTCCCACAAGGACTTGAGCGCCTCGGACCAGTTGGGAATCTTCTGGATTTCATCAATGACCAACAACGTGCCATCCCCCAGCAACAATGCCTTCTGCCATTGCTCCAGCAGCCAAGAGCGATCGGTCACCAGCAGATCATCGGCATTGGCGTAGTGGTATTTGCCGGGAGTACGGGCAAGAAACTGCCGCATGCCCGTGGTTTTGCCCACCTGCCGAGGGCCAACCAGAACCTGGATCAGCGGCGGTTCTCCCCAGAGGCGTTTTTCTAGCTGCGCCACAAAGGCTCGTTCGTAAGGAATTGACATGGAAGGAGTATATTTATATTCAGAAGGCCTGTCTAGTAAAAATACTAGAGTAGACTACCAAAAATCCGACACAGGAGAGGCGCCAAAGAGAACCGATGGAGCCACCCCAAATTGGCCAGTAATTTTTAATCTCCCAGGGAACCTTTGGTAATCCCAGGCGTATGTACCCTTAGAACCAACACACCAGGAAAGGCATGGACGACCAGACCATAATCAGATGCATCCAGAACGGCGAGGTCGAGGTCTTTGCCGATCTGGTGCGGAAATACCATCGCAACCTGCTGGCGTTCATCTTCCGTCTGGTCGGGGATGCAGGTCTGGCCGAGGATATCGGCCAGGAGGTGTTTCTCAAGGTCTATCAGGAACTGCCTCGTTTTGAACCAGAGCGGGGAGTCCCCTTTGCCGCCTGGCTATACATCATCGCCCGTAACCAGGCGATCAGCGCCTTGCGCAAGCGGGCGCGGGCCAGAACCCTGCCGGAGGAACATCTCCAGCACCTGCCCGCGCCGGGCAAGTCACCCGAGGAGGCGCTGATCAGTCGCGAGGGACTGACGGCCCTGGCGGCAAGCGTGGCGGATCTGCCCGAGCCGTTTCGCGCCACCATTCTGCTGAGCCTACAAGGGTCCTCACTGGCGGAAATTGCCGTCCGCTGCGGCGTTGGTCCGGCCACGGTGAAAACGCGGCTGTTTCGGGCCAGGGAAAGAATCAAATTGATGCTGACAGAGAATTTCGGAGGTGCTGGTCATGAAAAAAGAGTATGAACCCTCTGCCGATTTTGTCGACAAAGTCATGCGGCGAGTATATCTTCACGAAGCCCGCAAGGTCACGCTGCGCGAACGGTTGCTCGCCTCCCGCCCCATCCGTTACGTGCTGGCGGGCGGCGGCACCGTGCTCGGTATTCTCAGCGCGGCCCCGGTGTTCTGAAATAATTCACCGCACTCAACAACAACAGGAAGGAATAGGTAATGGCTGAAAAAAATGCTGCCCCACCCCCCGGCAAAGAAGAGCCCCGGAAGAAGACTCTTCTGCGCGAGTACATCGAATCGATCATCTGGGCGCTAGTCCTGGCCCTGATCATCCGCACCGGCGTGGTGCAGGCCTTCAAGATCCCCTCCGGCTCCATGGAGGACACCCTGTTGATCGGCGACCATCTGCTGGTAAACAAATTCATCTACGGCATCAAGATCCCCTTCACCGACACGCGGATGCTGAAGGTCCGCGACCCGCAGCGGGGCGATGTGATGGTCTTCGAATACCCGGTCAACCGCTCCCAGGATTTCATCAAACGGGTTATCGGCGTTCCCGGCGACGAGATCAGTGGAAAAGACAAGGTGCTCTACATCAACGGCGTCCCCTACCAGAACCCCCACGAGGTCCACAAGGACGGACGGATTGAGCCCGGCAGCAACAGCCCGCGCGACAATTTCGGCCCGGTCAAGGTGCCGGAAGGCTCGTATTTCATGATGGGCGACAACCGGGACAACTCATACGACAGCCGCTTCTGGGGGTTCATCAAGTACAGCGACATCAAAGGCAAGGCCTTCATCAAGTACTGGTCCTGGGACACCGACTCCTGGCGGGTAAGGTGGGACAGACTGGGGCGGTGGATTGAGTAAGTGAGGGGAACCGCAGAATATGGTACAAAGGGCAACAGATATGGGTTTAAAATTTACCACTAAATCGGCGATGACCTTGCTACTATTGCTGTGCACAGCCTGCACCGCGATTCAGCACCGTGACATCTCCCAGCTTCAAGTCAAGGCGGTATCGGCAATGCCCTCCGACCCCGCCAAATGGCAAGAAATCGTCAACACAGTCCGAGATGGCAAAGAGTACGTTTTCCTTATTCACGCAGGAGAGAAGTTCCCGCTGAAGATAAATTTGGTCTTCCCTATGGCCAAATTGCAACCGGGAGTAAACAATCTGCTCTTTACCCGTGACACCTACCTGCTTTACTCCCGGAAAGGCCTGGAAATCAGCTTTGACGGGCAGCGCTGGGCCGCCATAGCTGATTTAAAATCACAAAGGGCCTTGTCTGGCGCGACCAAGAATGAATTCTCCGTGAGCATCGGCACCTCGGAAGCCGAGGGCACGCAATTAGCCATTGAGATGGTGGCCAAATAAATCCCGCCAATCGATTTCAGGCCACCCCCCGCAACTTTCGACACTGCCTTATCTCTTCCCCTTCTGCAGTGCCAATTCCAGCAACCTATCCAGTAAGGCCGGGAAATCCAGGCCGTGGGCCTTGGCGGCCTGGGGCAACAGACTGGTGGGGGTCATGCCGGGGATGGTGTTGGTCTCCAGCAGGTAGATGCCCCCGGTGCCGACGATCATATCGGTGCGGCTGTAGACGTCGAGCTGCAAGGCGCGGTGGGCGGCCAGGGCGTAACTCTGGGCCAGCTTGGTGGTCTGCTCGTCCAGCTCGGCCGGACAGACCTCGCGACTGGCGCCGGGCTGGTACTTGGCCTGGTAGTCGAAGAAGCGGAACTTTTTGTCGGGGATGATCTCCACCAACGGCAGGGCGATGAGGTCATCGCCATTGCCCAGCACCCCGCCGGTGATCTCCCGGCCGGCGATGAACTTCTCGACCATCACCCGGTCATCAAACTTGAAGGCCGTGGCCAGGCCTGACTCCAGCTCGCCCAAGGAATCGACGATGCTCATCCCCAGACTGGAACCCTGGCGCAACGGCTTGACCACCAGGGGCAGACCAAGCCGAGCGATCAACCCAGCCGGATCGGGACGGTGGGGATCGACCAGTTCCCAATCCGGTACTGGCAGCCCCGCCTGGCGGTACATGACCTTGGCCACATGCTTGTCCATGGCCAGGGCGCTGCCCAGCACCCCGGCCCCCTGGTAGGGAATACCCAGCAGATCAAGAAAACCCTGAACGGTTCCGTCCTCACCGAAGCGACCATGCAGGAGAATGAAGGCGACGTCAATCTCATCCGCCTCATTGGCCAGTTTGGCCAGATCAAAAGCCGGATCGTAGCGTCGCACCTCGTAGCGGTTCCGGTCCAGGGCCTGCTGCACCCCCTCGGCTCCCTTCAACGACACCTCCCGCTCGCCGGACTTTCCCCCGGCCAACAATGCCACTTTCAGTTTTGCACCCATATTTATTGCCTCGTTATGCGTGAATTGTTGTGGGAGCGGTCGCCTGACCGCGAACTACCGAGACCAGAAGAACCGCAGAAATGTAACTGCTGCTGAAAGTATTTCCACCTTTTTCTTCAGCCGTCAGCCTTAACTTCAGCCGCAACGTAAGACTTTTCCCCAGCTCGGCAAGCGGGCCGAAAAATATCAGCTTACCACTACGCCTGAGCCATATTTGTGCAGACGCAATGTCTGAAGCAGCAGCTATTTGCCATACGCTGAATGTGGAGTTGCCATGACATTGGGCCGTCCTTGTATCTCCGCACGATTTCTATGCCAAAATAGGCAACTACAACATGTTGCGTTTTTTAGTCGTAAGATTGGCTGAGGCTTAATGGGAATCAGAAAAAAAATATCTCTCGCCCCGTCCCACCTAGCTGGGTAGAATCGCCCCATGGAGCGCGACACCTTAAAAAAACTGGCCGCCATCGTTGGCCCCGAACACCTGACCACCAGCCCCGAAGAGCTGCTCTGTTACTCCTACGATGGTTCCGGCCTGGAATTCCCGCCCGAGGCGGTGATCTTCCCGGGCAATACTGCTGAGATCAGCGCCATCATGCAACTGGCAAGCAAGATAGGGTTTCCGGTGGTGCCGCGCGGGGCGGGAAGCGGCATGACTGGCGGGGCTTTACCGGTGTCAGGTGGGTTGGTGCTGGCCTTGAGCCGCTTCAACCGGATCCTCGAGATCGACGGGGCCAACCAGGTGGCGATAGTGGAGCCCGGGGTGATCACCGGCGACTTCCAGCGTGAGGTCGCCAAACTTGGCCTCTTCTATCCGCCCGACCCGGCCAGTCATCAGTTCTGCACCCTGGGCGGCAACGTCGCCGAGTGCGCCGGCGGCCCCCGGGCCGTCAAATATGGGGTCACCCGCGATTACATTCTGGGTCTGGAGGCGGTTCTGGCCGACGGCCGCATCATCCACACCGGGGTGCGTACCGCCAAAGGGGTCGCTGGTTATGATCTGACCCGGCTCCTGGTCGGCTCGGAGGGCACCCTGGCGATCATCACCAGCATCACCGTGCGTCTCATCCCCCAACCAGCGGCCCGCGCCACCTTCCAACTCCTCTTCGCCGAACTGCCCGCCGCCACCGCCCTGGTCAGTCGCTTACTGAACCGGATGACGCCCTGCACCCTGGAGTTCATGGATCGCACGGCCTTAAAGATCGTCGCCGATCAGCTACCCGCGCCACTGCCTCCGGCAACCGTTGCCCTGTTGCTGATTGAGCTGGACGGCGACCGTGAGGTGGTGGAACTCCAGGCCGGAAAGCTCAGCGAATTTCTGGCCAACCAGGAAGGCCTGCTGGCGGTGCGCCGCGCGGCCTCCGGGCCGGAAACCGAGCAGCTCTGGGCGGCCCGCCGGGCCATTTCCCCGGCCACCTTCAAACTCAAGCCCCACAAGATCGGCGAGGATGTGGTGGTGCCCCGCAGCAAAATCCCCGATCTGGTCGCCTTTACCGAGGCCCTGGCCGCCCAGCACGACTTGACCATCCTCACCTTCGGCCATGCTGGCGACGGCAATCTGCATGTCAATCTCATGCTGGATCGAAAAATCCCCCACGAAGTCGCAGCCGCCGAGGCCGCCACCGGCGCCCTCTTCGCCAAGGTCATCGAGCTGGGCGGCACCATCACTGGCGAGCATGGGGTGGGGATCACCAAGTCGGCCTTCCTTGATCAAGAGATCGACGGCCCCACCATGGAGATCATGCGGGCGGTCAAGAAGACCTTCGATCCGGCCAATATTCTCAATCCCGGCAAGATTTTCGGATGAGCTGTGGTTTGGCAGAATCAGCCCGCTGTCCCAAAAATTTCCATGTTTTCACCGCACCAGTCGCGGGATGACAAAAGCACGAATGGAGTTTATTACTTAACTGTCATCGCCTGACGCCTTGCACAGCTCAGAGGTCTTCGATGGAAGCCGTAACCGATAGCGGCAAGCTCAAGAAAATTTTCAAACAGGCCATCATTGAGGCCATTGAGGAAAAGAAGAGCGTGGTTCACGACCTGCTTGTTGATGCCATGGAAGATTTGGCCATGATTCGTGCTGTTCAGCAGGGGGGGAAAGACCGGATCGGCCAGCCGCGACGAGGTGTTCGACATCCTTGCGGGCAAGGCATGAATACCGCGTTCACCAAAAGTTTTGCCAAGGATTTAAAACGACATACCAAGGACAAAAATCCCTTGGCCCACATCAGAGAGATCATTCTAGAAGTCGAAGCCGTCGCCAACATTACTGACATCGGCAACCTTCTCTTATTTTGTGTAGAATGTAGACCCTTATGTGCCCGGCGGTCACCCCTTACCGTAGTGATGCCTGTAGGCAGCCACCATTATCAATTCTTCGAAAATTTCATAAACCATTCTATGTTCGTGGGTGACCCGGCGCGACCAGACATTGCCGCCAAGAAATCTTAGCTGCTCAGGTTTCCCAATCCCCTCAAAAGGATTTTCAATGACTGCCAGGGTCAAATCGAAACTCTTCTGATAGGCAATACGATTATTCTTCCGGAACCAGGCGAGATCCTCTTGGGCCTGGGGGCTGATCTTAAGGCACCAAGAAGTCACTGAACACCTCTTTTACCTCCGCACCTTGCACGATCTTGGCCGCCACCTGTTTACGATTCTCCAAGAGGCTGGCCATGGTCACCTCATCCTTGAGAACATGGATGGTTTCCAGGAGATTCTCGTAGTCGTCAGCAGCGATGATCACGACATCCCCTTCTTTCCCAGACACGCGCAAGGGGTCGTGATCCTGCAGAACCTTCAGATGCAGCTTGGCCAATTGATTACGATATTCAGAAACTTTGGCTATTTGCATGGGGGACACCTCCGGCTATCGCAGAAATTCATGTACAGATTTTGTACCGATTTTAGCACACAAGCAACAGATGGTCAATCTCGCACTCCCAGGTAAACACCTTTAGCTTTTGAAAGGCACAAAAGGACCAGGTCTACATTTTCCACTTTGTGTAGCCGGGTAGATACTATGAACGGCGCGCGAGCTGCGCAACGCGGGCCGAAGCTGTTAAGCTTGTTCAAACCCCTACAAAGGAGAACAAGCAATGGAAACAGCAACGGCCCGCAGAGAGAAAAATAACACGAACATACCGGTAGTGCATCTGGCGTTTGAACTGAGCAACAAGAACTGGAAACTGGGATTCACCGTCGGCCTCGGGCAGACGCCCCGTGAGCGTTCAGTCCCGGCCCGCGATATGACG
>Ga0334722_10002375_pt1 | contig 21466 bp, 17 predicted proteins | sample C3_bottom_MG_FD_207210 | JGI IMG/M metagenome (GOLD analysis project Ga0334722, IMG submission 207210) | Sediment microbial communities from Yellowstone Lake, YNP, Wyoming, USA - C3_bottom | ecosystem: Environmental > Aquatic > Freshwater > Lake > Sediment | place: USA: Wyoming | collected... | reverse complement strand
CTACGAAGGTGCCGGCTCCGCGCCGGAAAAATATCTCAATCTTCACCCTGTCGCCGGCCTTCCCTTCTACGGGGTCGCATCCCCGCGCAAGCGCGGGGCCCCTGCTCCTCCCTACGAAGGTTTATGCCATGTGCAAACCGCCATTGATGGAAATATTGGCGCCGGTGATGTAGCCAGCGTCTTCGGAGGCCAGGTAGGAGACGAGACCGGCGATTTCATCCGGCTGCGCCAGCCGCCCCATCGGAATCGAGGCCACAATCTGATCGCGTACCTCGGAGCGGATCGCCATCACCATGTCGGTCGCCACGTAGCCGGGGGAGATGGTGTTCACGGTCACGCCTTTTCGCACCACTTCCTGCGCCAGCGCCTTGGAGAACCCGTGCATGCCGGCCTTGGCCGCCGAATAATTGGTCTGCCCGAACTGGCCCTTCAGCGCATTGACCGAGGACACATTGATGATCCGGCCCCAGCCGCGGTCCGTCATGCCCTCGACCACCTGGCGGGTGACGTTGAACACGCTGTTCAGGTTGGTGTTGATCACGTCGTACCAGTCGCTCTCCGACATGCGCTTGAACACGCCGTCGCGGGTGATGCCGGCGTTGTTGACCAGGATATCGACCGGACCGATGATGGAACTGATGCGGTAGAACATGTCGGCGCAGGAATCGAATTCCTCGACGTTGCCTTCGGCCGCATGCACCGCAAACCCCTGCGCGCGCATGCTGGAGAGCCACTCCTCTTGCTTGTCGTAGCCGGGCAGGCAGTTAGCGACGACCTTGTTGCCGTTCGTCGCCAGCCGCTTGCAAATCGCAGTGCCTATGCCGCCCATGCCCCCGGTCACAAATGCCACTCGGTCAACCATGTTTACATCCTTTCAAAAACTGCAATTTAGAACTCAACGTTCAACCGCGAGCGCTACGCCCATGCCGCCGCCGATGCACAGGCTGGCGAAACCTTTTTTCGCGTCGCGCCGGATCATCTCGTGCAACAGCGTCACCAGGATGCGGCAGCCGGATGCACCGATCGGGTGGCCGATGGCGATGGCACCGCCGTTGACGTTGACCTTGTTCGTGTCCCACTTCATTTCCCGATTGACGGCGATCGCCTGGGCGGCGAAGGCCTCGTTGATTTCCATCAGATCGAGGTCGCCAATGCGCCAGCCTGCCTTCTTCAGACACAGCTGGCTCGCCGGCACCGGACCCATGCCCATGATCTTCGGATCGACGCCGGCAGACGCATAGGCGCAGATGGTCGCAAGCGGCTTCAATCCGAGTTCCTGCGCCTTCTTCGCCGACATCATGATCACCGCCGCCGCGCCGTCGTTGATGCCGGAAGCATTCCCCGCGGTCACCGTGCCGTTCTTGTCGAACGCCGCGCGCAGGCCGGCGAGCGCCTCCAGCGTGCTGCCGTGTTTGGGATATTCGTCGGTGTCGAATACCAGCGGCGCGCCTTTCCTCTGCGCAATTTCGAGCGGCAGGATTTCGTCCTTGAATTTGCCGGCTTTCTGCGCGGCTTCCGTTTTTTGCTGAGACGCGAGTGCAAACGCGTCCTGATCCGCGCGCGTCACCCCGTATTTGGTGGCGACGTTCTCGGCGGTGACGCCCATGTGATAGTTGTTGTACACATCCCACAAGCCATCGACGATCATGGTGTCGACGAGCTTGGCATCGCCCATGCGAAAGCCGTCGCGCGAACCGTTGAGCACGTGCGGCGAGATGCTCATGTTTTCCTGGCCGCCGGCGATGATGATCTCGGCGTCGCCCGCCTTGATCGCCTGCGCCGCCAGGTGCGTCGCCTTGAGGCCGGAGCCGCACACCTTGTTGATGCTCATGGCCGGCACCATGTCGGGCAAACCGGCGCGGATTGCCGCCTGGCGCGCCGCATTCTGGCCCACGCCCGCGGTCAATACCTGGCCCAGGATGACTTCCGAGATCTGCTCCGGCTTCAGGCCGGTCTTGGCAAGCAGTCCCCTGATCACGTGCGCGCCCAGATCGGCCGCGGGAATTTTCGCCAGGGTGCCGCCGAATTTGCCCACCGCGGTACGGCCCGCGGCTACGATCACTACGTCTGTCATGTCAGTCTCCTTCTGTTATCTGGTACTGCTGAGATACCTACACCCTCACCTTCACGTACCGACCAGGAGCCGGCTCGATCGGCTTGTATTTTGCGTTGCCCAATTTCTTCGGCGCCACGCGCTCTCCGCCGGAGAAACGGTCCAGCCATGCGTTCCAGTCCGGCCACCAGCTGCCGCGGGTTTCCTCGGCGCCGGCCAGCCATTCATCCGCGCCCGCGGGCAGGCGATCGCCGCTCCAATAGCTGCGGCGACGCTTAGCCGGCGGGTTGATCACGCCGGCGACATGGCCGCTGGCGCCGAGCACGAAGCGCGTGTCGCCTTTGAGATGCCGTGTCGAGAGATAGGCCGTCTTCCAGGGCACGATATGATCCTCGCGCGTGGCCAGGATATAGGTCGCCAGGCCGATCGCGCCCAGATCGACCGGAACGCCGCACATGCTCAATTTGCCCGGCTCGCGCAGCTTGTTCTCGAGGTACATATGTCGCACGTACCAGCAGTACATGGGCCCGGGAAGGTTGGTGCTATCGGCGTTCCAGTAAAGAATGTCGAACGCATCCGGCGACTTGCCCTTGAGGTAATTGTTGACCACGTAGGACCAGACCAGGTCGTTGGCGCGCAACGCCGAAAACACGAACGCGAGATCTTTGCCCGAAAAGACGCCGCCCTTGCCGATCGCCGCTTCGCGCGCGGCCATGCTCGCCTCGTCGATGAACACGCCGATATCCCCCGGATAGGTGAAATCGAGCATGGTGGCGAGCAAGCTTACGCTCGCCACGCGGTCCTCGCCGCGCGCGCGCAGCACCGCCAGCGCCGAAGCGAGCAAGGTACCGCCCACGCAGAAACCGAGCGCATTGATCTTGTCCGACTTGCCGATGGTGCGCACCACCTCGATCGCCTGCAGCACGCCGTCGGTGATGTAATCGTCCCAGGTGATTCCTCCGAGCTGGTCTTCGGTAATGTTGCGCCACGAAACCATGAACACCGTATTGCCCTGCTCCACCGCGTAGCGCACGAACGAGTTCTCCGGCTGCAGATCGAGGATGTAGAACTTGTTGATGCAGGGCGGCACCATCAGCAGCGGCAACTTGCGCACCTTCGCTGTCGTCGGCTGGTACTGGATCAGCTGGATCAGCGCATTCTCGAACACCACCTCGCCCGGGGTGACGGCGAGGTTCCTGCCGACCTCGAACGCCGATTCGTCGGTCATTGACACCCGCCCCTGCTCCACATCTTCGATCAGGTGCCGGATACCTGCGTGCAGGCTCTCGCCATCGGTTTCGAGCGCGAGCTGCAGCGCCTCGGGATTGGTCGCGGCGAAATTGGCCGGACTCATGGCGTCGATCAGCTGCCGCGTGTAAAAGCGCAGCTTGTCCTTGGCCGGCGCCTCCAGTTCCGCAGTCTCGACCAAATCCTTTAGAAAGCGCGAGTTGAGCAGGTAGGCCTGCCGCAGATAGTCGTGGTACGCGCTATCGCGCCATGCGTGCCCGGCAAAGCGCTTGTCACCGCTTCCCTCCAAGGCGGCCGCGGCGGGGTCAACGGCCACGGCATCAGCAGCCGATTTGGCTCCAGCCGGCCAGCCCGACTCGCGTGCCATCATCCGGCTCCAAAGGGCCATTTGCTGCTGGATATAGCCTGTTTGCAGGGCGACAAGGCGGGATGGATCGGCGTAATGGCCGGTGGCCAATGTCCGCCACATTTCGCCGGCTTCGGAATCCGCCGGAAACGCCTCAAGAAAATTCTGCAACAACACACCGCCCGCTTGTATCAAGCTGCCCAATGAATCTTCGGAACGATGTGTTTGCACGAACGTGCAGGTCTCCTAAAGCAGTGCACCAAATATAGCCCCCTCTGGCCGTGACAAGCCGGGAGAAAGACAAGCTGAAGCGGCGAATTTTGCACTGCAGCAATAGGGCTGTCAAGGTGAAACCAGCGCTCAAAAAAAGGCAGGCAGGCAGTCTGGGGCGGAACAGGATCGTCCAGCCTAAGCGTTTGTTCCGTATAGATTTATATAGCCAATATACGCAAGGCGTAGGGACCGAACACGATCCCGCCCACGACCAGCGCCCCAACTGCCGCGACCAGAACAGCCGCGGCCGCGACATCTTTGGCCTTAGCGGCAAGGGAATGAAGGTCAGGCGATACCAGATCGACCACAAATTCGATCGCGGTATTCAACGCCTCGGTCGCCCAGACCGACACCATCGCCAGTACGATCAGAGCCCATTCCGTGGGAGAAATCCGCAGCAGCGCGCCTGCGGCGACGACGAGGATAGTTGCCAGGGCGTGAATCCTGGCGTTGTGCTGGGTCTGCACCAATACCTTGAGGCCGCGGAAGGCATGGCCAAAACTGCGCAGGCGTCCGGTCAGATAGGAAGTTGGCATCGGCGGGGACAGTTGCTCTGGAAGGACGGCGACAGCAGGATTATGCCCGATTGGAACTAGCAGCAGGAACGACTCGCTCGCCACCGCAATTCGGCCGGCCCGAGGGCGGTCCTTATATCGTGCACGCCCTCAACGGTTCGCCGCCGTCAGCGCCTTCCTGCGCAGTATTTCGTCGCGAAGCTGGCGAAAGCGAGCGCGCGTTTCGAACTCGACCATGGCGCGGCCGATGATGGGCGGAATCCAGACCTGCGGGATCGATTCCAGGTGATATTCGACGCGCGTGCCGCTGGCGTCCGCAACGAACCTGGTCGAGGATTCGTTCTTCTTCATGTTGCCGCTGAGCATGCGCCCATGCATTTTCTCGTAGGGAGTCAGGCGCACCTCGGTCACGGTTTCTATGTTCAGCGAAAAAGGTCCGAAGCCCATGGTTCCCTTTTGCGACACCCGAAGGGTATCCTCGGTGCGCGACACGATTACGCTTTTCTCCAGTTTCGAAATGAACTCCGTCGCGTGATCGTAATCCGTCATTACCGCCCACACCTCCTGCGGCGTGGCAGGAACATGGAAGCTCACGTCTACGAACACCGCCTCGTCTTGGATGCGGACGACTAGGCCTATCGCGTCGCCCGAATCCGCCGGCGCATCGAATGTGAACAGACAAAGAAGCACCAGCGCGAGAAACGAAAGATATCGCGGGGCGAACGGACGGTTGCTGTGGGTCGTCGGCAAGTGGGCGCAATCCTTAACTTTGGACCATTTTCATCGGAGTTTGACTTTTATCAACGGGTCGAAGATCCAACTCCGCGAGGATAATACCTTGCAACAAGGCAAGTTGCGCCTATACTCGGGTTCGCGGCACATTCACGGGAGGATAATATGCGTCGGTCATGGTTGATGGCATTGTGTTTTGGTTTGTGGTCTCTGTTCGCAGCACCGTTCGGATTTGCCAACGGGGTGTATCAGAGCGTCACCGGGGACGTCAGGGCCGCAACCGGCACCGCAGCGCCTGTAAGTGTAGCGAAAGACCAACGCGTGCTTCCGGGAACAACCGTCACCACCGGGGCCGGCGCGCAGGCCATCATTCGCTTCGATGACGGGCACGTAGTCGTCCTGAATGAAAATTCGGAATTCCGCGTCAACCAATATAGCTTCGATAAGGACAAACCGCAAAGCGACAACATCGCGATTCAAATCCTCAAAGGTGCCCTGCGCTCGGTAAGCGGCTTGATCGGATCGAGAAGCCGCAACGCGTTTTCTCTGCTCGCGCCGCAATCTACGATCGGCATACGCGGCACCGACTTCATGATCGCGCTGGTCAACCCGGCCTATCTTTCGGTGCTCCAGGGCTCGATCGCCGCAACGAATGCCGCCGGAACGGCGACATTCGCGGCCGGTGCAACGGCGACAGTGGCGTCGTCCACGACGCTGGCGGTGGCGATCCCCGTCTCCGCACTGCCTGCCTCGGTGTCACAAACCTTCAGTAGCCTAGGCAATGTTGCGGTCGGAACCGGGGCCGGCGCCGGAGCGGCGAGCAGTGCTGCGACCGGCGGATTGACAGCGGGCATGATCGCAGCCGGCGTAGCGGTGGTAGGTGTCGCAGTCGCAGCGTCGTCCTCGGCCGACGAGAATCATTCGGCCGGTTCACCGGCGGCCGCAGGCACTACAGGCACCACAGGAACTAAATAAGTTCCTAAGCACCCTGGGAGCGAGCAAAGCTCGCTCCCAATTCGCTTATCGAGATACCAGCGCCGGAAAGCAACGCATCTGTTGATCGACCGGCAGCGACGCTGACTGACGCTCGGTTAGCTGGCAAACGCCCAAGGCCAGTTGCGGATCGCTGGTCGATAGCGTCATGGTCAGTTTGCCCCCAGGCAGGCGCACCGACGGCGTGGAAAGTGGCTCGCGCGAAAGAATCTTCCGGTGCTCGGCTTCCAGTCCACGCGCACAGCGTTCGAGGACTTTGCAGGTCGGACAACTGGCGCGAATGGCAGATGCGGCCTTCGCCGCATTTTTCTCGCAACCGGATTGTTCGAATTCGCCGTTCTTGAATAAGGCAATCCGGATATTTTCCGGAGTCGCATACTCCACGACCGGAAAATAGAGCGTTTCAGGCAGAAACTCTATCGCCGCCGCAGTCAAGGCTGCAGTAAGACCCAAAACCAGTACGGGCAGAACTCGGTATAACACGCGACGCTCCTTTCAATACAATCGGGGAAACAGGCGGTAAGTGCGCTGTTGGTACGCGGCATACTCGGGAAACGCCCTGGCAAGGATGCCTTCCTCCCAGTCCATGCGCCGGATCTGAAAATAGAAATGGATCACCAGGATCGGCAGCGTCAGCCAGGAGCGAAACTGCAGATAGAACCCGATGATCGCGATTTCTTCGGCCAGATAGAGCGGGTGCCGGATCCGCCGATACAGGCCACCGGTCACGAGCTTCCGCGCCTCCGGCATGATGCTCAGGGAACGTCCGAGGTCCACCACCACCAGAATAGCCGTGGTGCTTCCCACGAACAGCAGCACGGTGGAAAGGCCATCCCAAAAAGGATCGGCGGGCGCGCGCGGCGTCAGCAACAGCAGATAGGTAAACAAGGTACCCAGGAGCGCCGTGATCTTCGGACTCCAGCTGGAATACTTGCTGGTTGGGCGAAAGCGGGAAACATAAAAGCTGAGCAAAACGGTGATGAAAATGACGACGGAAACACGCGAGGCGAGCGTCATCACGAACGACCAATCGCCGCCGGCGTAGGGATGAAATGCAATCAGCGCGCGTATCCCAGACAGTTCTCTGGCCAGGAAGAATAACTGCAGTGCCGCGTAGGGCACGCGCATCAGGGCATCGTATAGTTTTTCGGTCGTGGTCATCGATTTTTCATCGGGTTTGTCTTCGAACTTATCTTCGAACTTATCTTCGAACTTGTCTTTGAGCTTGTCATCGAATTCTGGGTTATCTCAACTTCAAATGTCATTCCGAGGCCATAGGCCGAGGAATCTGTTTTTCAGTCAACAGCAGATTCCTCGCGTTGCTCGGAATGACATTCATAAACGAATGACATTGATCAGCGTCGGTCTGCACGCGGATATTCTGACACAGACTCTTAGATACACGGCGTTAGTTGCACAGCATTAGGTGCATGGCGTCAGATACACGGCGTCAGATACACGGCGTCAGATACATGGCGTCAGATACATGGCGTCAGATGCACAGCGCTAGATCCACAGTGTCAGATGCACGGCGTCCACTCGATCGCAGCCGACCACATAGTCATGCCTTTCAGGAGAGGCCGGTCGTCGATGACATGCGGCTGCTGGCCCGGATCGTCGATACGCACATGGATCCGGTCCGCGTTTACTTCCATCACCTCGCCGCGAATCCAGTCGCGCACCGCGATGCCGACCAGCAGTGCGCGGCAGACCTTTACGCCCGGCTTACCGACCGCGACCAGCGCCTCGGTCTTCGCCCGCGCCCGCGCGATCATCATCGGCGTCGGCGCGCCGGTGATTGCATCGTGCTCCCAGGGACCGGCGTAGCGATCGCCCGAAGACCACGCGTACACGCCTTCGCCGTGACGCTGGTCGTTCAAATAGGCGCCGACATAGCTCTCGCCCGCCGCGGCGCTGTGCGGACCCCACAGATACTTGCCCATACCCTGCTTGCGATCGTCGACGAATTCGCCTTCATAGCGATCGCCCGAAGGCCAGGTCTTTATGCCCTTGCCGTGCTTGCGGCCGGCGCGAAACTCGCCGCGGTACTCGGCCGTGCCCTGCGCCTCGCCGAAGCCCTCGGCAAGACCGTCCTTGCACCCGCCCCGGTAGATCCCGGCAATCTCCGGGTCGAACACGCGGCATGCGAGTTGCGCACTTGCATCCAGCGGGAAAAATGCCAAAGCGGCGACAGCCGCCAGCAACGCCGCTCTTGCCCGAGCAAGCTTGCACGCGAGTGAAGCCCTCAATTCAGTTCCCACGCCAAATTGACCCCCGAGGGATGAATCATCACCCGCGGCGCGCCTTTCTTGGGCGCGCGCGAGGATTCCCAGAAGACTTTGCCGATGCCGTAGCCCAGGAGGGTGCCCGCTACGGTGTCGGACACCCAGTGCTGGCGGCTGCCGACACGGGCCAGATTGGTGATGGCGGCGACGCCGTAGAGCCAGGGCGCGTCGTATTGCTCCGCGAACGGGGTTGCGACGGCCCAGGCGATGATCGTATGCCCGGATGGCATGGAATCATAGCCGGCGGTCTTGGAGAAGGGCTTGAATTCGTGGCTTCCGACCTCGACAAACGGGCGCGCGCGGCCGACCACGGATTTCAGCGCCGTCACCGCGAGATAAGCCGTTCCGCCCGCCTCCATCGCCGCGTAGCCGGTGCGCGAGCGCGCCGGATCGCTGCCGTCCAGGGCCGCCACCGCACCGCCGGCGATCGCGAGCCAGGGCAGCGCATTGCCGAAACGGTTCATGCCCTTCAACCAGCGGTTCTCGGCGTGATCCCTGGCGAATTGATCGCCGCGTCGATCGAGCGCGCTGCTCGCAAGGACGATGCCCGTCCCGACGACCCCGATGCGCAGCCAGTCCGTATTCGCAGCGACGCGTGCGGCATCGGCAAAGTCCCCGGTCACGCGATTGACCACGCCGCGCTCGGGCAGCATCAACTCGGCGAGTTGCGGGGCTTCCACGTCGGTCTCGCGGTGGTCCAGCCGCGCGAGCGGATCGGATTCGCGCACCGACGGATTGAGATACTCGACGGCGACCGAGTCCGCCAACGCCGCCCTACCGATTGCGCCGTTGAAGTAGCGCTCCAGCCGCGGCAGATCGACGAATTCGTAGGCCACGACCGGGTCGGTGAGCAGCGCCAAGGTGACGCGAAGCTCGCGCATGTCCAGGGGACCGAGCTTCATCGCCGTGCGCGCAGCGCGTCCGACGGCGCGGCTGACGGGGCTTGCTCCCGCAGTATTCGACAATGCAATCGTCAGACGATGCGAACTGTCGTAGCCGACGCGGATATTGCGGAACTGCTGCCGGTACAGGGCCTCGATCAGGCGCTGCTCGTAGCCTTGCACGTCGGCTGTCCACTGCTCTGCTGTGGGCTTGGCTGCGATCTGCGCATACACCTCTGGAAACTTGGGCGGTGGCGTCCACGCCTCGCGCCGGTCCGATGGAATCGACTCATGATTCGGCTTCGGCGCCGCCCCGATGCTCAAGGTGCGGTCGTCGCGAAGACTGGTCAGATCGTACAGGCCGGCGCGCGCGAGCATGGCGCCCCCGTCTCGGGTCAACGGCTTCCAGACGAAATTGGCGGTGGTGCCGCTGGACTTGGTCAGGAAGGCATCGAACGGAAGACTCAGGTAAATGCCTTTATCGAAACTGCCTTCGCCGAATTGTGCGGAGGAGAGATTCGTCTTGGTGAAAAATCCGCCGATCGTGACCCCGTTCTGAAACACGCGCGACAGCTGCACCGTGGCGCCGATGTCCTTCGCAAGGTAGCGCCCGGCGCTCAGATTCGCCATCACGTTGTTCCAACCGGTATCCCAATACAGCGTTGCGTGACCGGTGGCCACGCGATAACCGGTCTGCTCCTCGGCCTTGTCAAAACCGAAGTCCTGCGCGAAATTGCGCTGCTGCACCAGATTTGCGTCCACACCGAAAGCGATACGGCTCCCGAACGGCCGGTACAACCACTCGCTGCCGACACCGGCGAACATGTCTTCGAGGTAACCGCCGTACAGGCTGTAATACTGATTCTGGTCTAACCTGCCAACGTGAGTGAGTTGCAGATTCGGCAGCGTCAATGGCCCAGAGGTCAGGTATTCGCGCAGATGGGTGCGCACCCGCGGAATATTGCTCGTCGGATTGAAATGAAATTTGTCATAGTTGTCGATCAGGCGCAGGCGCAGGCTGCCTTGCAGCCAAGTGCTATCGCTGAGCCGCAGCTTGACCCGTTCCAACGCGGAGAGCTGGAACAACACAAACCCGTCCGGCCCGCCGAGCGTATGCCGGTAGTCGGGGCCGAGGCTGGATTCAAACCGCGGTCGGGCGGACTGGTAGAGGGGCGATTGAGATGGCATCTGTACAGGTACCGGCGCGCGCGCGATGATCGTTTCGCGCTGCGCGTGCAGCGGCAGCGGCTGGGTCTGCTGCGCGACCCAGGCGTCGCGATCGATCACGTGCTCGGCCACCTCCACCCCGCGCTCGCTGTAGGCGAGGACAAAGCGATCCACCGACGCCGGCGCGTCGCGGTGCAATACTGCAACCAGGCGATCCGAGCGCTCGCGCCAATAGCGGGCTTGGGCATCGTCTATCGTCAATCGGAGATCGCGCCCATATTGCTCGATACGCAGTACGCGCCAGTCGGTCTGAAGCGCAATATCGCGACTGGTCGCCGCCCAGTCCGGCGCTTTTTGCGCACGCATGGGCGCCACCGGCACGCGCGGCGGGTCGCTTAACTTCGACATGGTGATGCCATCGAGCTGCGTGTGCAAGGTGATGCCTAGCATCGCCGTATTGCCGCGCTCGACGGCGAGCGTGACATCCACCGATCTGCCAGCCCGATAAACCGCGCCGAAGTTCCAGGGCGAGCTCTGCCGCAGATTGTTGCCCTGCGGCTCGTGCTGGTAATTGTTGCCGTCGTATTCCAGTTTCAGGATCAGCGGCTCCCAGGGGGTTTGGTACTGTACGCCGCCGAACAGGGCGGTCGGCCCTCTGAAATAGCTGTTGACGGCGAAGGTGCCGCCTAGGCCGGTATCGGCCTTGCGCGTGTCGAACGCCGGGTTAATTCCCACTAGCGGATTGCGCAGGTTGCCGCGCCCGCCGACGTAACCCCAACCGAGGCCGAGATTCCAGTCGAAGGCACCGGTGCGCTTGCTCGCCACCACATATTCCCCCGAAAACAATCCCGTCCCGGCGACGTCGCGCAGACCGACTGCGATTTGCGGCACATACGCCGATTCGGTGATCAGCCGGAACTTGGCATCGACGCTTTTGTCCTTGAATGCTTGACTGCCGCTGAGTTGTTCGGGGCCGTACGCAATGTTGCTCACGTTGGTGTAGCGAAATCCCGCCTCCAGCCAATCAAGGGGCTGCAGCATGATATTGCCTTGCGTGTAGGGATAAGCGCGGCTCATGTTGAACGTGAAATGACCCGTGTTCTGCATTCTGGCAGTCGGCGTCTGTAGCAGACCCACGCCGCCCCAGTCGCTGGCGGTGACTACCAGGCTTTTGGATCGTGGTACGGGCGTCGGATGCAGGGGACCGGGAATCGTGGCTGGTAGTTCGCCGCCTGTTGTTCGCGGTGCGGCAGCCGGGGGTCGCAGGGCTTGGTTGATGTCGGAGACGTCCAACACCGGCCAAGCCGGCGACGCGTCCCCACCTATCCCAACCCCATCTCTCGCACCTGAGCTGATTTTCCTCCTCTCCCCCTTGGGCGGGAGCGGGCCGGGGTGAGGGTGGGGCTGCGCAATTGTGCCTCTCTCATTAGCGGAGTCAACAGAATCGCTACCCACGGGATCAGGCGCCGGCCCCTGCGTAGCAAGGAACGTAATCAGCTTGTATGACAGCGCCTCCGGCCATCCGCCGTTACGAGGCGGCGCCCAGATCCAAGCGCCGGGTGCAGGCTCATCTTGCACCTCAACATTCCATATGGCCACGCCAAACCGCTGCACCCGACCATTCGGCTGCGCCACCCATGCCCAATCTACACCTTGCGAACTCGATAGGCTGCAGGCCCTGATGTAAGCGATAGCTTCCAGACCCGAAGCATGGTTCACCGCACAGCGCGTTCCGCGCGCGGTCACCACCGTAACGCTGCGCGGACGCGTGGGCAATTCCACGCTATGCCCCGGCTGAAGGATCGGATCGCGATTAGGATTGGCCTGCAACCAGCGTGCATCTGGCACTGCCACCGGCACGCGCCCCGTCACCGGAAGCGCAATGATCCAACTTTGAAGCCGCGCTGTCGCTTCAACGTCGGCTTTCTCGCTTAGCCTGCCTTCTAATCTTGATCCCGATAGAATTGATAGTTCCGAAAGCCGCTTGAGCAGATCAAGCCGCAACTCGCTCTGCGCAGGCACCTCGCCTGGCACCCGCCAACTCAGACCAAGCGGGTAGGCGTTCGCAGTAACCGACTGCTCCAGCAGCCAATCGCTTAACCGCTTCGGTGCTACCTGCCCATACAGCAGGGTTGGGACCAATGCAAAAACTCCTACTAGCGCGATGCCAGCCTTCGAAACGTATCTGGTTGTTCGTATGCTGTCTGTTCGGGTGCTGTCATTCCGAGCGAAACGAGGAATCTGCTTTTTTGGTTGGCCCGTAACTCGGAATAAATCCGCCCCCATCACTTCTGTCCAGTCGCGCTCTGACCCTGCACCGGCCACCGCTGCCACGTAAAACACAAATCCCGCGCCAAACACTGCTCGCCATAAACAACAGTTTCCTTTCCATCCCGAATATCCACCGCGTACCGCGCCGGAGGCAGTACCTCACCCCCCACAACACCACCACCACCAAACAAACCGGCAACCGACCCCGAATCCACTCGCTCTTCAAACCATGTAAGCGCATCCACATTCGCGCCCTGGAATTCGCTCCTCCCAGGCTGAGCAATCACGCGAACAGATAGCGCATCGCGCACCCCAAAGCGATAGCCCGGCATCACATCCCGAATCCGAGTCCAACGAAACGCTTGATCTCCACGAGCGAGCGTGAACCACGACGGTAGTTCGGGCAGCACAACGTTGCGCCATTCCGCAGTGAGGCCAACCGCCCCGAGCAGACGCCCATTCTGCAGGCGCAGCACCTCCCGCTCGGCGCTGTACCAGACCTCGACAGGCCCGAGAGAGTCGATGTCTTCATTGCCCAACGCAAGAAGGACCACGCGGCCGGCGATCGTGACTCTGAGATAGCGAAAATTCGGGTTCAGGCGAGCGCTCGCAATGCCGTCCCCGCGCCAAGCAGCGTAACGCAGGGTTTGCAACATCGAATTGCTAGCAGGCGAACAAGAGGACAGCGCGACGAGCAGCAAAAGTATCGCCGCTCGCGCACGCAAGGTGACGTTGGTAAAAGGTTTGAGGTTTGCGAGAGCAGGCATTAGCGGCACATTGCGTCGCGGGCACTCAGCGCGACCACGACCGAATATCCCGCCATACTAGAATTCCTATCCTGCCCCAGACATCATCTGGCAAGAGAGGCCGATCACACGATCGCTCGAATTGCCCGCTGCGGAACTGCGGACGCCTTACTGGACTTAACAGAGAACCGGCGCGATTTCGCGCGGGCAAAGCACAAAAAACAAAAATCCTTGGCTTACGTCACCAAGGATTTTGTTAGGAAGACTTGCTGATCAAGTACCGCCTGTACCCGTAGTCGCCGCCGCTGCGGGTGTCGTCGTATTGTTGTTGTCGTTAGACGAAACCGCAGCCGCCACCGCAACCACCGCTACCGCAGCAGCAACCATGCCTGCCGTTATTCCACCAAAGGCCGCGCCCGTAGCACCACCAGCACCACCAGCACCACCAGCACCCTGTTGACCTGCGGGGGCTTGCGCCAAGGCGCTACCTGCTACAAATACAGACGCAATCAAAACAGCCAGCGCTTTCTTCATTTTTCTCTCCTGTATTAGCTTAAGCAAAAACCGAATTTGAAGGGCAAATCCAAATACCGGAAGGGTCATTATCCACATAAATCGGAAAGTTGCAAGCCGGAATCAGCTAACTGTTCCTTTCCCCTAGCGCATATTATCTACAAGAAATTAGAAAGTTGCAACATTACCGGTAACCGCGCGCCGGTAATTGTTGGCATTTGTCGCAAAAAAACAACAGAAAACCGCAGAAGCTACCAATTCAAATGCCACTTAGAGATGAGTGCATAAATTCAGATGCGAATATTGATTTCGTCCCACACCCCTCAGCTCAATCGCCGTCAAAGCAGCTTTCGAACTTGACCGGGTGAATAACATTCGACGAACCCCTCCTTCGGGCCGATCGAGGCCTGGCGTTCGCTTTCCCGACAGACGGCAAGCGCGGCGTTGGGATTTGTGCTCTTGAAGGTCACTATGCCGTCAGGCAGGCGAGCCGACGGTACATCCAGTGGCCCAGCGGCGAGCATCTGGCTCTGATTGGGTTCAAGCTTGTCAAGGCAGTTTTGTTCCACGATCTTGCAGTCGGGGCACTTTGATTGAATAGCAGTCACAAACTTCGCCACGTCTCCTTCGCATTTGCCTGCTTGGGGTCGGCCGCGGTGCAAAAAGGTGGCGCGCAATCCATCTGGCGCTTCGATAATGATATAGGGGTATAGCGACACGTCCCGCAAGGGAATAACGGCAATCACCGCCACCGCGGTGAGCAGCGCGGGAACCAGCACATATTGTAACTTTGGCCAACCCGGCGAGGTCTTACCGGCTTCCTGCTGAAATTGCAACCAACGACGGTCGACAAGGATCGCCAGGCCGACAAACACGCCGGCCGCGGTCACTAAGCCAACATATTGAGCCGAAACCGACCATGTGAGCATGGCCGTTGCCAAACTCGCCGATGCCGCCATCAGGACATATTCGCGCAACGCGGTATGTGGGTGGCTCCAACCCGATCGGATCAGCCGTTGGTAATAGTGCTCGGCGTGCGCTCGCCAGAACGGTTCGCCATTCATCATCCGCCGCAATAGCGTCACAGTAGCGTCGAGAAAGAAAGAGGCAAAAACCAGAAATGGAAACCAGGCCGGCCAAGCACCTCCCGACCACCCCCACAATCCGAGCGCGCCTACGAAGAATCCTAACGGAACAGAGCCGCAATCACCCAAGAACACTCGTGCCGAATGAAAATTAAACAGCAAAAAACCAGCAGATGCCCCCGCCAACGCCAGTGACCACAGCGCGAGCGGCATCATGTCGTGGGAAATCGCGGCGACGGCGTAGGCCAAGAAACCTATAAATCCCATCCCGCCGGCCAGTCCGTTCGCGCCATCCATGAAATTGTACAGATTTATCCACCACATGATCGAGAACGCCGCGATACCCGCGAGGAGCAACGGCAGGTTTGCAGGTCCGAATATCACCCAGGTAACCGAGACGACAGCGTGCATCGTCAAGCGCACGAGAATTGGAAGGCCAATGCGATCGTCGAGATAGGACACGGCAAACAGCAATGTCGCAAGTCCAGCAAGTGGCCACTGTACCGCGCCAAAGAAGAACGACGCTGCAATGGCAGCCGGTATCACACCCCATCCCCCTATTCGCGGGATCGGCCGACTATGCAAAGAGCGGTCATTGGGCACATCCACCGCAATTCGCCAGGCGAGTTTCGAAATCAACAAAAGCCAGATGATCGCAATTGATACAGCACAACTGAAGAGGAAAGCACCCATCACTACTCACTACTCCGATTCGGCTATCAGCACATTATAGATTAGCCAGAAAATGCCGCGCTGTTTGTTTCAGCGCTTCGTCCGCACTCACCGGTGGAATCCAATCGAGCAGCTCCTGAGTCTTGCTGATATCCACCTGCAGAGAACCACACAGCCTTTCCGCCACGTCCTCCTTGCGCAGCAAGCGCGCAATCGTCCGGAGCGCCCACACGGGCACCGGAACCAGGCGCGCTGGTCTGCCCAACGCCGTGGCCGTACGCCGAAGCAGCGAACTAGTGGAAAGATCCTCCCCATCACTAACCAAAAACGTCTGGTTGGACGCATTCGGGTGACATAGGCAAGTCACGATCAGATCCACCAAGTTATCCAACGCGACCAGGCTGCGCTGATTTCTTATTGCCCCGAGAGGTAAAGGAAGGCCCTTGTGCAACCAGTGCATCATGGAAAGAAAATTCGCCTTGACGCCAGGGCCATAGACCAGTACTGGCCGGATGATGACCACCTCCAACCCGGTTTCCTCTGCCAACTGGCGAAGCAGTTGTTCCGCCTCGTGCTTGGATATCCCATAGGGGCCAGCCGGCGCTGGCACATCATCGGGGGTGTAGGGTTGCCCCGGCTGCGTGCCCTCGCCATTCACCTTGATCGAGCTGACATATACTAGCCGCTTTACCCCCTGCGCCGCAGCTGCACGCGCAAGTCGCTCAGTCGCTCCCACATTCACTGCACGAAATGCAGCGTGCGGATTTGATGTCCTTTCGTGCATTACGTGAACCCGAGCCGCGAGGTGAACGACTGCGTCTACCCCCGCAAGAGCCGAGGACCAATCAGCATTCACTCCGATGTCTGTGATTTGTACCGTTTCACCAGGTAGACCCACTGTACGGAGAGGTTCTCGTACTGCCGCCCGCACTACATAGCCGCGGCGCGCCAGTTCATTGCACAGCGCGCGTCCGACAAAGCCGTTGGCTCCGGTAACAAGGACTGTCTGTTTCAACGCAAAAGCTTCCTGGTTCGGTCCAAAACGTCCATACGTTTATCGAAGAATGTTACGCGAAACAATTCGGCAACGGTAGGGTTGCTGCGCCCCAATACGACATACCTAAACGCTCCATGCGTCCGACCATTGGCTGACGATTCACGGCTGACGCCTTCAGGAATCCGTGAGAGACGGACGCGTTGTTGGTGAGTTCGCAAAGCGTTACAATACGCGCTGAAAGTTTAGTTATAGGTGGTGCTTCCTTTAAGATACGGAGGCTCATCGTGCTGCCCTTCCCAATAGGGCAGAATAACCTTCCAGTCCTTCTCCAATCAACCGGTCCCGGCCCATTCCGCTCAGTCTGAGTCCTTAGCCCTTATATACAGCTACCAAAATCCTTCATGCGCATTTTACTTTTGGTAGATCGCTATCTGCCCAGTCCAATGTCAAGTGCCAAAATGATTCACGACCTTGCAACAGAAATGGTGAACCAGGGACATGACGCCATTGTCGTTACAGGAGATGACACTCTTGATACGGAAATTCAAGTGTCCGAAGAGGGCGATGTAACGGTTGTGCGCACAAAGTCAGGAAAAATACGCCACTCTTCCAGAGTCGCCCGAGCTATTAACGAAATTCGGCTTTCTGGAATCATATGGAATACGGCACAAGATTTCTTTAAGACTCACCCATGTGACCTGGTCATATATTATTCGCCAACAATATTTTGGACCGGACTTATCAGGAAACTAAAGGCGTTGACCGGGTGTGGCAGCTATTTGGTTTTAAGGGATCTTTTTCCTCAATGGGCGGTGGACGCAGGCTTGCTGAAGCGATACGGATTGGCTTACTGGTTTTTTCGGCTTCAGGAATTGCGCTTATATGAAACTGCAGATGTCATCGGGGTTCAATCTCCTGCAAATTTAGATTATTTTTCCAGCCCATCTCTAAGAGGACGATATAAGCTCGAGGTTCTGTTTAATTGGACGAGAGTCGCAGAGCGGCCGATTGTGCCCGCGAAATTGCGGGTCAGGTTGGGATTGCAAGACAAAGTTATTTTTGTTTATGGCGGGAATCTGGGAGTGGCGCAAGACATAGACAATATATTGCGCCTGGCCGCCAGTCTGGCTGACGAAAAGAACGTGGCTTTTCTGCTGCTTGGCGAGGGAAGTGAATCCGACCGGATCAAACGTGAGATAGAAACGCGCAAATTGGCCAATGTCGTAATGCATCCCGCAGTGCCAACCGGCGAATATTTAGACATCGTCGCCGAGTGCGACGTTGGAGTGATAACGCTCAGACGCGATTTAAAGACACAAAATTTCCCCGGCAAAATGCTGAGCTACATGGAACTTCAAAAACCGATGCTAGCAAGCATCAATCCTGGCAATGATCTAAGTGCCATCATTGAAAGCCGCGACGCCGGCTTGGTATGCAATAACGGTGAAGACGAAGTATTCCGCCAGCATACTTTGACATTGGCTCGCGACCGCGACTTGCGCCTGCGTATGGGGATGAACGCCTATAGACTGCTAAGAGAACAATTCGACGTATCAACTGCGGTGCGTCAAATTCTTGGGCATTTTGCCAGCGAGCACCCATGATGCATAACCTTGGGTGCACACCAGAAGTCGATTCCAGCGACCTTCGCATAGATACCTGCGACCGTCCCAACTATAGAACCATAGAACAAGAGCGCACAAAATGTTGAAACACGATCAAATGCCTTGCTGCTCGTTTTGCGACAGCAGATCCATGACCGAAATCATCGATTTCGGCAGAGTGGCTCTGGCAGGGGCTTTTCTGACGCATGAACAGTTCGCAAGCGAAGCACTGTATCCTCTGCGCCTTTATTTTTGCAGAGATTGCTTTGCGGTACAGGTTATCGACAAAGTCAATCCGAGTGTCCTATTCAAGAATTACTTCTATTTTTCGTCTGCGATCAGGACCCTGCGCGAGCATTTTGTTGATTACGCAATCGAAGTGACGTCCCGATTCCTCCATCCGGAGAATTCCACCGTAATCGAGTTTGGCTGTAACGACGGTGTTCTATTGGGGCCACTTGCGGATCAAAAGATTCGGACCGTGATAGGTGTGGACCCCGCGACAAATATCGTCAAGACCATCAACGACCCCCGGATAACGGTTGTCAACGACTTTTTCAACGAGGGCGTAGCGGAAGCGATAGTTGCCGTTCACGGCAAGGCCGACATGGTTGTTGCGAATAACGTGTATGCCCATATTCCGGACATACAAGGCGTTACGCGCGCGATAAAGAATGTTCTCAATGACGACGGCGTATTTGTTTTTGAGGTGCATTACCTCGGCAAGATAATAAACGAACTCCAATACGACATGATTTATCATGAGCACCTGTACTATCACTCCCTGCTTTCCTTGATGAACCATTTTGCTCGATACGATATGATGGTGTTCGACGTCAAGCCTGTTCCAATACATGCCGGATCGATGCGCTACTACGTATGTAAGAAAGGCAGCCGGCACGGTGTATCGGTGTCGCCGCAAATGACAGCGCTTAAGGAAGAAGAACTCGCCAACGGATACCATCTGGCAGAAACTTACGCGCGGTTTGCCAGCGACGTTGCCGACCGCAAGGTAAAGCTGATGGACTTGCTTACTCGCCTTAGAGCCAAGGGAGCCAGCATTGTGGGCTATGGCGCCTCCGGCCGGGCCAATACCATGATCCAGTATTGCGGCATCGATCATCGATATCTGGACTACGTGATCGATGACGCGCCGGCAAAGCTGGGGCTATATACTCCGGGATCCCATTTCCTGATTCAGCCAAGGACCGTCCTTGAGCGGTCCCCACGACCGGACTACCTGCTGTTATTTGCTTGGAGCTTCTTTAACGAGATCGCCAAGAAATGCGCGAACTATCTTGACAGTGGTGGCCGCATCATCGTGCCTTTGCCCAATGTACAAATCATAATGCACCCCGGCCGAGAATGAGTCTTCCAATTCTCTTTCTGCTTTCAGATCAATAATTCCCTCAGGCGAGTCATATGAAAGTTATGTCAATTTTCGGGACTAGGCCCGAAATGATCAAGATGTGGGGAACGCTCAAGAAACTGGATCAGCTTAATTTCGAGCATATCATGGTCCACACCGGTCAAAATTTCACACCGGAATTGAGGGATTTCTTCTTTCGCGATTTGCAACTACGAAAGCCAGACTTCGAATTGGGGATTGATACCTCGAGTTATGCCAGGGAAGTATCGGATGTCATTTCGAAATCGGATGCGTTGATGGAGAAATTGAAGCCGGATGCACTCCTGATTCTTGGAGACACTTACAGCGGACTTTCGGTGATGCCTGCGGCCAATCGCGGTATAAAGATCTTTCACATGGAGGCAGGATTGCGCGCCTGGGATAAGCGCATGCCGGAACAGCGCAATCGCATTTTGATCGACCACATGAGCAGCATTCTCCTGCCGTACAATCAATATCATCGCGAAAATTTGATCCGTGAAAACATCCACCCTTCGAAGATCTTTGTAACCGGTAACACCACCTTCGAAGCCATGCGCGCATTCTTGCCGCAGATCAATGCCAGTGACGTTCTAACAAGGCTGGGTCTGGAAAAGAAGAGGTACATCCTGGTTACGGCCCATCGCAGCGAAAACGTCGACAACCCCGAATATCTGAAGCGTATCTTTCTTGCGCTTGGGCGCCTTGTGGAGCGTTTCAAGCTAGAAGTTGTATACCCGATGCACCCACGCACCAAGAGCAAATTGGGTTCCATTGCGGTTCCGCAGGGCGTAAGAATCATGGCGCCCTTCGGATTCTATGATTTCAACTGCCTGTTGAAGGAATCGTACTGCACCCTTTCCGACTCCGGTACCGCGGCTGAAGAGGGTCTTTTCTACAAAGTTCCCTGCGTGAGTCTCCGTATGGCTACCGAGCGTCCAGAAACGATTGAAAGCGGGGGAAATATTGTCTCGGGCTTTGATTTGGATAATATTGTCGAATCTGTTACAACTGCGGTTACCGAGCCCTGGGGTGCCCGCTATGAACTTGAAGAGAATTCTTCTCCGTCGAACGTCGTAGTTAATGCTATTCGCACCCAAATCACCAATTTCTTCTGACAGTATCGGAATTACTGGCTATCGCAGGGACTCCGTACCGTTGACAGGTTCTCGCGTGCAGAGAACATCTGTATCCCTTTTTTCGAGCTGGACCTCACATAGACGCGACTCATTTCAACTGCCTGTCTGACAAAGGAATCCACGCTTTGTTCAAAGATAAAGTATTGATGATCACCGGTGGAACCGGATCTTTTGGACACACCGTGCTCAAACGTTTTTTGTCGACCGATGTACGCGAAATTCGCATTTTCAGCCGCGATGAAAAGAAGCAGGAGGATATGCGCGTCGCCCTAAATAACGACAAGCTGCAATTTTACATTGGCGATGTGCGCAATTATGACAGCCTTCATCAGGCGATGAAGGGCGTGGACTATGTGTTTCATGCTGCTGCTCTTAAGCAGGTGCCGTCGTGCGAGTTTTATCCGCTGGAAGCAGTCCGTACGAACGTGCTGGGCGCAGAAAACGTAATGTCGGCAGCCATTGCCAATCGCGCGCTGCGCGTCGTAGTACTCAGTACTGACAAGGCGGTTTATCCGATCAACGCCATGGGATTGTCAAAGGCGTTGATGGAAAAGTTCAT
>Ga0334722_10002374_pt1 | contig 21475 bp, 21 predicted proteins | sample C3_bottom_MG_FD_207210 | JGI IMG/M metagenome (GOLD analysis project Ga0334722, IMG submission 207210) | Sediment microbial communities from Yellowstone Lake, YNP, Wyoming, USA - C3_bottom | ecosystem: Environmental > Aquatic > Freshwater > Lake > Sediment | place: USA: Wyoming | collected... | reverse complement strand
TGTTCACGAGTTGGCGCACCGGCACCCAGCAACTCTTTGCCGTTTCCGCCGATTGCGTAAAAGCGTGTCAAGCATTCAACGTCAGTCAGAATAAATTCGACGATACCAATGCGGCGTGGTCGCCCGACGGCAAAAAAATCGCCTTCGTTTCTGATCGCGACGGACAGCGCGCGATCTACGTCGCAGATTTCTACATTACCGGCTTGAAGAATATTCGCCGTCTCACTTTTTCTGGCTGGGACGATCAACCTGCTTGGTCGCCGGATGGACAATGGATCGCTTTTGTTTCTGCGCGTCCGACGCGAACGCCGGTCTACATCGTGCCCGCCGATGGTTCGTCCAGCATTCCGCGCATTATCGACAATGGTCCTACGACGACTTTAGCAGTCGCGTGGACAACGGATGCGCTCGTAAACACGAACGACGCTTCAGACAATTTGCCATTACTTTACAAAGACCAACCGGACCTTGCGCCGACCGATAGCGGTCATCCGTACGATTGGCGGCGTCCCAAAGCGGCGCGGCTCGAAGGTGGCTTGAGCAGGTTGAGCAGCCGCGTCGTCGATTCGTTCGATGCGTTGCAGGCGCGGGTTAAACAATCGGTCGGCTATGATTTTCTTGCGTTACTTTCAGACATGTCGCGCCCGGTCGATGTGAAATGCGACGTGACGTGCGACACGCTGTCGTGGCACAAAGCCGGTCGCGCCGTCGATACGCGCTTAGATTATTCCGACTCGCGCGGCATCGGTGGATTGGAAATCGTGCGCGAAGACCAGCAGGGCGAAGTTTTTTTTCGCATCTATTTGCGGACTGCCGCGCAAGACGGCACGATGGGCGAGCCGTTGAAAGATGCGCCCTGGGATTTATCGTATCGCGCGCGGTGGGTGGTCAGCCCCGGCGAAGGCGGCACGACGAAAGCGGTACCATTTGGTTTCTATATCGACTTTACCGAACTGGCGTGGCAGTACGGTTGGACGCGCATCTCCGCGCACGATAGCCAGGATTTCGATTGGAAGTCAAATAAGCTGGGTGCCGAGTACTGGCATTATCAAAGAACCCAGGATTTGAATTGGTACCAGGCGATGCGTGAAGTGTACTCGGAAGCCGATCTCAAATCGCTGGTCGAATGGGACGCGCTGGTGCGCTCTGGCTACGATCCATACGTACTTTATCTCAAAGGAATTCCCGAGCCAGCGAAAACGTGGCGATGGAATGTGCTGGGACCATAAAGGATGAAAGATGAAAGATGAAGGAACGAGGCAGTGTCTTTATTCATCTTTTATCTTTCATCCTTCATCTTTTGATTGAAAGGAATCTATGACACTCTCTCCCACTCCCGCTTCCCCCCGGATGCGGCGATTCATAATGGCGATTGATCGCCTCGTTGTCTTCATCGCGCAACACTGGCTGGCGTTAGCGATAATTTTTCTCGGAATTTTTGCGGGCTTGCCCTTCGTCGCGCCCGTGTTGTTGCATTATGGCATCACCGGTCCCGCCGATATGATTTACCAGGGGTACGGTCTCACCTGCCATCAACTCGCCTATCGGACTTATTTCTTCTTCGGCGAAAAACCGGCTTACACAATTGCCGAACTCCAAAGCGCTTTGGGCGTGACGAACCCAGCATCAGATGCGCTTTATTGGCGGCAGTTTCTGGGCAACGCGCAGCTGGGTTACAAGATGGCATGGTGCGAACGCGACGTCGCCATCTATATCTCAATGGCGCTTGCATTTATCTTGTTTGGCTTGATTCGCGCGCGCGTCAAACCGCTCGACTGGCGCGTCTATCTGCTGTTCGTCTTGCCGATGGCGATTGATGGAACCTGGCAGCTCTTCACCAGCCCATTGTACATTCTGCCATTCCTCCCGTTGCACGAAAGCACGCCTGAACTGCGCGGAATTACCGGCGCGTTGTTCGGCTTTGGCTCGGTGTGGCTCATCTTTCCGTACGTCGACCAAGCGATGCGCGATGCGTACCGCGATGCGAAAAGTCAATTTGATCGCGCGCGTTTGCGCGAGACGCAATAACCCAAACTTCCGAAATCTCCGAGATTTCGGAAGTTTATAGTCAAGGAAATAAATGTCACCATCGCTCCAATCAAAAATCGAAACCTGGCTCGCTCCGATATTTTTGCTCGCGCTTGTCATCGGTTTTTTCCTCCTGCCCTTCCCGTTGATGGACAAGCTGCACGGTGTTTGCTTCGGCATCTGACCGCAGCGACCCAGCCACTCGAATTTCCTGGGTGGCTCTACGCTTCCGGGTGAAGCGTTCCTCCGCGAAAATGTGCCGGGCTTTGCCGCGCTCGATCCTGCCGAGCCGATGAAACTGCCGCTCGAAGCGCGCGACTTTGGAATCTACGGCGGTTTTTTCGGCGCGTGGGCGTACCTCTTTGCAATTGGACGCGGGCGCGCCAAAGGAATGCCACCCTGGTATATTTTGCTGACGCTCGTGATTTTCGTCGGCATTATGGGATTCGACGGCGTCAACGCGCTTCTCTTCGATCTTCACGACAAGATGCCAGCCATTCCATATTTGTATCCCCCGCTGCTCGAATTGCGCTTGAGCACTGGTTTGCTGTGTGGTATTGCGTTCGCGGGCATTATGGCACCTGTCGTCAATTTTTCGCTGTGGCACAGTGACGACAATCGACCGATCATCGAAAATTGGAAACAGCTGGCGGGCGGAATGGTCGTCCTGGTTTTTCTTTACGCGATCAACATGTCGGGCTGGGGCATTTTACTGTGGCCCCTTTCGATCTTTACCAGCGCGACCGTACCGGCGCTCATTGGTCTAATCAACATGGTCTTTTTGTTGTCGCTCTTTCGCAAGGAAGGCAGCGCGATCACATGGCGCGATGCGCTCAATCCATTTGCCACTGGCGTTCTCTTTGCCATTATCGAATTGGGTGTTCTATCGCTGATGCGATACGCGGTGCTGGGTACCGCGGTGTTGCCGTAGATTAAGGGAAGCTTAAGAAGAATCAGGTTCAAAGTTTGACGCGATATTCTTTAGGTGATATACTTTATTTGTCCTGATGATGGGATGAAATTTGGGGCGCGCGCAAGGGATGTTCGCTCCGCTGAATGCGCGAGTCCAGACGAGGTGAAGCAATGGCAACGGTTAGTGTTCCAGAAGTAAAAATAGACAAAGGTTTTTTGCCGCGCCAGACGAAGCTTCTGCTTGGCGCGTTCGTTATTTTGGGTGCCGTCGGTTTTTTCGTCTTCAATAGTTTGCAAGGAAATCAACAGTATTTCCTGACGCTGTCGGAAATGAAAGCCAAAGGCGACAGCGTGACCAAGCAAAGTGTGCGCGTCGGTGGCAATCTCGCGCCAGATACAACACGCATCGATACCAAAGCCGTCACTGCACAGTTCACTCTGACCGATGGCACAAACGTTTTGCCGGTCGTCTACAACGGTATCTTGCCGGACACGTTCGAGAAAAGCACGCAGGTGATTGCGGAAGGCAAACTAGGCAGCGATGGTGTATTCCATGCATCGTTGGTGCTAGCCAAGTGCCCATCGAAATACGATCCATCGAAGATCGAGTGGCACGACAGCACACAAGCGGGCGATCTCAATTACAAACCGTAGAACGTGATTCGTAATGCGTGACCCATGAAATCACGCATCACGTATCTCGCCTCACGAGGTTTTATGTGGCTAATTTAGGCACGATTGCGATATTCATTGCGCTCGTCGTTTCAATCTATACGACGATTGCCGCATTTCTCGGCGCAAAGCGCGGCATGACCGAACTGCTCGCCAGCGCGCGCAACGGCATCCTCGCGTACACCGCGCTAATGACCGTTGCGATTGGCGTGATGACCCTCGCGCTTTTCACGCACGACTTTTCGATTGCGCTCGTCGCCAATAGCACCAGCCGTGAACTGCAAACGCTCTATGTCATCACCGCGCTCTGGTCGAATCAAGCGGGCAGTTTGCTCTTCTGGTCGTGGATACTTTCGCTCTACTCGGCAATCATCGTGTTGATGAAGTGGGAGAGCGACCGCGAACTGATGCCGTACGTCGTCGCGACGATCATGGCGATTCAAACCTTCTTCGCGTTCATGCTATCGTTCGTCTCCAGTCCGTTCGCGCGTTGGTGGATTGCGCCGGGCGCTAGCCAGCCCATCATGGCATTGTTCGCACCTGCGGGCGCAAGATTATTCATTCCTTCCGATGGTCAGGGCTTGAATCCATTGTTGCAGCATCCCGCGATGGCGATGCATCCGCCGATGCTGTACCTGGGTTACGTCGGCTTTACGATTCCGTTCGCGTTCGCCATCGCCGCGCTCCTCAGTGGAAAACTAGGACCCGCGTGGATGCGCACCACCCGCCGCTGGACGATTGCGCCGTGGTTGTTTTTGTCGATTGGTCTTTTGCTCGGCGGACGCTGGGCGTACGATGTGCTGGGCTGGGGCGGCTATTGGGGCTGGGATCCGGTCGAGAACGCCGCGTTCATGCCCTGGCTCGCCGGCACGGCGTTCTTACATTCGGTGATGGTGCAGGAACGCAAAGGGATGCTCAAGGTCTGGAACATCGGACTCATCATCATCACCTTCTCGCTTGTTCTGTTGGGCACGTTCCTAACGCGCAGCGGTGTGATCGAATCCGTTCACGCGTTCGCCGAATCCGATATCGGTCTGTGGTTTCTCACGTTCATCGCCGGAGTGACGCTCAGCGCGATGGCGTTGTTGCTCTTTCGTCTCAAAGACCTGCGAAGTGATCGGGATATCGATTCGCTCCTTTCGCGCGAAGCATTCTTTTTGCTGAACAACTTGCTGTTCATCAGCGCGACGTTCGCGGTGTTGTGGGGAACGATCTATCCGCTCTTTAGCCAAATTGTTTACAACCAAAAGCTCACGGTCGGCGCGCCGTACTTTAACCAGGTCACTGCGCCAATCTTTGGCACGGTGCTGCTCGTGATGGCGATCATTCCGATGGTCGGTTGGAGCGGTGTGACCGTAGCCAAGCTCATCAACAAGCTCGTCATTCCATTCGCGATTGCAATTGTTCTAGCGGTGATTACATTCGCATTAGGCATTCGTGATTGGATTCCGCTCGCCGGATATGCGCTCGCTTACTTTGTCGTCACTTCGACGCTGATGGAAATCATGCAGGGCTCGTTGGCGCGCGCCAAGAACACTGGCGAATTTTTCTTCGTCGCAATGCAACGTCTGGTCGAACGCAATCGGCGGCGCTACGGCGGCTATTTGATTCACGTTGCCGTGTCGATGATGGCGATTGGTATTATCGGTTCCCAGGTCTACGCCACCGATGTGACGCGCGCGTTGAGCCAGGGACAATCGATGGAAGCGGCGGGTTACACACTGACGTTTGAAAATCTCTCGCCGAACTTTCCAAGCGGCGAAGCCGACGTGACCCTGGCGACGGTTGCGATCTCGCGCAATGGTCAGTCACTCGGAACTTTGTCGCCCACGCGCGGGTACTATGCCAAGGCGGGTGAGTGGGACACAACGCCCGCCATTCTGTCCACGCCGCAAGAAGATTTGTATTTGATCATCGCGGGGTGGGAAAATAATTTTCAGACGGTCACGTTCCGCGCGTACGTGAACCCGCTCGTGTTCTGGCTCTGGTTCGGCGGATTTTGTCTCGTGCTCAGTACGCTCATCGCCGCGTGGCCCGATGCGCGTGAAGAAGCGCACGTGCGCGTCGAGGGTCTCGCCAAAGAAGTTGTTCGCGCGTAATCATCGCCCGCGCCATGTAGAGACGTTACATGTAACGTCTCTACATGGCGCGGGAAAAGGTTTTATCTTGGAAATCATTCTCATTGCAGTCCTGGTTATTGGCGTCATCGCCTTTGTCGCATATCCGCTGTTCAACACGCCGCGCGCCGAAATCTCGGACACGCCGAACGCGCTGGAGTCGCTCGTCGCCCAGCGCGATTCCACGTACGACGCCATCCGCGATCTCGATTTTGATTTTCAGATGGGTAAGTTGTCTCAATCTGATCACGACTCGTTGCGCGAAAAATCCAAAGCGCGCGCCGCGCAGATTCTCAAGCAAATCGATGAGTTGGGCGGCAACGGCAGTCATGGCGAGACCGAGGCGCAAATCGAAGCGCAAGTGGCGCAACTGCGTAAAGCGAAAACAGACGATATCGAAGCCCAGGTCGCGCAATTGCGTCGCGCGAAAACGAACGATATTGAAGCGGAAGTAGCCCGTGTGCGCGCGGCGCGAAGCCGACCCGCCGGATTGCGCTGTGCCCAATGTGGCATGTCGTATCAGGCCGGCGATCAGTTTTGTGCCAAGTGCGGAAATAAATTATAGACAAATGATGAATGACGGAGACAAGAATTTTTCCGTCTCGCGTCCCCAGTCTTCTGTTGAAAAATATATAGTAAAGGAATTTGGAATTACAATGCAAAGTTTTTATCGCACGAAAAAGTTCTGGCTCTTTGTCATTTTTATTGCGATGGTGGCAATGGCGTTCCTGGCTCTGCCCACATCCCAGGTCAGCGCGCAAGCTCCTGGCACTGGCAAGATCGAAGGTCAATTCACCAACCTGACCAAAGACGCCAAGCCCGGCAGCACCGCTAACTTGCCGGTAACTCTGGTCACTGTTCCGATGACCGCCACGACCATGCTCACCACGACGACCCAAGCAGATGCTAACGGTAAGTTTGTGTTCTCCAACCTCGACACGATCTCGACAACGCGCTATTTTGTGATGTCGAACTATGGCTCCGTCGATTATTATTCCGACATTCTCAATTTTGCTTCACCCCTGTCGACAACCATACCTGCCGTCATTTCTGTTTACGAATCGACTGACGATCCATCGGTCATCAAGGTCACGCAGACGCACATGGTCTTTGACGTGCAAACACCGTGGCTGGCGGTCCAAGAAATTATCGCGATACAAAACTCGAGCGACCGGGTGTACATCGGCAAAGCATTAGCGGGTCCGCATCGCATCACTATGAGTGTCCCCGTTCTCGCCAAAGCCATCAATGTTCAATTTGACGATCCGAATGTTCAAGACAGCGTGTTGATCGGAGATAGCGTATTGACGTACACTCTGCCGATCGGTCCTGGTCAAGATCAGATCATTTTTCAATACGACGTTCCATTCGTCCCGCCGACGTATGAATTTAATATGACGTTGCCGTATGGCGCGGACAAGTTTGGTATCTACATGCCGGATGTCGGCGAAAAAATTACGAGCGGACAATTAGCAGTAGCGCCAGACCCAATGGCGGGAACCCAGGGCGCGCCCAAGTTTCTGGCTATGGCTGGCAGCGCCATCGCGCCCGGTACGACGATCAAGGCGACGTTTAGTAATTTGCCAGCTACTGCGCCTCAGTCAGGCGGCACATCCAGTTCCTCGCCGACCTCAACTACACCCGGAAATATCGACCTGTCCCAAATAGCTGGTGTGAGTGTCTTGACATTGGCTGGAGTAGGTGTCTTGATGATTGCCGGTATTGTCGCGGTTGGTTTTTTGGCGTATCCATTTCTACGCCGACGTAACGCTCAACCAACTCAAACGGTTGCCGCGCCCGCTACCGGCGCGCGGATGGATTTGTTGCAACAGATCGCTGACCTCGACGATGATCACGAAGACGGCAAAGTGACCGACGCCGAGTATCAAGAAAAGCGCGCCGCGCTCAAAGGAAAGTTGTTGGAGTTGGGCAAGTGACCGAACCGCTCATCGCGGTAGAAAAACTCGACAAGACCTTTGGCGCGCGCTGGGCATTGCGCGGTGTGACATTCACGATCACGCAAGGTGAAATCGTCGCGCTCGTCGGACCGAACGGCGCGGGCAAGACGACGTTGTTGAGAATCATCGGCACGTTGTCGCGCCCCAATGCCGGGAACATTCGCATCGGGAAAATTCCGCTGGCGGAACATCCGAACGCCGCGCGCGGCGCTATCGGCTTTGTCGGTCATCAAACGTTCATGTACGATGACCTGACGGGCTGGGAGAATCTGACCTTCTACGCGCGCCTTTATGATTTGCCGAATGTGGCGACGCGCGTTCGACAAGTCGCGGCGCGCGTTGGCATCGAGAATCGTCTGGGCGATGTGACGCGCACGCTCTCGCGCGGTTTGCAACAACGCTTGACAATTGCGCGCATGTTGTTGCACGAACCCGCCGTGCTTTTGCTCGACGAGCCGTACACCGGCTTGGATAAGGTTGCCGCCGATTTGCTCGATCAAATCATGGCGGATGCGAAAAAGGAAGGTCGCGCGGTCTTGTTCTCGACACATGACCTGGAACGCGGCTTGGCGATCTGCGACCGAGCGATCATTATGAAAGCCGGTCGCGTCGTTCACGATTTGCGGCGTAACGAGTGGAGCAACCTTGCCGGTTTCATGGAAATCTATGCCGGAGTCCTGGAGGATAGAAAGTGAAATTCCTCCGCCAGGTTCTCGCCATCATCGAAAAAGACCTCGCCGCAGAGCTTCGCACCAAAGAGAATCTTAGCGCGATGGGGGTGTTCTCTCTCCTGGTTCTCGTGATTTTCAATTTCGCATTCCAACTGCAAAGCGTCGATATCACGGTTCTCGGTTCAGGCATCTTGTGGGTGGCGTTCACGTTCAGCGGCATCCTGGGATTAGGGCGTTCGTTCGCGGCGGAAAAAGACAAGGGCAGTTTGGAAGGCGTCTTGCTTTCACCCGTGGATCGCGGCGCGGTTTTTCTCGGCAAGGCGTTCAGCAATTTTCTATTCATTACCGTAATGGAAGCGGTCACGCTGCCGCTGTTTGCACTGCTCAACAATGTCGGCATTACCTGGTTTCCGTTGATTCCGTACATTATCATGGGCACGATGGGATTCGCGGCGATGGGCACGCTCTTGTCGGCGGTCGCGTCCAGCACCAAAATGCGCGAAGTAATGCTGCCGATTCTGTTGTTTCCCGTTTCGATTCCATTGTTGATGGCGGCGGTGAATCTGACGACCGGCGCATTGCAAGGACGCGACTTTGCGGACGTATCGAACTGGTTCAACATTCTGCTGGTCTACGACGTCATTTTCATCGTCGTGGCGTTCTGGGTGTTTGAATACGTTGTTGAAGAGTAATAACGGAACATGCGCCACAAAATACGTGTTGCATATTCCACAAATAGTGAGGTTTTGAGATGAGTAAATCCACTCGCTGGCTGGATATTCTGGGACTGGCAACGCTGGTCTTTATCGTCGTCGGCTTGTACATGTCGTTTCTTTACGCGCCGACCGAAATCAATATGGGTTTGGTCTATCGCATTTTCTTTTTCCATCTGGGCGCCGTCGCGGCGAGTTTTATCGCGATTGTCCTCGTCGCCGTCGCGGGAATTGCGTATCTGCTAACCAATTCGCGCGCATGGGATCGCGTGGCGGAGGCATCGGCTGAAATTGGTATGGTGTTTTGCATCATTGCACTGCTGATGGGAATGATTTGGGCGAAACCGATATGGGGCGTGTGGTGGACGTGGGACCCGCGACTCACTTCGTATCTGATTCTCCTCCTCATTTACATCGCGTATCTAATGCTTCGCGCGTCTGCGCGTGACGATGTGCGTGTGGCGCGCTTCTCGGCGGTGTTCGGTCTCGTCGGTGCGCTGAATGTTCCTATCGTGATTGCCAGCGCGCGCGTGTGGCGCGGCATTTCGCCGGTCTTGTTTCAAGAGTCCAGCCAGGGTTTTACGTTTGGCTTGACACCGGAGATGATTCAAACGCTCATCGTCAGCATCATCGGGTTTATTCTGTTGTTCTCTTATTTGCTCGCGGTGCGAACGCGCTTGGAAGCCGCGCGCGATGAATTGGTGGAAATGAGACGAGCGCGGAGCGCGAAATGAATTTCCTTTATTTCCCTCATTTCCGTCCTGGGAAACGAAGGAACTGAGGGAAATGAAGGAAACAAAAACGAGGTAAATAATGGACGTCACATTAAAAGATTTACTTGCGGAAATTCGCAATCTATCATTCCTGTTCTACGGCTATACAGTCATCTGGGTTATCGTGGTGGGCTACATTTACTCGCTGACCCGGCGCGAAAAAAATCTGCGCGACCAGATTGACGAATTGAAAAAAGAAATCGAAGCGGAGAAAAAGTAAAACCGCGATGAGAGGGAGAGCAATCGGTATCTCCGTGTTCGTTGGTCTCGTCTTGCTATTGCTGGGCGCATGCAACGCGTTTCCGTTTTCCGCGCTCAACCCAGCAGGAAAAAGCAGTGCGGGTTCCACGCGCCCAACCATCGTCAAGATTGGCGACGTTGCGCCGGAGATCGATTTGAAATCGTTAACCGGCGATTCAATCACATTGTCGAAATTGGTGGGGCGTCCAGTGCTCGTCAATTTTTGGGCGACGTGGTGCGGACCATGCCGCCAAGAATTTCCAGCGCTCGTCCGCAAATACAATCAGTACAAAGACCAGGGCTTGATCGTGCTGGGTGTAAACACCGAAGACGAAAACACGGACGAGGGCGTATTGACGTTCATGCGGAACACGAACGTCAATTTCCCAATCGTGCGCGATCTCGATTCGCGCATTGAAAGCATGTACCGCATCAACGGCTTGCCCACCAGTTTCTTTATCGACCGCAAAGGCATTGTCCGCGACATCGTCGTCGGCGGTCCAATGGTGGACGACTTTCTCGACAAGCAGTGGGCGCTCATCAATCAATAGCTGGAGATTAGAGGTTGGAAGTTGGAGGATAGAACAGAACGGCACACCCTTGCCGATGTTCGACGTGAATCAGTGTCCCACCGTATCGTCGTCTATAGCAAGCCCGGTTGTCATCTGTGCGAAGATGCGCTGAGAATGTTGCAAGAGTTGCGCGGTGGATTCAATCTTGCCGTTGAAGAAATCGACATTACGACCGATCGCGAGTTATTTAAAAAATATTTTGAAAAAATCCCTGTTCTGTTGATTGCAGATCGGATAACGCTTTCCGCGCCAATCACGAAACAGGATGTGCTACAAGCGCTAAATTCCATCTAGTTCCCAGAGTTCCTTCAGGTCCCTGACGAAGGGAAATAAAGGAAACAAGGGAAATTGGGAAGAGGTTTCTCGTGTCTGTTCTAATTGCAATTGGCGCAGGTTTGTTATCCTTCTTTTCGCCCTGCGTGTTGCCGATGGTGCCGATCTATATCGGCTATCTCAGCGGCGCGGCGGTCACGCCGGAGGGCATCGTTGCCGCGCGGCGCGAAGCGCTTTCGCACGCCGCCGCATTCGTCCTGGGTTTTACGCTAGTCTTTATCGCGATTTGGAGCGCGCTGTCTGTCCTCACAGTTATTTTCACAAAGACCGACCTCGCTCACATCGCGGGAGTTATTCTCCTTATTTTTGGAATTCACTTTATCGGCATCATTCGTATTCCATTCTTGTATCAAGAAGCGCGCGTCGAAGTTCGCAATCGCCCGCTCGGATATCCGACTTCACTGTTGACCGGCATGGCGTTTGCGGCGGGCTGGACGCCGTGCATCGGTCCCACGCTGTCGGGTGTGATTGCGATGGCGACGCAAGAGACGACAGTGTGGCAAGGGACAGGTTTATTACTGGCGTACGCGGCGGGGCTGGGCATTCCATTTTTGTTGACCGCGTTTGCGTTGGGCAGCGCGACCAAGTGGCTCAAGAAATTAAGTCCGCATCTTCGCAAAGTGGAAATCGCCAGCGGCGTGCTGTTGATCGCCATGGCGCTGTTGCTGCTGTTCGATAAATTCCAAACGATCAATTCGTACTTTTATCAATTGACACCCGAGTGGTTGCTCAAGTTGATGTAAATGCAAACCTGGGAGGTCGCGCAAGACCTCCCAGGTTTTTACTACTTCATCGGTTGGCGCAATATGGTTTTCAACCGCTCTGGTTTGGTGCGGCGGGGATCGCCTAGATAAATTTCGTGATGCTTGCCGCGCAATTGGTGTCCGCTTTCGATAATGAACTTGTGCAGGCGTTCGATGTTGGGCGCTTCGGCGGAATACGGACCGATGTGCATGACTTGGGCGCATCGTCCCTCGCGAAAACTTTCCATCCGAATTTTCTCCAGCGCTGGCAAGTCGCCGCGTTTCTCGACCACCTCGGCGATGGCTTGTTTGACCAGCGCGCGCGTGATGAAATCGGGTTGCATGATCATCATCGTCCATTGCCATTCGTCCCTGCGCCCCATCAACTGTTCCATTGTGAATAGCTCAACGTCTTTGACCCACCACAATCCTTCGAGCGCCATCACGGGATAATCGACGGCGGGTTTGATCTTCAACTTACACATGAACTTTGCCGTGTACGCCACGCCGTACAGCGCCGCAAGCGCGTCCTGATATTCCTGGGACGTGTTCGGATCGCCCACGCCGTCGATCATCAGGAAATTGAACTTGGGCACGTTCACCGCCACGACTTGTTTCGATGGCGGCGTGTACAACTCTTTGAACTGTTTGCGTAGGTCTAGTTTTTTCATCGTTGTCTCCTGCAGGGGGCGAGGTCACCTCGCCCCCTACAGCCCACATCACACTTTTTCTACCGGAATCTGAATCTCGGTCACGTAACTCGGATCGTCTTGGCGTACTGGCTCGCTCGTATGGACATAGATTTCGCGGCTGGGTCCGCAAATGCGATAGCCGTTTGCCTGAATCCATTGCATCACGGCGGTGTACGCTGACGAGAGCGCGTTGAACGCGCCCTGGTGCACGACGACCGCCATTGTCTCGACGGCAGGCAGATCGTGCACCTGGATGCGTTCGTTGCCGCGCAGATTCGCGCTAATCGGCTCGCACACCTGCGCGTCCACGTCGCGCTCTTTGAAATCGGCGTCGTGATAGAGCGTCAAACATGGACCGCTGGGGCGAACGCCGTTGCGTCCCAGGTAACTTTCCAACTCGCTCCACAAATGTTCTTGCTGGTTGTACGTCGGGATAATGTCGCGCACCGACGCCACGCGCAGAGCCGGAATCTTTTTCACCACCACTTCGTACGTTGGCATCTTGCCCTCCTGTTCGATTTGTCTCAGCCGCGCTTCCACTCGCGCCAACCGCGCCTGCTCATCCCGCACACGCTCGCGCATCTCGGTCTGCTTGAGCCGCAACATTCCGCGGATTTGCGCGGCGGGCAGATCGTCGTCGAGGAGCGACGCGATTTGCTCCAGCGACAGTCCCAGGTCTTTGAGCGCGAGGATGCGATTGAGACGCGGCAGTTGGTCGGCGGAATAGAAACGATAGCCGGTAAAGCGGTCGACCTCCACCGGTTTGAGGAGACCCAGTTCGTCGTAATAGCGCAATGTCTTGACCGACAACTGAGACAGTTTTGAGAAATCACCAATCTTGAACATCATTCAACTCCGGAGTTCAATCTGCCACGATTCTACACCCTCCAGCGAGGGGAGAGTCAAGAGGGCAGGTGCGATTGGAGGGTTCGATGGTTACGTGAGCGGGAGTATTCTAGCACAGAGGCGGGGTGATACCAAGTTGCGCGGTCAATTCGGAAAATTGACACGACCGCGTTGCTGTGCTATTTTCATGCAACTATATTTCCGCACAGCGGTTCGTCGCCGAAGGAGGCAGTTGTGGCTGGTAAACTGAATTTCAATTTCGCGCCAAGCAAATTTTTCCGCGCCATGGCAATCGGCAGCGTTGCCGTGGTGTTTGTGCTAATCCTAGGATCGGTTGTATCAACGCCGACTCTCGCGCAACGACCTAGCCCCAATGGAGCGCAAGTGGTTCAACTCGTCGGTCCTGTTTCGCTCGACCAGGACTTGCGCGCGCTTCCTTACATTCCTCCGTCCAGCCAAACTCATCCACGCCTGGGACGTCATCCGCTGTCGCAGAACACGATAAATGCCCAAGTGCCATCAATGCCGAGCCAGACGCTTGCGCCGACGCCCAAGATGCCAGCGCCTCTATTGACCTTCGGCGGCATGACGTTCATCACGAGTGGGTGCAATTGTCTGCCGCCAGATACAAATGGCGATGTGGGTACCAATCACTATATTCAATCCGTCAACTCGTCGATCCAAATATTCGACAAGACCGGCGCTACGCTCGCCGGTCCGACGACGTACAATTCGTTCTTCTCGGCGATGGGTTCGAGTACGCCATGCGGCAACAATCAGAATGATGGCGATGGCGTCGTGTTCTTCGATCATCTTGCCGACCGCTGGGTCGTCAGCGATTTTGCATTTCCTTCTTTTCCTGGAACTTCGTTCTGGCAGTGTATTGGCGTCTCCAAAGGCGGCAACCCGGTCACGAGTGGTTGGTGGTTGTATGCCCTGCAAGTGGATCCATCGAACTCGTCATACCTGGGCGATTACCCCAAATTCGGCTTGTGGCACGATGCCTACTACTTGTCGGTCAACTTATTCTCCAACAATACCACCTTCAACGGGGTGCGCGTCTATGCGTTGGATCGTAACTCAATGTTGAATGGCACGGGTGCGCCCGCAACACAAGCCCTTGCATTTACCATTCTCCCCGCGACATTAGGCAATGCGTATAGCTTGTTGCCAGCCACATTTCGTTTTGGCGCGCCTCCGCCCAACACTCCGGAATATTTCTTGGCGGTCAATAGTTCGGCGTCGGGCGGCGATGTTGAGAACCAGGTTTTCGCTTGGCGCTTTCACCCTGATTTTGTCACGCCAGCCAATTCCACTTTCGGCGTGGGCGTGAATCATGCTCCCAATGGCACGATCACCGTCAACAGCTTTGTCGAAGCGTTTCAAGGGTCGGGTGGCTCGTATACCAGCAACCTGGTTCCGCAAACTGGGACAACGGCTTTGCTCGATACATTGGGTGACAAGTTGATGTATCCGCTTTACTATCAAAACCTGAACGGGGTGGAATCGCTCTATGCAACGCAGACGGTCAACAACAACCAGAACGGAACAGGACCGACGGCGATTCGTTGGTATCAATTCGATGTGACGGGCGGCACGATTCCCAGCGGCGCGGCGCAGCAGCAAACGTTTGACAATGGCGCTGATGGATTATGGCGCTGGATGCCCAGTCTCGCGGTGGACGTCAACGGCAACTTGTCGATTGGTTATTCGGTGTCGAGTGGCGGTATGAATCCGGATATCCGCTATGCCGGACGATTGGCTTCGGATACAGCAAATTCGTTGGCGCAAGGCGAAGCGGTTCTCATCAGTGGCGGCGGGCACCAGACCAATTCTAGCGGACGCTGGGGCGACTATAGCGCAACTTTTGTCGATCCAATAGACGGCTGTACGTTCTGGCACACCAACGAGTACTATTCGACAACGAGCAGTTATATTTGGAACACCCGCATTGGAGCCTTCAAGTTTCCATCGTGCAAGTTTTCCTATTCTCAATTACTGCCACTCATCATGAGATAATCGACAGAAAAAAACAGCGCCGGACGACAAGTCCGGCGCTGTTCTATTTGCCGACCCACAACCAACCTGGGAACGTACTGGGCGTAACGGAACGCTGCGTCGCCTCGTTCAGTTGCGCGGCACATTGACGATACAACGGATAATTCTGCGCGCGCTCGGCGACCTGGGATGCAATCGCGCGCGCTGATTCCGCATCGCCACGCGCCAACGCGATATATCCTTCGATCAAAGCGCGATCAAATTCTGCCCAGCGGCTCAAGCCATCCAAGCGCGGCGCAACCGCCAATGCTTGCGCCGCAGATTCTTGTTCACCGGCTGCGCTCAAAGCAAGCGCCAGCGTGCTGTGCAATTCAAAGTTCATCATGTGATGCGCGCTGGTCGTTGGTAAATCAAGCGCGCCGCGCAGCGTAGTGATTGCCGCGCCGGTTTCTCCTTGAACCAATTGAACCATCGCTAATTTGCCCATGCGATAGCCCCACAATCTCTCCGTGCCTTTGCCCTTGGCTTCTTTGAGCAATTGTTCGATGACTTGGCATGCTTGTTGCATCCGTCCGCGCCATAACAAACACGATGCGCGCAAACTTTCGACGGATGCCAGTCCACGCATATCGTCGACGGCGCGCAATGTTTCGGCGGCGCGTTCCAGTTTCTCCAACGCTTGGTTGCTTTCGAGACGGAGGTGATGTATATCGGCAAGATAGGTCAGCACATACGCCGCGCTGTGAACATCGCCGATGGCGAGCAACCCTTCCAAACCTTCGTTGCGATAGATGAACGATTCGTCGACGTTGCCCAAATCGTAGAACAAACCGCCGACGAAAGCCAGAGACAGATTCGTCATTCGCGAATGATGCGCGGCGCGCGCCGCTGCCAATGCGGCTTGGGCGTGGTTCATTGATGCGGTGAGATCGCGGCGAAGGCGCGCTACGTTAGCCAACTCCAATTGCGCGCCCGCGCGAATAGAACCGATCAAGGTTTGCGGAATGCCCACGATCTGGTCGGTGAGGGCGAGCGCATCGTTTGCCGTGCGGGTTTCCTCTTCGGAATTACCCAACGAACCGAAAGCATTGCTTTCCAACAACGTGAGACGGGCGCGCAGCAACAAATCGCCGGGCGCGAGTTCGGCGCGCGCGGTCTGCGCCAACCGCAGCGTTTCACGAAAGTCGCTGCGTTGGTTCGCCAGGTCAGCCAACTGGCAGATGATGTCCGCGCGCACAGCGGGAATGTTTGTCAGCGCGATGGCTTGGCGCAGGTTCGCTTCACTCTCAGCTGCACGCAGTGTGCCAGAAAGCAAAATGCCACGCGTGGTCAACAGACGGCGCAGCAGATCGGATTGATCCGTCCGGCGACGTTTGATTTGAGCGTGCGCTTCGTCAAGAATCGCGACTGCCGACAACGCTTGTCCGTGTTCGATGATGGCGTGTCTATTCTCTTCGATCAGATCAAGGGCTTGCTCGGGTAAATCTGCGCGATTGTAATGCCACGCCGCCGAAAAACCATCGCGGTTTTTTTCTGCGTACCAATCTGCCACCAAGCGATGGAAACGGAAACGGCGCGACGAGTCGATGGTCAATGCGCGATATACATAGTCACGAATCAGCGGATGCAAAACCGCTCGCGTGGGATCGTCGATCAAATGACGACGCTGTAAATTGCCGATGGCTGAACTGACGCCGCGCATTTCCTTTAGCGACTGCATTCGCGCGATCAAATCCTCGTCATACAAATTGACCGGTGTTTGAAAAACAGCCAGCAAGGACAAGACTTGCCACTCGGCGGGCGGCGATTGTTTTTGCACGGTTTCGAGGAGATACGACGCGACCTGGGGTTGAGCTTCGAGTTGCTCGACCAGTGTGGGATGCGCGTGTTGGTCCACGAGTTGGGAAACCGCGAGTCGCACCAGCATTGGATTGCCATCGGTTTTTTCGAGCAAGCGGTTTGCCAATTTAGCATCTATCTGTTCGTCCGATAGGCACGCGATCAGTGCCAGCCCTTCGGTACGTTCGAGTCCGCCCACTTTAATTTCGGCAACATTAACGAGCGGCAATGATTCGCGGCTCGTGAACAGCATGAATGCGGTCGTCGTCGCCATCAAGTGGCGCAAGACCTGGAGCGCTGGTTCGTTACTGGTTATCAATTCGGCGTTGTCGAAACAGAGCAAGGCGCGTTGCTGATTGAGCGCCGCGCTGATGAGTGCAATCCGGCGATCCAGCGGCATGAGTGATCGATTGGCAATCGGTTGAATGAGCGATTTGACCTGGTCTTGTCCGTGGGCGACGAGGAACACCGCCAGTTGATAGATCAACGCGTCGACAAAAGTCGTCACGCCCTCTGTGAGGGTGAACCAAAAAACCGGCATCATCGCAACGTATTCACGCGCAAGTGTGGCAACGAGCGTCGTTTTGCCTACCCCTGCTAAACCCGAAAGGACGATTCGTCGCTCGGTCAACAATCGTTCGCGTAATCGTTTCAATATTTCCTGACGGGTTGTTTCAAAAGAGGGTGTGGGAGGAATCGCTTCAAGAATGGCGGGGAGCAGATCGTTTTGGTCGGCAGGTGTAGCGGGCGGTTTCGCTTGAACCAGCTCGATCAAACGTTGGGCGAGTTCAGGTTCGTCCTTGAGGTCGAGGGCGGGGATAAAGAGCGCAGCGACTGCCGCAGGATCCGGCAATCGCTTGTTTTTTTCAAAGCGATTGATGTGCGCTTCGCTGTAGCCGACGGTGATGCCGAGGTCGCGTTGGGTCAACTGCGCGCGGCGGCGCAGGTAGCGCAACAGATCGCCAAAAGTAGCATTCGGCACAAGATGATCGCGTAAAGGTTGGTTCGGCATACGCCAAAACTATAACACGAAGCGAATGAAAAGACAATGACACGATTGGTAAGTTTTATCAACTTTTGCAAGAGAAAGCGGATTAGAATCAATCAGACCTAACAGGCGATGGCGAGCCCTGTCATGCATGGAGATCGAGAATGACCAACGGCGTTTGCCCCAAGTGTAATTCCACCCAAATATATCGCGGTCCCGCCACCGAAGGCGAGGGTGTGTCCGCAGGCGGTTACAACTCGCTCGTCGAAATTTCTGTCGATAGCAAATTGACTACGCTCTGGCTAAATACTTTTATCTGTTGCGCGTGCGGCTATGTCGAAATGCACGTAGCGAATCACTGCGATCTGGAAAAAATTCCAGACGCGGAGGGCTGGGAAAAAGTCGAATGAGCCGCTAACCGACAGACGCACCTACAAAGATGATCGAACACGAGCTGGTTTGAAGATGAACTAGGCGCAGACAACGATGTTTTGCCGCAGGTTCAATCGACTTGCGGTATCTTGTTGTCAAACCAATTCTAATTATATTCTGGAGGAGAAAAAAATGAATTCACATCTGTCTCGACGAGCGGTTCTTTTAGGAGGCTCCGCATTATGGCTCGTAATTGTTCTAGCGTGGTTCGCATTTCCCGTGCTCGCCGCGCCAACTGCCGCGACATGGTACTATGTCACAGGAAACAGCGATTCTGTGAGCAGTTGCACAACGAGGATTCCCTCCGGCTACAACTGTTCCTCGCTGCGCTCGGCGGTGATTGCCGCCAACGCCAATGCTGGCTCGACGATTGTGTTGACGCACGGCGAGACGTATACGCTGTCCATTCCGCCGTCGGGCGCTAATGACGCGACGACCGGCAATCTCAATGTGACGGCAGACATGCTGTTCAATTTTGGCAATGTAATTTGCTTTTCCAATTGCCCGGCGACCATCCAGGGCGGACCGGGTTGGAACGACAACATCTTTTCTATCGCGTCCGGCGAAAATGTCCAAATAGCTGGCGTCATCATCCAACACGGAAATATAAGCAGTACGGGCGGCGGCATCTATAATCAAGGCAATCTGACCTTGAGTGGTGTCACTGTAATAACGAACACGGCTACAAGTGGTGGCGGTGGAATTCTCAATAGCGGCAATCTCACCATGACGGGTAGCGCGATTCTTTCCAACACCACGACATTGAATACTAGCAAGGGCGGGGGATTATACGATTTCTCAGGTACGACGATCATCTCTGATTCTTCTATCGCGTACAATCGCGCGCCCTCTGGCGGCGGGATAGAGCATGCCAATGCAATACTGATGTTGACCAACACTACTGTGACGACGAATACAGCCACAGTTAACAGTGGCGGTGGGATCAATGCGTTTGGTTCGGTGACCATCACGAGTGGTTCCATCAACGCCAATACTGCCGTTGGCTCATCTGGATATGGCGGCGGACTGAACTACAACGGCTCTGGGTCTGTCGTCATCAGCGGCACCGATATTTCCACTAACCAAGTGATTTCGACAGGCACAGGCAGCGGTATCGCTTTTGCTAATGGTTCAAACCTGAGTTTGACGAATGTGACCGTCAACAACAACAGCGGCAGTTGCGCCGTCTATTTGATCAATGGCGCAACCTTGACCATCACGGGAGGAAGCATCAATAACAATAGCGGATGCGGTCTTTACATGATCGGCGGCACGAATATGACGATGACGGGAAGCGCGGTCAATGGAAACACCACTTCTCTCGCCACGGGAGGCGTCTATCTTGAAGCCGCGACCTCCGCCATCTCGTCCAGCTCGATCTCGACCAACACTGCAAGTTTTGATCTTGCCAAGGGCGGAGGTATTCGGCTCAAGTCAGGCGCGCTGACGGTAAACAATAGCACGATCAGCGGAAACAACCTGCCGGGCACAAATGCGTGGGGTGGCGGCATCTATTCCGAATCCAGCGCGGGGCTGACAGTGAACGCGAGTACGATTAGCGGTAACAGCGCCCAGATCGATGGCGGAATGTTTGTGGCAACTCCCTTGACCATGACCAACAGCACGATCAGCGGCAATACGGCGCGCTCGATTGTTGGCGGCATTTCAGTTTCGTCGGGCACCGCTTCGTTCTCCAACGTCACCCTCACCGGCAATCAAGCGCCCAGTTCGGGTGGCTTGTCTACTAATTCCGGAACCACTGTGACTCTGAAGAGTACTTTGATTGCGGGCAACATCGCTCCCGTGGATCCCGATTGCAATTCCGGCGGGTTGACCTCACAAGGTTACAATCTGCTGGGCATCAAGTCTAGTTCTTGCGGTAACCTGATAAACGGCACCAATGGCGATCTCGTCGGCACGACCGGATCGCCCATCAATCCGCTACTTGCGCCGCTCGGTAATTATGGCGGTCCAACACAAACGCATGCGCTCCACTTTGCAAGTCCTGCGATCAATCACATTCCGTTTGGGACGAATGGCTGTGGCACAACGCTCACCCAGGATCAGCGCGGCGTCGCGCGTCCGTTTAACGGTTTATGCGACATTGGCGCATTCGAGACGACGAATATCAATCTCTTCCTGCCGCTGATCATGCGGTAAGATCCATTAACCGCAAGAAATACCGGATTCAAAATAGGAGAAGAAAAAATGAGAACCAAAATCTTGTTCGTATCTGTGATCACCTTGCTCGTTTCCCTATTGAGCGTCGTCATTGCTGATGCGCAGGGTCCCAAATCCAAATCCAAAGCGCCGCGCGGTGGCGCGGGTCCAGGCACTGCGTTTACATACCAAGGGCAACTCAAGAACAACGGCGGGTTCTGGGTCACTATCGGTGGAGCTAGTCTCTATTCGCCGCTCGTAATAAGGTAATGAAAATAGAAACCAGGTTCTCTCAATCGAAAGAACCTGGTTTCTATTTGTTTAGAATACGCAGAATGAAATTCAGTAACAGTGTCAGGACGATGCTCAACAAAATCGATGTGGCGATTGGAAAAAAGCAAGAGATGTTTTCGGTCTGAATGATGATGTCGCCGGGCAATCGACCCAGTCCCGGTATTTTGCCAAGCACTAGAACCACTGCGCCGACGACGACCAACAGCACGCCGAAGACGATCAGGATTTTACCGATTTCGTTCACGGTCTATTTCTTTCGCTGATATAGCGTGAGAAATTTTTGCAACTCTGGATCGTTCGTCCAAGTGACCGGCGCGCGCTCGTACTCTTTCACACTGTCGAGCAAAGTTCCAAAAATGACGACGTACTCCGGTTGTCGTGTGATGACATAGATCAAATCGAATTTCTCATGCCCCGGCGTGCCCTGTCCGAGCGTCGCCACTTGCAATCGACCAATGTGCAAATCGTTGATGCCGAACATGTCGATGGCAGGC
>Ga0334722_10002373_pt1 | contig 21478 bp, 18 predicted proteins | sample C3_bottom_MG_FD_207210 | JGI IMG/M metagenome (GOLD analysis project Ga0334722, IMG submission 207210) | Sediment microbial communities from Yellowstone Lake, YNP, Wyoming, USA - C3_bottom | ecosystem: Environmental > Aquatic > Freshwater > Lake > Sediment | place: USA: Wyoming | collected... | reverse complement strand
CAGATCCCGGATTAGATCGGCGGCGGCAAAAAGGGTGTCGATGTGGTCCGAAGTCAGGGTCAAACCGCCATTCTCGGCGGCGATGAAGGTGTCCTCCATCGCGTGGGTCAGAGTGACGATGGCGTTCAGCTCTATAATCCTGGCCGCCCCCTTCAGGGAGTGCACCGCCCGCATGGATGATTCAAGAAGCACTCCCGCCCGCGGTGTCTTTTCGATTTGAATGAGATTGTCAGAGAGGACGGCGAGGTGGTTTTCGGCGTCTTCTTTAAATATTTGAAAGAGTCCGTGGTTGGCGAGGGGAGGAGGCGGAGGCGGGAGGGATGGAGAGGGGGCGCCGGCTTGGGGTAAGGGCGTGGCTGACTGGAGTTTGAGTAAGTGCCGGGTGATGTTACTGAAGAGATTCTTTTTTTCTTGGAGCGTTTTGTTGATTTGGCTGGATTTTGTTTGCGCCAGTTGATTCAGTTGGTCGACGGCAGACTCCAGGAGGTCGCGGGTTTCGGCTGCGGGATTGGCTGCCGCGATTGGCAGGGAAAGCTCCATGGCGCGGGTAAGATCGATGACCGACTGCAAGTCGACAATCCTGGCCGCGCCGGTGATGGAGTGAATCGCCCGGTGCATGGCGTTGAAATCGGGGCCCGCCCCTGGATCGCTATCCCATTTGGAGAGTTCGTGCCTCAGGTTGAGGCACTGCGAGACTGTTTCCAGCAGAAACAGATCAAGCAGTGACATGTCGTTTAAGTCGCTCTTCTTCATCCCAGGTTCCTGGCTAAAATCCTAAAGAGCATGGCGTCATCGAGCATGCCGACATCTTTGCCGTTGATGCTCAGTATGCCCTTGGTGTAAACGGCCTTTGAACCGGAGACGGTGATGGGTAAGGGCTTCAGGGCGCTGGTATTGTAAGGGACCGGCCCCATGACTTCGCTGACCGGGAAGACGATGCTCTGTCCTCCTTTGGAGGCGACGATGAGCCGTTCCGGTGTGGGGGTGTCGTGCCGGATGGCGCCGGGTTCGATACGCAGAACCCCGCCAATGGAGACACAGAGTTCCAGCCGACCCCGGATGTTGACTATGCCCCTGAATATACGGCTGCTCTTGTGGGGGATCGAGTGGATCGGACCCATGTCGACAACTTCCTTGATCAGCGATGAATTAACGCCGAGCCATTCGTCGCCGGCTCGGAAGATAAACGTCGATCGGGTTGTTTTGGGTTCTTGGCGTAGGGGGTGACGAAGACGCTCGCTCAATTCCCGACGGTAGTCGTCCGGCAAGGGGCGGTTCAGAAGGAGGCGGCCAGTTTTGATATACTGATCGCAATTTTGGCAATGGGCGAACTCCAAGAGGCGCTGGCAGCTCTTTTCATTTTTGCTGAAGACGCCGATCCTGTTCCAGCAGTCGTCAATGTCAAAATCAGGGGAGGTTGATGGCATGTCGTGACAATTCTTCATGGTTCAGCTGTTGGCAGGCTCAGGCGGGTGATGATGCGCCGCCCACGGTTGAGGCAGGCCTGGTAGTTGCTCTCATCGCCAAGCCTTTGGTAGATTGCCGCCAGCATATCAATGGCATCGATATAATTCGGGTCCAGATAGATCGCTTTTTTCAGCATCTTGATTGCGGTCTGCCAGTCTCTTTTTTGCTCAAAGAGCGTGGCCAACCGATAAAATATCTCTGCCGAGGCGCCGTCTTTTTGGATCCGTTCTTCACAGGCCTTGATTGCCTGGTCGCATCTGTTTTGACTGGTGAAGCGTTGTGCTGGGTTATATTCATCATAATCAAGCGGGGATTGAACCGAACTCCCGTCGAGCGGGGATTGAACCGAACCCCTGGCCAGCAGGGGCTGCATTGAGCCTTTGCCCTGGGGGAATTCCATGTTTTGGTGCATGGAGGCCGGGACATCGGCAGGAAACAACATCTGGGGCAGCTGAGCGGGGGGGCTGCCCGGCTCCTTTTTTTGAAAGGCGAAGGCCTTGGGGTAAGGCGCCGGGGTAAAGCGACTATTGCTGAAGATGCCGGCCTCGGCGTGACCGATGACGAGCAGGCCGTTATCGGCCAGCAGAGAGTCGAAGGTGTTGATTGACTGCTGATGGAAACTGGTGTCGAGGTAGATTAAGAGGTTGCGGCAGAAGATTACCTGATATGTCGCGTTGGTCAGCGGCTTGGCCAGGTGAATCAGGTTGCCCCGGTGAAAACGGACTAAATCCTTGATGCTTTTATCCAGGGTATACCCGAGTTTGGTCTTGGTGAAATAGCCTTGATGCTGTTGGGCAAGAGCTCCCCTGAACGAGTGGCTGCGGTAGATCCCTTTCTTGGCGATGGCCAGGGAGTGCCGGCTGATATCCACGGCATCAATGGTAAAGAAATGGCTAGGGATTCCGGCTTCGATGAGAGTGATAGCCATGGAGTAGGGCTCTTCTCCCGTCGAGCAGGGGATACTGAGGAGCTTGAGGGCTTGTCCTTTGTGATTTTTGACAAAGCTTAGGGCGTAGTCGCGCAGAGCAATGAAGGGCGCTTCGTCACGGAAAAACCAGGTCTCGTTAACCGCGACCTCTTCGATCAGTTCGTTCAATTCCTGGCTGGATGTCTTGAGCAGGTTGATGTAGTGGAGGGTATTGTCCATCTCCAGGCATCGCATCCGGCGGGTCAAGGCGTGCCGCAGGGAACTCGGGCCAACGGACGAGGTGTTCAGTCCCATGGCCTCCTTGAGTATTGATTCGAGAAGTGAATTGATCAGGCTGTTGTCAGGCATGAATCGTCATTAACGGCTCAGGTTGATTAGACTATTAGACTGTAGTCTGCTAGCAAGAAACGTTCGGAAGTTATGGGGATAAAATCCGTCTAACCACTTTTGGTATTCAGTTCAATGCCCGCAAGGCCGGGTACGGGGATGTTTCAGTTGCTAATTGACTAAACACCTACAGCCTAAGCAACCTGAGCAGTTCACTTACTGCTCCATGAAAGAGAGGCCGGGGATGTCTTCCGGGAGCATTTGTTCTGGTTGAAACCAGCGGACCATGGGGCGATGCGTCACGGCGTCGTCGAGAAAAAGTGGGCCTTGGTCGACGGGATTGGGCTGCCAGCCTTTGGGCGTCTTGACGGTCTCGGTGACATTTTCGGCAAGCAAACCGACGATTTTTTTGAACTGGCTGCCAAGGGAGATGCTGGTCAAAATGATTCGTGTGCTGAGTTGCTGGCGGCATGATTGCGCGTTCAGCAACAGGCCGAGATCAATGATCGGCACTGGATTCGACCGGTAATTGGCCATGCCGATAATGAATCTTGGGGTCATGGGGATTTTCTGGGTCAGCAAGTAGGGAATGACCTCGACGACCTTGGCGCTATCAATGGCGTAGGTCTCGTCCCGGAGGTTAAACAGCAAAAGCAACATTGTTATTCCCCAAATTCATTTGTCTTATGCTGGCTGGTCTTTATCTTAAATTTGGCGACAGAATCCCGCAAAATAAGCGCAGCCTTGTTGAGTTGAAAAATTGTCTGGCTGGTCTGGGATACCGATTCGGCGGTCTGTTGGGCGGCTTCGTTAAGTTGGTCTACCGACTCGCTGATCTGTTTTGCCCCGAGCGATTGGGCGGCGATCCCTTCATTGACGGTCTCGATTGGTGGGCGTAGGGCCTGGACCTGGTCGATGACCTGGGATATTTGATTCGAGCTGATTTGGACCTCCTGGAAACCGTGGCGGACGTCATCGGCGAATTTTTCGATGTTCATGACGCCGCTGGAGACCGAGGACTGGACTTCACTGACCATCTGTTCGATATCGAAGGTAGCGACTGCGGTCTGGTCGGCCAGCCTTCTGATCTCGGAGGCGACCACAGAAAAACCGGCGCCGTATTCACCGGCCTTTTCTGCTTCGATGGCGGCGTTTAAGGAGAGGAGATTGGTCTGGTCGGCAATCTTGTTGATGGTCTTGGTCACTCCGGCGATGGTGCTGGCCTTGGCGCTGAGGATGGAGAGTTTGGCGACGATGGCTTGTGAGGACTCCTCCATTTTTTTCATGATGGAGTTGATGTTTGTGAGCCGGTAATGGCTCTGGGATGCCGCCATGGCGGTGTTCTGGGCCATGTCGGTGACTTTGGCCATGGTGTCCATCAGGTTCTCGGCGGTGGCGGCGATTTCGGTTGTGGAAGCGGCGATTTCGTTGGAGGTGGCCGCCTGCTCATTGACGGTGGTCTCCTGTTGTTTGATGGTGGCGGCGATTTCGGTGATGGAACTGGTGACCTGGATGCCGGAACGCTCAATCTCGGAGATCAGATCGGCCAGATGGTTTGACATCTGATTGAAGCCGTTGATCAGGATGGCGAACTCATCATCCCGGTCGTAATCGATTTTTTCGCTGACGTGGCCATGGGAGAGATTTTTCATGGCCAAGGTGATCTTTGTGAGCGGCTGATTGATCCCCTGGATAATCAGGATGCTCAAGAACCCTGAGATGATCACCCCGGCGATCAGAATAAGGAGAAAGGTCTGCTTGGCAATGTCGAAGCGCTGTTGCGAATGCTGGTACTCATCCTCAATCAGGATCAGGCGATCCTTATTCATCTGCCCCAGTTTTTCGCTGTAGAGTTCCCCCAAGGGGTAGAGTTTTTTGTCGGTGAAGGCGTCGAGCCTCTCTCTGTCTTTTGCTTGCAGTAACAGTGACAGGTTGTTTAGCACCTCGTCGGTGGCGTTCAGCAGAATGGTGTATGACCCTTGCCATTTCTCATGATTTGCTTCGCCGAGCTTGGTCGACTTGTTGCCGGTGAGATTCTGCCAGCTCTTGTTGATCTGGCCCTTGGCCTTTTCCACCCGGAGTTGGCACTCCTCCCAGGACATCTGCTCAAACATGAGTTGGTCCACCTGCTGGATGACCTCGTTGTGAAGAAGGGTGTTCAGATTGCTCTGTTCATTGAGGGGAAGCACCTGGCTGGTGTAGACGGAAGAGAGCGCGTTGTTGCTCTCCCGCATGCCGATGAGTCCGAAGATCCCGGTTGCGAGGAAGAGGAGCAACAAAAGGCTCACAAAACCAATGAGCCGGAACTTGACGCTTAACGATTTGAAAAACATGGGCGTATCCTTTTTTTGATCAGTGGGAAGGCTTGAAAATGAACAGCGTTTTGAGCCGGGGATAGAGAACCGGCAGCTTGCACCGTATTCTATCAAATCGGTATTCCGGAGCAAAGCAAGAATTTATTTATTTTCGTAGTGATAAACTATTCTCAGCCGATCATCTCATCCCAAGCTGCAACGCCCCTTCAACGGAGTTTATCCCCGAACTGGGGCTCAGAGAGCGATTGCCGATACGTTCCTTGGGCGGAGTCGAAGGGGACCGTCCAAGGAACGACCTTCGTGTATTCTGTTGGAAAAGTACCTGGTGGTAAATTTTCGACATTGTCGCCTTTGGAAAAATCTGGTCGTCTCCGGGGATAGTAAGCTGGTCTTTAATCGGATGGTGAGGGGAAGAGGGGGCGCTTGGGCGAAAGTCCAGGGCAAGGGATTCGATAAGCCGTTTTTCCGCCTTCCTTTTTTGTCAAATATGGGTAACTTCTCTGCCTGTCAGTAGATCGGACTCGTTTACTCTGAAGGAAAGCACAGAGTGAAGGGTGATGACCTGATAGTCGGTCACAGGGGAGAATGTCCCATTGTGTATGCCGGTAGCATACGGCACACGGAAGGTGAAAACTCCGCCGGCATCAGCAACGTTCCAGTCGCGGTAGTTGAGACGACGCCCCCTGGGGGAATCGAGCTGGAGCGAAAGTTCGACTCTCTCGCCGGGAGCGGCTTGCCCTTTGATGAGAGCCCCGGTCACAACTTCGAATATCTTATAATGACTGACATCGCCTGCTACCGGGTCACTGAAATTGCCAGGGGATTCATAAATGAGCCGGTAACTTCCAAGCGCGGGTTCATTAACGTTTTCCACATGAAAGGCGGCTCCATCCTGAAAGTAAAGGCGGTATAAGTGGCTGGCCAGCGGGACAAATGGCGAAAGGAAGCTACTGTCGAGCTTTCCCGTACGGACACCATGCTTGGCAATGGCGCGTAGTGTCATGATATTGCCGGTTGCCCCCCCTAGCAACAGGTAACGAACTCGGTTGGTCTTTAACAGTCGGGAGGCAACCTCAGGGTCGGTACTGGTCATAAACGCTGCTGATTCGAACAGTCCATGGGTCTCCCAACCAAAGTTTGTCGCAACAGTTGGGCGCTGGCCCAGGTAATCAATATAGGCCCCGATACCCCAGTCTGACATGACACCATAGTCGGGAGTTTCCTTTGGGTTCATGAAACCGGCGGGAACCGGCGTATTCTCTCTGAGCCAGGCAAGAGTCAGCGGCAGATCATGACGTTCACGTTCAATCAGACCCATTGTCGGGATATTTTTGAGAAATGCTGTTGTCGGCAACATGAGCAGTAACCCTGCTGCAACGGTCAAGGCAGTATTCTGTTTTTTTGAGACAACCACCCGTTTAGCCAGAATATCCGCCAAGAGTCCGCTACCCAAAGCTAGGGTGACAGCAGTCAGAAGGACATATCGTTCCCTGAAAAGCGGCAGCAGCCAAAATATCCCTCCCCAGACCATAAACAGCATGAAGCGTTGAGGGTTGCGTTGCTCTTTTTGCCAGCAATCGTAAACTGCCCAGAGCAGGGCCGGAAAAAGCCAGTAGATGATTGAGAGCGTCTCCGTAGGGTACCACAAATCGAGCTTGCCGTTGGGATAGAGCATTGGACGGAGCTCGGAAATGGAGTCCAGCCATGGATCCTTGCCGCCGATCACGGCAAGGCCGGACAGAAATTCGCTGGCAAATCGCCTGGTCGTTGGCAAGAGCAGTAGAGCAGCCGCAATAAACATCAATGTGCCGGCAAAAGCCGCCAGCATTCGTCGGTCAGGAGGGTAACGATCCAGTACGGCAAGGATCAGTGCGCATGCAGCAAGGAAAAGGACATGGAACCAGGAAACTATGCCGAAACTGATGCCGCTGGATGTTCCCCAGACGTTGAAGATGCAGACCGGCAACAGCATGATCGTGCCGGCAGCGGCCGTCTGCCAGCCGAACTTGGCTTTATGATGGCAGCTGTCGCCATGCAGGAGATCGGCTGTAACTTGTAGGAAAAGTCCGGCAAATGCCACCCCCCAGAAAATCAGCGAACCGCGCCAGATCAGAATGGCGAAGAGCAGCCAGCCTGCCGAGACGACAGCAGCGAATGGCCTGTGCATGGACCGTTGCGGATCGGTGCCTTGGAGAAAAGATATCATCAGTCCGAGGCAGATGATCGGTTCGGCCACATGGTGATCAAGTTCGGAGACGAACGAATAGAGGATATGCCCCGGCATCAAGGCCAGCACAAAAGCCGCAACGATACCGGCTCTGCGGCTGAAGATCAGCGATCCGGCGCGGTAAACCATGAAAATGGTAACGGCTGCCAGGCAGGGAGAGAGCCAAAAACCAATGAGCTCGGCCGTCGCCTGGGAAGGGTGCCCGCCAGCTACCAGGAGGGAGAGCAGCGACAGGAGATAGTCGAAAAGCGGCGACCATATCTGGCCGGTGCCGACAGGATAGCCGTAAAATGAGTCGAAGGTCGGCACCCTAGGAAAATCGGCCATGCCGAGGGTGATCCGGCGGAGATGGTCGTAGCTGTCAGGTCCGTAAAACAGCAACTCTCCCCTGTCGCCGAGAAAGTTCCGCCAAGGAAGGGCGCGCAGGACGAAAGCCGTGCAGGATGCCAGAGCGACCAGCGTGAGCCGTGCAATGGGACTCCCTGACGATCGAGTATCATTCATATCCTCTCCTATTTGGTTATTTTGGAGAGAAAGGGCCGCGTCATCCCTTTCTCCCCATGAAGCGAAAGAGCGAGGCCCCCTCCAGCTCTTTCTCGAGGAAATAATTACTGGCCAAAATGCGTTCCAGCTCCCGAAAACCAGGGAACTCCTCATTTTCCTGGTTGATGACGACGACATAGACCGGTCGTCGGTCCCTGATACTTTTCGTAAGCAGCCGGATCGCCTCTGCCGGATTGCGGGAAGCCCCGACGAACAGATCTGCTGTAAACGGATTGGGGGCACGTCGATCCGTAAGGAAATAGAGTTCCGATTCAAACCCCCAGAGGAAAATCGTCTCGTCCGGCCTCGTCCGCTCTCTGATGTAGCGGGCTATCCGGGGAACCTTGACGAAGTTGTCCATGCCGTATTTCTGTATGGAGACCTCTTCCGGAGTATAGACGAGGAAATACCGCCATTCCAGTGCTACCAACCCGGCGAAGGCGGTGGCGGCCAGAGCCAACCCGGCCGGACGTTGCCACCCCGTGGCCCGCGCCAGGCGCGTCAACCCGTACCCGGCCAAGAGTGAAAGGGGGAACAGCGTCTGGATGAAATAATGCGGGAAATACTGCCCCGGCATGGCCACCCCGATCAGGGTGGCGACCAGAAGCAGGACCACCAGCAGGTGGGGCACGGACCGGGCACGCAACATAAGCCAGCCCGCCGTCGGCAGGGCTACGACCCAAAGGTAGAGGTGCTCCGCAAGTTTGGGCAGGACTGCCCCAATTCCGGCGAGATGCCCAGCCACTCCTATGTTCCCGTAGTTCCTGTTGAAGGTGATGTTCCAGTGAAAGAAATCGGCCCATGCTCCTTGGGCAACGAAATACCCGATAACCATTCCGCCGCAGAAAAGTTGTGGCAGCAGGAAGGCCGCCAGATTGCCAAGGCACTTTCTGGAACCTCTCCGACGGGCAACGGTCAACGCAGCCAGCAGGAGAGTGACCGGGAGCACAACGGTTTTAATCAGCAGAGCGCTGACCACAGCGAGCCCACTCAAAGCAAAATAACGGCGCAATCCGGTGGAATCTCCTTTGAACCAACAGGAAACAGCCAGTGCCACCGGCAGGGCCATGAAGACTTCCGTATTGCTGCTGCTGCCGTGGAGTAGCGGAAGGCTGGAGAACACTCCATAACAGCAGGCGGCAGCGAGGCCGGTTTCAACATCCCACAATCGCCTGCCGCACCAGTATACGGCGGACACCGTCATCAGCGTATAGAGCGCGGTCAACAGGCGAATCGCCTCTACCGTAGGGCCTGCGAGAGCTATCATTGCGGCATAGAGATAGTGAATCCCCGGCGGTTTGTGGTCGATGGCATCACGATAAGGTAAGCCTCCATCAAGGATCACCTGCCCCACATAGGCATACAGGCCCTCGTCCCTTTCCAGCGGTTCGTGTATGAACGCCAGGCGCAGTAAAAAAGTAATGAGCAGTATCCCGGAAAGGATCAACAGCCATCGGCGGTTAGTCATTTCGATGAAGCCTTTGGTTTAATGACAGTGAAGATGATTTAGCTGATTTATTTCCCACGGGTATAGATGCGTCTTATATTTTCCTCCAACCACGCGAAAAATGTGAGTTGGTAGGGCAAGTAATGGAGCAGGGTATAACTGATATATACATGGACAAACTTATCTTTTGAACCCAATCAAATCGGTATTCTTTAACAAAGCAAGATTTTATTTTTGGGTCATCTGTTGTAATGGTTCAACTTTATCTTGGTTAGATTGTCAGGCTTCCGGCACTGTTTCTCATCTCGCATTTTTTGTTGCTAACCGGATAATCCCCTGTGGGCGATTATGTTGAGCAGTTTCCAAGAAGTTAAGGAATTCATTAAAAGACTACTTGTGAGGGGCTTTGGATCAATGTATATTCAATATCTTGAATACGGTCATAGCTTCTACCGCTACGAAAAATTTTATCAAATCCCTGCTCCATTGATGCCATGACTGAGGCCAGCGTTTCTTTTATTTCAGACCCAACCGACGAACAGTTACTGGCGATTGTCGGCTTGTACCGGCAGGCTGGTTGGTGGCCGGATCAGGAAGAGGATTATCTCCTGTTGGCGCGGCTTGTCCGTCAGAGCCATTGTTTTGCGGTGGCGATGATTGGGGAGGAATTGATCGGCATGGGCCGGGCAATCAGTGATGGGGTCAGCGACGCCTACGTTCAGGATGTGACGGTTGAGGCGGCTTGGCAGCGTTCCGGGGTGGGGACGCTTATTGTCCGCCACATCCTTGATCGTCTGCGGGCCGATGGTATTTCCTGGGTGGGACTGATTGCCGAGAGAGGCTCCGCCGAATTCTATGGCCAATTTGGTTTTGAAAAAATGGTAAACGCCCAGCCTATGCTGCTCAAGCAATGAAATTTACACAGATTTCCGTCAATGACTACGACTGGCTGGCGCCGTTTTTCGATGGCCAGCCCTACGAACTGTGCGAGTACAGTCTGCCCGGCATTCTCGCTTGGTCGAGTTCGTCCTACTATCCATGCGCAACCGCCAAAGATGACCGGCTCCTCTTGGGCGCCGAGTATCCCGGTCACCCGGAATACCGCCATCTTCTGCTACCCCTGGGTGGGGAGGAACCAGATCCCGAGGAGTTGAGCTCGATTGCCTTTGAGGCGGGGTATCCGACTTACTGGTTTGTGCCGCAGGCCTACCTCGATCGTCATGGCGTTGAGAAGATACAGCAATTTTTTCAGATCACTGAGCAGGTTGGCTACCACGACTATGTCTATGAGGTCCGCGATCTTGCTGAGCTGAAGGGGAATCGTTATGCCAAGAAGCGGAATCTGATCAAACAGTTCCAGCGGTCCTTTACCCCTGAGCGGTTGGTGCTTGAGCCGATGACCAGCGCTAATGCCCGGCAATGTGTCGCCTTTTTGGAAGAGTGGTGCGAGCAGGAAGGGTGTTTCCAGCAGGGGAACGCAACTCTTGAATGCGAGATGGAGGCAGCGGTTAACATGCTGGGCCTGGTTGAGCGTACCAAGGCTAAGGGGTTGGTGCTACGGATTGATACGGTGATCAGCGCCCTGGCGGTGGCCTCGCCCTTGCTGGAGGGAATGGTGGCCCTGCAGTTTCAGAAGGCCTGCAAAACCGTTAAGGGGTTGTATCAGTTCTTTGATCGCGAATGCGCCCGGCGCTTGTGTCAAGGCTTTACCCTGGTGAATAAGGAGAGCGATATGGGTAAGGAAGGGCTTATCAAGGCAAAGAGTTCGTATCATCCGACGCGGATGATTCATGCCTACGAACTGCGATTAATTACGCGAGACGGTAACAGTGACAGGGAGTTGCTGAATGTTGGTGCTTTGTGAAGGCTGCTGAACAGGCTCGGCCATCTTCGGGCCGCACGGTGCAACGATTTCGTCTGGTTCTTGAATATGAGGGAACCGCCTTTCGTGGGTGGCAGAAACAGGGGGAGGCCGGCATCCGTACCGTGCAGGGCGTGTTGCTCGATCGGGCCGCTGAACTCTTCGGCACGACTGACATCGATCTGCAGGGCAACGGTCGGACCGATGCCGGGGTCCATGCCCTGGAATACACGGCCCACCTTGAAGCTGCGACCCATTTGCCGGCCTCGGAGATCAAGGCCGCACTCAATCGTCAGCTTCCCAAAGACATTGCGATCCTTGATGTAGAGCCGGTTGACGTTCGCTTTCATGCCCGTCACCATTGTCTGGGCAGAAGTTATCTGTATCAGATTGCAGAAGAGCAACTGGCCTTTATGAAGCGCTTCTCCTGGAGTATTGAAGATAGCCTTGACTTCGGATTGATGCAGGAAACAGCCGCCCTCTTTGTGGGCATGCATGATTTTTTGGCCTTTGCCGAGAAGCAGGAGATGAAAAAATCGACCAAGGTTCTGGTCGATGCGTTGCAGTTGGAACGGGTAGGGGGGCTGATTCTGGTGCGGGTGGTGGCCTCGCATTTCCTCTGGCATCTGGTGCGCCGGCTGGTCGGCACGATGGCGGCTATTGGCTCGGGCAGGATGACTGTCGATGAGGTCAAGGAAATGCTTACGACCGGCCAATCCTCCTCGATTCCCTGGATGGCTCCGGCGCATGCCCTGTTTTTTGAAAGGGCCTTTTATGAGCGGGATGCGTATCAAACTTTTGCCGAGACCGTGCCACTGACGCCTGCCCCAAGGGTTTTCGTGGGCTGAGTGCGTACAGCACGATATTTCGTTCTGTCCCCGTTTAGGTTGGTTAGCCTATTAGGCTGTAGTCTGAGGCTCTTGCAAAAAATATCACATTGTGGTTCGGCAAGCTCACCACGAACGGAAATCACGAATATTATCAAGCGGCATCCCGTTCACCCTGAGCTTGTCGAAGGGTGTTTAGAGGAGTTTTGCAAGAACCCCGTCTGTTAGCGAAAAAAAATCCAGAATAGGGGTAAAGCATGTACCATCTGGTATTTTTAAGTTGTTAATAGACTAAACGACTACAGTCTATCTGCCTGAGTAGTTACGGTTTTTCCCTTAAGGAGTCCCTGATGAAGATAATCAACAGCGTAGCAATTTGTCTTGTCCTTGGTGTCAGCGGGGTGATCCCGGCATACGTCCATGCCGATACGGTCTTGGACTTTGTGGTCAAGGAAAAACGGGCAGAGCCGGCGATCAATCAGTCCCTGGTCGTCAAGGATGGTCAGATTATGGTCAAGGCCGCCGGGGGGAGTAAAGATATGGATTTGCTCTATAGCCGTGCGGCTGAGAGCGTGGTGATTGTCGATCATCGCAAGCGTACCTTGATGACAGTCAACGAGCAGGAGGTGGCCCGTATCAATCGGCAGGCGAAGGACGTACAGCCTTTGTTGCAGGGTTTTTCCGACCAGGTTGCCAAGCTCTCGCCTGAGCAGCGTCAGAAGTGGCAGGAACTCCTTGGCGAAAGCATATCATTGGACAAAATTGCCAAGGCCTCTGAGCCGCTGTTGCCAAACAAGTTGGTGCCGACAGGGATTATGAAAAAAGTGGCGGGGGTTCGTTGTCAGGAGATGCGACTGCTGCAGGGGGAGACGCCCATGGCGGAACTCTGTCTGGCCGCGCCAGCTGCCCTGAAAATTTCGGAGGCCGATGGGGCGACGATCCGGGGACTGTTTGACTTGTACGAACGGATTGCCACCAAGAGTCAAGGTCTGGCCCGCCAACTTGGGCTCAGTCTGCCGGCGGTGGCAATGGCCGAGATAGCCGGACTTCCTGTTGAGATGAGGGATTTGTCTCGTGATGAAAACGGCAGTCTGACCTTGAGCCGCATTAAGACAGCGGCCGTATCGTCTGATGCGATGAAGATCCCCGGCGGCTATAAAGCGGTGCCATTGGCTCTTTGGCCGTAAGGCGCAACAGCCCCCACAGGCGCCGCTCCTCTCACGCCATGGATGAGGGCTCCAAGCGACTGTACGCAAATCCTGAGTTGATTAGCTTGTGTCATGAGGTTGGAGGCGTTGCCAGCTGACTCTTCAGCCACTGCGGCGTTCTGGCTGGTGATATTTTCCACGTCGGCAATAGCGGTTGTCACCTGGGTCAGGCCCAAGGCCTGTTCATTTGAATTGCGGGTGATCTCATCCACCGCTCTTTTTACCTCAACAACGCCTTCTGAAATATCCTTAAAGGCAGCGTTCGTGTCATTAATGATGATCCCGCCTTCCTCGATTATTTTCACCTCTTCCTCAATCAGGGTCGATGTCTCTTTCGCCGACGCCGCGGCCCGCATGGCCAAGTTTCTGACTTCATCGGCAACAACGGCGAAGCCTGCGCCGGCTTCTCCGGCCCTGGCCGCTTCGACGGCGGCATTCAAGGCCAGCAGATTGGTTTGAAAGGCAATTTCGTCGATGGTCTTGACAATCTTTTGGGATTCATGGCTGGTGTTAGACAATTTTTCCATGAATTTTGTCAGGCTATGCAAAAGTGCGGTGGTGCGCTCCATAATGGCATGCATTGACTGGGCCTGGGCTTCAGCCTTTTGGGCGTTGGCGACATTACTGCTCGCCATGGTGGTGATTTCATGGACGGCGGCGGAGATCTCTTCGACGCCGGCGGCCTGCGAGGAGGCGCCGTCGGCGATCGACTGGCTGGCGCTGCTGATCTGGTTTGAAAAACTTGTGGTTTCATCGGCGCTCTCTTCAAGTTCGTCTGACATTTTGTTTAAGGGGCGGACAAGGACCAAGCGGAGGCAGGTGGTGATAACGATTAAGAGCGTCATCAAGATGACAACCGCGACGACACCCTGTGCGAGATCCGCCCGCTTGATCTTGGCGTGGGTTGATGCCTTGAGGGCGGCGATCTCCTTTTCGTTCTCGGCGGTATGCTCAGCGACTTGCGTTTTCAAGTGGTCGTCTGAATAGTAGGCGGTTATGTGACCAACGGTTTGACCTTCGTAGGTGGCATCCATTGTAACTGCCTTGTCCGGATTCCAGCTTCCTGATGCGGGCAGTTGATCGCCGGTTTTGACCTCACCATCGCGCCAGGAGGCCGCCACAGGTGCGTCCTTGTCGCTTGTGACCTTAATGGCGGCGAAGGCCTCCAGCGTCATATACGGTTGCAAGGCCTGCTTGACCCCGTCGTTATTAAAATTAAAGAGGAGGGCGGCGCAGATTTCGGTGAGGATCTTGGTGTTTGATTGAACAGTTTCGTTCAGCAGTTTGAGATTATCTTTTTCTTGTTCGCGCAGGGACTGTTGCAGCGATTTGACCTGGCCATCAATCAGGGAGGTGGCGAGTTCTGTTTGGAAATTAAAAATGATAACACCGGCTATCGAAAGCAGGACAATGATGCAGGTAGTGTTGACGGCCGAGATTTTTGCCGCGATCCCAAGTCTATTCCAAAAGTCCATAACTTCTCCTTGGTTGAAAAGGAAACTAATTACCTGATTAAAAATCATATTGGAGGCAGGCAAGGGAGGTCAAGCAATTATTATAGATTTTTGTGAGTGACTTCCCCCAAAAAAAAATTGACTTGGTGAAAACAGTTCCACTAAGATTAAGTCAAAGTTTGCCCTGATGGCTTTAGGGGCCGTTACAAAATAACCATTACAGATTTAACATTGCCTATACGGCCCCTTATGCAGTTGCCACGTATGGTGTGCGTAATTATTGACAACGGCTTAGTCGGACTGGCTGCGGTAGTCAGTCTTTTTTTTATTGTCACCTCACACAATAAGGAGAGAGGAAGATGAGAAATAAATTTTATCTGGGTCTTGCCGTTTTCATGGTTTGCGCGGCAATGTTCGTGACAAAAGTCTCGGCGGCGGATGATTTTCCGCTTCGGGTCAAGTTTCCTGACATGAAAACCATCTCCACTGAGGAATTGACCAAGGGCTATGACAGCACCATCATTGTTGATGTCCGCAGCAGTGTAGAGTTCGACGTTGCCCGTATCAACAGCGCTAAGCATGTGCCGATCTCCAAGGCCTCGTTTGTCGCGGATCTGGAAAAGGTCCGAGGCAAGACGGATGCGGCGCCCATGGCTTTTTACTGCAACGGTCACAAATGCCCCAAGAGTTATGAAGCCTACGGCAAGGCGGCAGAGGCCGGCTTCACCAATATCTTTGTCTATGATGGCGGGATCTTTGACTGGATTACGGCCAACGCGGATAAGGCTACCTTGATGGGCAAGACTCCGGCCCCTGCCGATAAGATTATCCCTGAGAGCGAACTTAAAAAACGGATGATCCCCCTTGATGAGTTCAAGACCAAGGCGGCAAATGCGAACGCTATGGTTATAGATATCCGTGAGCCGGTGCAGCGGAAAGTCATTCCTGATATCCCCAATCTGCGGAATATCCCTTTGGATCAGCTCCTTGGGCAGTTGCAGAAGAAGCAGTTTGCCGACAAGCAGCTCTTGGTTTTGGATGCGGTTGGCAAACAGGTTGAATGGCTCCAGTACCACTTGGAAGAGAATGGCTATACCAATTACAACTTCCTGGCCAATGGGGTTGACGGTCAATAACAGGCCAAACCTGAATGGCATAAGGCCTGAGTCGGTGGGCGGGTTGGAGTGAGCGAGAATACTTGATCGCCTGCTTGTGGCTGTCCAGTTGGTTACAAAAAAAGCCTGCGGCATTACTGCCGTGGGTTTTTTTGTTTTTGTTGCGATCAGGTCCAGAATTTCGATTTTCCTGGTGTGGCAAGCAGTATGGGCGCGGCATAGCCCTTTTTTTGCAACTCTGCCAAAATAGCGCTGATGATTTTTTCAAGGCTGGCTTCCACAACCTTGGAGAGGGTGATGCCGGTCTCCAGTCGTTCCGGTTCTACCCCGAACAGGATGATCTGCTTGGGCATCTGGTCGGTCAGGATGGCCGCCGCCAGCAAATCGGAGAGGCCGATCTGGTGCGGCGAGATTTTGATCATGAAGCGTTTGGCCACATCCTCCCCTTCGACCTTGAATACCGTGCCCGGCGTCAAATCGGCTCGCATGGCGTCAATCAAAATCAATAAGTCACGGCCTTCGATGTAGCGTAACAGCTCAATGCCGGCTGTGCCTCCGTCCAGAAGCATGACCTCCTCAGGAAAGCTGAACCTGTTTTCCAACTCCTCAACCACCCTGATGCCGATGCCTTCGTCACCCAGCAGGACATTACCCACCCCAAGGATAAGAGCGCTCATGGTCGCTCAGAGAACCTTGATTTTTTTGATTTCGTTCTTGTCCTTGTCCAGCAAATGCACGGCGCAGGCTAGGCATGGATCAAAGGAGTGGACCGTGCGCAGGATCTCCAGCGGCTTGTCCGGGTCGGCCACCGGGGTGCCGATCAGGGATGACTCGTACGGCCCCATGGCGTCCTTGCTGTTTCTGGGTGCGGCATTCCAGGTTGACGGGACAATCGCCTGATAGTTCTTGATCTTGCCATTTTCGATGACAATCCAGTGGGAGAGGGTGCCACGGGGCGCTTCGTGAAAGCCGAAGCCCTGTTGGACACCTTTGGGGAACACCGGTTCGTTGAAGGTGGTGTAGTCGCCCCGGCCGATATTGTCCATCAACGACTGCCATTGATGCTTGAGGTTGTCGTAGAGGGAGGCGGCGCGGATGACGCGGGCGGCGTGGCGGCCAATGGTGGAGTGCATGGCCTCGATACCTACCTTACTGCCTACCAGTGAACTGACCAGTTCAAGAACCTTGGTGGCGTTCTTGATGGTGGGTTGATGGCCGGCCGCATACATGCAGAGGACATTGGCCAGGGGACCGACCTGAGCCGGTTCGCCCTTGAAGGTCGGAGCCTTGACCCAGGAGTATTTGCCGTCATCCTTGAAGTCGCTGTATTTGGGGACGGTCTCTTCCTCCCAGGGGTGGCGGTCCCAATCGCCATCGTACCAGGCGTGCTTGACACTCTCCTTGATGGAGGTCTTGAACATCTCGTCGTGGAAGCTCTTGATCGGTATGAACTTGCCGATGTCGCCGCCTGGGATATAGCCGCCAGGCAGGTCGAAGACTTCGCCCTTGGTATCCATCGGCATGTCCGGCACCGCCAAGTAATTGGTGACGCCGGCGCCGACTTTAGTCCAGTCGGCGTAGAATGCACCCACCGCCGCTACATCAATCATGTAGACATTTTCAACGAAATCACCAACATCGTCGATCAATTTCTTGACGTACAGCAGTTTTTCGATGGAGAGGGTGGATTGGCTGTTCGGGTTGATCGGGTTGCTGACCCCGCCCACCGCCAGGTTCTGGACATGGGGGGTCTTGCTGCCGAGGATGGCGACCACCTTGTTGATCTCGCGTTGGTATTCGAGTGCCTGCAGGTAATGGACCGCCGCCAGGAGATTGACCTCCGGCGCCAGTTTCATGGCCGGGTGTCCCCAATAGCCGCTGCCGTAAATGCCGAGTTGGCCGGAGTTGACCAAGGCTTGCAGGCGTCCCTGAGCCGCTTTGAATTCGGTGACGCTGTTCCGTTTCCAGGGCGACAGTTTTTGGGCCAGGTCCGAGGCGGCCTTGGGATCGGCCTTGAGCGCGGAAACCAAATCCACCCAATCGAGTGCCGACAGATGGTAGAAGTGGACGATATGATCTTGAATCAGGTGGGCACCCATCATCATGTTTCTGATGTACTGGGCGTTCAAGGGGACTTCAAGACCTAAGGCATTTTCAACCGAACGCACTGAAGCCAGTGCGTGGACTGTCGTTCAGACACCGCAGATGCGTTGAGCGTATATCCAAGCCTCCCTGGGATCACGTCCCTGGAGGATGAGTTCAATGCCCCGCCACATCTGTCCGGAGGACCAGGCGTTGGTGACCTTGCCGCCTTCAATTTCGCAGTCAATGCGCAGGTGGCCCTCAATTCTGGTGATGGGGTCGATGGTGATTCGCTTGGCCATGATGTGTCTCCTTCTTCCTCAAGAATTAGTAACTGCTACAAGGTGGATCATAACGTGGTCGCTTGCGGCGGATGGGCTGCAAGTATCGGTAGTCGTTTGATGCACCACATGTATCCTAAAATTTCCACGGCAACGATGCCGAAGGTAATGCAAAGCTCACCAACCGAGGGGAAATATTGCCAGCCGTTCCCAGGATCGAAACCGGTGATGTAGGTGTTGAAGCGATACAGGCCGCCGCCAATCAACAGACAGGAGGCAGCCAGGAAAAGGAGCTTTGGGGATTTGCGGTTGCCGGGATACATGAGCAAAAAGAGCCCGGTCAACAGAAAGGAGTTTTCAAGCAGGAACATATTGCTCACAAAACTCCCGTCAAAGGCAAGCGGCAAATACCCCCGCAGGTTGACGTCTTCAATGCGGATCACCATGAACAGCAGCAGGCACCAGAAGGTTACCGTGGCCAGTTTGGACAGGATCGGAGTTTCCTGGGGGAGGCGATAGGTGACCGAGGAGAAAAGGGACTCGTAGATCACCACCGCAAAGCCGATCATGAGAGCCGTGAGCAGAAAAAGGAGAGGCAGAAACGCCGTCCGCCATAGCGGGGAAAGCTTATAGCCTGCCATCAGCATCATGGTGCCGAGTGATGACTGGTGCATGGTGGGGAGCAGGATGCCTAAGGCAATAAAGACCAGGAGAATCCGGTTTAACTTTTTAAGTAATTGATCAGCTTTGAATTTTTCAAGAATTGTGGGCGCAAACTCAATCCACAAGACCAGGACATAGGCGCCGATGCAGAGCGCCACTTCGAACATCACCGAATGGAGGTTCGAGTGCCAGGGCAGGATAATGTTGTAGGCCTGCCAGTAACGACCGATATCGATTATCACCGAGATTCCGGCAAGGGAGTAGCCGAAAAGACTGGTAAGCAGCGCTGGCCGGACCATGGGGTGGTACTCTCCCCGGTTAAAGGCGTAAGTGAGCAGCGCCATGGTGTAGCCGCCACAGGCAAGCGCCGTGCCCACCACCACATCGAGCGCGATCCAGATCCCCCAGGGATAGCCGTCGTTCATGTTAGTGACTGCTCCGAGTCCATAGGCAAAACGCTGGAAGGCAAAATAGACGCTAATCAGCAAGAGGGTCAGAAAGAAAGCAAAAGGTCCGGTCAGGACGCGTCCGCCTAATGGTTTATTGTTTTCCATCGGATAACTCCTTGTCTCTGCAGGGTGAAGGTGAGCAAGAGCTAGCTCTTGTCCGTGTTATCGCTTGTGCCATCGCCCTTGCGAATCATGTAAATCAGTGCGCCGAGGAGGGCTAAGGGGTAAGCCATCCCCTTGTAAATGGCATACTGGATACCGTCTGCCAGGCGGACAAAGGCCTCGTCCGGCAACTCGGGCAGGCCGAGTTTAGTGAAAGAGACCCCGGCCAACATCACGTTCTGGGTGCCGCCGACCTCATTTTCGCCATAGATGTGCTGGACGTAATGGCCCACCTGGTGGGAAGTTGTGCGGCCAGACCCCTCGGCACCGATGCGATTGAGTGGGAAGTCGGCATGCGAGCCCGGCTCGAGTTTTAGGCGGCGTTTGGCCTCGGCGATCAGATCTTCCATCGGCCCGTACAGTGAAGCGCCGGTGGGGCAGGAAGAGCAACAGGCGGCGTACTTGCCCTCTTTCAGCAAGTGCTGGCAGAGCTGGCACTTGATGATCTCGGGCGTGGTTGAATCCCACTGGAACTTTGGGATATTGAAGGGGCAGGCGATTTGGCAGTAACGGCAGCCGATACAGGCGTCTTTGTTGTAGGAAACTATGCCGTTACGGGCGTCCTTGCGGAGCGCCGAGACTGGGCAGGCCGAGACGCAGGATGGGTCGAGGCAGTGCATGCATTGCCGTTTGATAAAGGCATAGCCATCCTTCTCCTGATCCTTGGTCGATTCGTTGCCGTCTTTGTATCTTTTGATGATATTTAAGGTCTTGCCCGACAGGTCCAGGGGGGTGTCCCACGGTTTGGACGCCTCATCGGTCTCGATTGGCATCTTGTTGGCCCTTTTGCAGGCGGACATACAGGCTTGGCAGCCAATGCACAGGGTTGAGTCGTAAAGGATACCCACCGCCTCGGGGGGCAGGGCTTTTTTTTCGGTAATGGCCAGGGCCTGAGTTGGTCCTACCGTCGCCATCAGGAGACTACCGCCTACGGATAGCTTGAGAAAATCTCTCCTTTTGATTTTCATGACCTAATCCTCCTTGGAAGATTGATCAGAGGGGTTCGAGGAGTGCCCGAGTTTCTTCATGGCGACTGCGCTGGCCCCAACGATGGCGCCGACCGCGGCACCGGCCAGGACGGCCCCTTGAATCGTTATCGGGCTGGGGCGTTCCGGGGTGATCGGAGGCTTTACTGTAAACGGAGTCGGTTGGAGGATGTCTACTTGGGTGAACAAGGGGATGTTAAAACCGACACCTTGTTCGACGCAGCCGAAACAGGGATGGCCGGTGCCTACCGGCCAGGTGCCGCCGCCGACATCGTTAAAGAGAATCTCCGGGCAATTGGCATGGGTGACTGGACCTTTGCAGCCGAGTTTGTACAGGCAGTAGCCTTGGCGGTGCCCATCGTCACCGAATTTTTCGGCAAAGCGCCCGGCGTCGAAGTGGGGGCGGCGTTCGCAGTTTTCGTGGATCAAGCGGCCATACGCAAACTTAGGACGGCCTTGGGTGTCAAGTTCCGGCAGTTTGGCAAAGGTCAGAAAGTGAACCACGGTAGAGAGAAAATTGTACGGGTTGGGCGGACAGCCGGGGATGTTGACCACCGTCTTGCCTTTCAGCACGACGGCGGCGCTGGTGGCGCCGGTGGGGTTGGGCTGGGCGGAAGGAATCCCACCCCAGGAGGCGCAGGAGCCGATGGCAATGATGGCCGCAGCTCCGGCAGCGGCCTCTTCCACCAGACTCTGGAATGTCTTGCCGCCGATCTTGCAGTAGATGCCGCCGTCTTTGACCGGGATGGCGCCCTCGATAACCAGGACGTATTTGCCGGCGTTATCCTTCATTGACTGCTGGAGTGCGGCATCCGCCTGCAAGCCTGCGCCAGTGTTTAAGGTCTCAAGGTAATCGAGGGAGATAATGTCTAGGATCAGGGCTTCAAGTGTGGGATGGGAAGGTCTGAGCAGGGTTTCGGTGCAGCCGGTGCACGCCTGTCCCGCCAACCAGATGACTGGCGGGCGTTTGGCCGGGTCGGCAATAGCCTCTGCGATTTTGGGCGCTAGGCCGGTTGACAGCCCCATGGAGCTTGCCATGATCGAGCAGTATTTCATGAAATCCCGACGGGAAATCCCACCCAGTCGTGCCTTGATGCCCTTGAAATTGTCTCTTTTCATGTCTCCTCCCCGTATTG
>Ga0334722_10002372_pt1 | contig 21478 bp, 12 predicted proteins | sample C3_bottom_MG_FD_207210 | JGI IMG/M metagenome (GOLD analysis project Ga0334722, IMG submission 207210) | Sediment microbial communities from Yellowstone Lake, YNP, Wyoming, USA - C3_bottom | ecosystem: Environmental > Aquatic > Freshwater > Lake > Sediment | place: USA: Wyoming | collected... | reverse complement strand
GGAAGAGCATCGACGGCAACGTCACCACCTTCTCGACCCTGACGGATTACGACCTGTCCGGCAAGGTCGTAAGGCTGACCTATCCCGACGGTTTCGTCGCAACCTATGCCTATTATGCCGGCAGCGGGCTGTTGCAGACGGTGACCGGCTCCGACAACGTGGTCTACGCCAGCTACACCGGCTACGAGCCTTCGGGCCAGATCGGCCAACTCGCGCACGGCAACGGCACCGAGAGCCGCTACACCTACGATGCCGCAACGTCCAGGCTCACGAACCTGGTGACGGACGGGCCGGGCCTTGCCGTGCAGGACCGGGATTACCTTTACAGCAAGGCCGGGGATGTCAGCTCGATCATCGACCAGCAGGCGGTGGTCACCTACGGCTACAGCTATGACAGCATGCACCGGCTGCAGGCCGAGACCAACACCGGCGGGTCTGCCCCGGCCTCCTATACCTATAGCCCCATCGGCAACATCGCCACCAAGGTGCTGGGGCCGAACAGCTTCACTTACGCCTATGCCGTAGGCCACAAGCATGCGGTCGGCACGGTCACCGTCAATGCCACCCCCTACACCTTCAGCTACGACGCCAACGGCAACCTGACCGACGGCTTCGACCTGACGGATTTAGGCCAAGTTGTCAGCCGCCACATCGACTACAACGCCGACAATATGCCGGTGCGGATCACCCGAGATGGCGTGAGCACGGATCTTACCTACGACGGTGGCGGCGGCCGGGCGAAGAAGGTGGGGCCAAACGGCGCCACCTATTACGTGGGCTCGCATTTTGAAATCGAAAACGGGGTGGAGAGCAAGTACGTCCTGGCGGGTGGCGAGCGGATCGCCAAGGTGACGGCTGCGGCCACCAGTTATTTTCACAAGGACCACCTGGGCAGCTCCACGGTAATGACCGACCAGACCGGGGCCGTGGTGGAGAGCACGGCCTACCTGCCCTTCGGCGAGATGCGGAGCCACAGCGGGGCTACAGCGAGCAACTACAAGTTCACCGGCCAGGAACTGGACCCGGAGACCGGGCTGTACAATTACAACGCCAGGTTGTATGATCCGGTGCTGGGGAGGTTTATTTCCGCCGATACGGTGGTGCCGAATTTTAGTGACCCGCAGAGTTTGAATAGGTACTCGTATTGCCGGAATAATCCGCTCGTTTATACCGATCCGAGTGGGCATAATTTTTTCTCTGATATAGGCCATGCCTTTGAAAGAATTGGCAGGGAGATCGGACGTGCCTTTCACAACTATGGCCCGGCAATAGCTGCCGTTGCAGTTGCAGCAGTTGTAGGCCCTTGGGCAGGGGCATATATTTCGAGCTTGACAATGCCTGCCGGTTACGGCTGCGGAATGGTTTCTGCTTCTTCTATGGCTGGATGGGGGATGGCAAGCAGTATTGGCGGTGGTATGATAGCAGGAGCGGCCGCAGGAGCCACGGCAGGAGGGCTTAGCGCTGCCCTCAATGGAGGGAATGTGGGCGATGGGATGTTAAGGGGTGGTGGGTATGGGGCTATAAGTGGTGGGGCCTTTGGCGCTATCAATGGTTACTATGGAGACGCATGGACACCGGGACGGGTCGGGGCCAATGCATTAGCGGGGGGTGGAGTAGCTGAGGCAACGGGCGGAGATTTTGGAAAAGGTGCCCTTTTTGCATTTGGCACATCGTCGGCAGCTTATGCTTATAATGCAATGCTAGGATATCCCGCTAATCTTGGAGCAGGAGAAGAGCTTCCCAGAGGCTGGTATGATGGAAACTCCAATGGAGGAAGACCTTCCCAAGGATACAGAGTTTTTGGCAACAATGAGCCTCTTGCTGAAGGCGGAGGAGCCTTCTTGAATAATTTCTGGAAACAGGGGGGGGCCGTGGGTAATTTAGCGTATCTTCCAGGGCTGGATGCTGCTTCTCATCTTCATGACTATTGGCTGAATAATACTACAAAGAATCTTGTTACCAATTTGGGAACGATGGCGCCAGCTGCAGCAATCTCTTATGGCGCGTTGGCGGGAGGGCAACTTGCTCCTTTATTCTATCCCTACAAATGATCAATATGGAAATCAGGGAATAAACGCTTTTAACGATTGATCATGAGGAGTGTTGATATGTTATATTCGATTTTTGATGTAAAAAAACTTTCTATCTTTGTGATTGGTATCTTGTTCTTGCCTGGATGTGGATTATTTGCTAGTTCACCCCACGATAATTTTTTAGCCATTTTAAAGGATACAACAGGGCAAAATATTGATGATGTTCCTCCTGTTATGTTGCCACACAAGGAAGATTTGATTGATTCTAAGATATTGTCAAACGGCAATATTGAGAACAAATATAAGTTTCGTGGGGCGTGTAAATATTTTTTGGAAGTCGATCCTAAATCTCGCAAAATAGTAGGCTCACGTTATGAAGGGAATAACACTGAATGTATAATGAATCCTTAAAAAGCCTGGCTGGGTTGAGCGTGCGAAACCCAGCCACCAAGGGCATTCAAAAGGCGGTTAAAGATTATCTCTTCAACCGCCTTTTTCATTCCCGGCGGGCCACGGAAGCCGGACAACCACCTCGCCCCTTCCCGCCGCACTGCACCGCACCCGGCTGGAACCACCATCCGATAAAGACGCGGCTGGAAGCTAGGTAGGGTGCGCAACAATGCTTTTCCGTTGCGCACGCGGTTCCTCCAAACAAATCAAAAGGCGGTTAAAGATTCTTTCTTTAACCGCCTTTCTTCATTCCCGGCGGGCCACGGAAGCCGGGCAACCACCCAACCCCCTTCCCGCCGCACTGCCCCGCGCCCGGCTGAAACCACCATCCGATAAAGAAAGCGGCTGGAAGCCGGGGCTTATGGGCTGGCGGAAAGGGTGCTTTAATGTCGCATAAGGCCCGCTTATGTCTTAGCGGCCCAGCAGACCGGGAAAGAGAAGAACAAAACCACCACCAACGGCCGCACCAGAACAAACCTGCATGATGGCAAAGCCGCTAAACATAGGCATCCTTATGCGCCCGAAGGGCCGTGACATTGGTTGCACACTTTATGACAGCCCATAAGCGCCGGGTGGAAGCCGCCTACCATGACCACCCCGGCGGGGGTTTGGGGGCGATCAATGAAGTTGCGGGCCTCTTCGACGTAGCGTGTGGATTTGGCCAAGACAACAGCCTTTGCAATTCAGAGCGGTGAAAAGCCAGCAAGCCCTAGAGCAAAAGCCCAGCCGGAGGCGTGGACATTAGGTTGCCGCCCTATCGCCTTCGCCAACTTCCGGTCAGCATGAAGCGGCAAAGCCGCCAAGGACTTGCTACCCGGTGGCGGGCCAACCTTCCGGGGCGGGCTTCACACCCGCTGGACTACACGACCTTGCCCGGCCGCACAATACGGCCCCCTTTTTTTCACAAATGATAACAGTTACTATTGACAGCCACCCCGCCTCGCTTTATCGTTTCATATACGATAAGCAAAACATTTAACGGGGCGATTAGGGCCTGAAATCGATAATAGCTTGAACAGCTTGATGGCTGAAAAGGAAGGGGTGGAACCATGAAAAAGAGATATTTGTTTTTTGCGGCTATAGCGCTTGGGACATTAACAAGCACAATCGGTTATACGGCCACCGCCCCGGACGGCGCGGCTTTGTACACGACACATTGCTTGAGTTGCCACGGACCACTTGCCTCTTCCGATAAGGCGGGGGCAACGGCCGGCATGATACAAAACGCCATAAAAAATAACTTTGGTGGGATGAGCTCCCTATCGACCTTGGCCTTGGCCGACGTCCAGGCCATTGCCGCAGCGTTACACGTGAACGGGCCTAGCACCGCATCCGTACCGGCGACGGCACCTTCCTCCGGGACGACCCCAGGGACACCGGCGCCCTCTCCGTCACCCTCGTCCACGCAACAACCCGCCTCGCAGTGGGATGGAGCGACCCTTTATGGCACATACTGCTCAAGCTGCCATGGCCCATTATCAAGTTCGACCCAGAGTGGAGCGAGTGAATCTCAGATCCAGGACGCTATAAGTTCAAACATCGGCGGGATGGGCTATTTCAGTTCCCTCAAGTCCGCTCAGATCAGTGCGATAGCGACAGCCCTTGCTGGTGCCTCTCCTACTCCAGCCTCGTCCTCGCCGACTGGCGGCGGCACTGACGGGGCGTCTCTGTACAACGTCAAATGCTCCTCCTGTCACGGGCAGCTTTCAAGCTCATCCGTCTTGGGCGTGACCGCCTCCGGAATACAGTCCGCAATTAACACCAACAAGGGTGGAATGGGGAAGCTGTCCAGCCTTTCTCCCACGAACATAGAGGCCATCGCGTCGGTGCTCGCAAGCGGGGCGAGTAGTTCGGTTGGCACTATGAGTGAAGCTGATGACGAGGGTAGCGGCGAGGGCAGTGGCGAAGGTAAAGGAGAAAGTAAAGGAGAAGGCAGAGGAGAGCGTGAGGGCGGCGACGACTGAGTAGTGGATGCGGCCACAGCCTGGCCCTAGTTGCCGGCCATTTGTACGCGTAACGAGAAAAAACGCAGAAAAATTAGCCACGTTTCCTGGATTCTCGCCTTCGCGAGAATGACGGTAAGGAATCTGGTTGAAGATTAGTGGTAATCAGAACCTGTGTTGAGTAAACACGTTGAAATTATGAGATACTGAATTCAATAGAAATGATTCACTTCTTGCCTTGCCGCTTGCGAGAATAACGGCTGCTTGACAAGAGGCGCCTCCCGGATAGGCGGCAGGCGCTGTTCACAAGTCGTCCGCTCATTCCTATAGAAAATGCCGGTCGGAATTTTCTCCCCCCACTCCAACGACCGCCTGAAGGCCTCGACCCGATCGGTTGGATCATACCCCTCTTCCAGGCGGTAGGTCCGCTCTTTGTACCAATGGAAGGTATTCACCTTGTTGAACGACACGCAGTTCTGCAGGATATCAACCAGGGCGAACCCGTTATGATTGATCGCCTCCTTCATGATTTCCTGGAGGAACGGCAGACCAGATGCCCCGGCAAAGGCCCGGGCAACGAAACTACAGTCGAGAGCGATGGCCATGGCCAACGGGTTTAATGGCTCGGACGGATTACCGAACGGTTGTGTCTTGGTGACCGTCCCCGTCATGGTAGTCGGCGAGGCTTGGCCCTTGGTCAAGGCGTAGACCTGATTATTATGGACAAAGAGGGTGATATTCACGTTGCGGCGGATCGCATGCAGCAAATGGTTTCCACCCTCGCCGTAGCAATCTCCGTCACCGGCGACAGCCAGAACAACCATGTCGTGATTGACAAGCTTCAGCCCGGTGGCCACCGGCAGCGACCGGCCATGCAGGCCGTTGAAGAAGTTACACGGCAGATAATGGGGGAGCTTAGCGCCCTGCCCTATGCCGGAGACGATGGCAAACTGGTGCGGCTCCAAATTCAGATCGACCAAGGCCTTTTTCAAGGTGCTGAGAATGGCGAAATTCCCGCAACCAGGGCACCACGCCGGTTTCTGTCCCTTATAATTGTCGAAGGTGATCATTGATCTCTCCCATCAGGGTGTCCAACAGAAATGGCCGGCCGTCATACTTGTTGATGTGCACGGCAAATTCAAAGCCGGTTTCCATGCGCATCAGTCTGGCGAACTGGCCGGTGGCGTTATTTTCAACACAGATGGTCAGCGGGGCTTGCTTAAGCAGGGTGACATAATCAAATTTCTCCAGGAGCGGAAATGGCCATACCTCAGTGAAATGGAGGAAGCCGATCCGATGCTGCTTGGCCAGACGAGCGTATACCTCCTGCAACACCCCGAAGGTGGAGCCGTAACCAACCAGAACCGCCTCTGCCGCTCTATCCCCAAGGTATGTGGGCGGCGCTATCTCCTGCCGCAGGAAGGACATCTTTTTGTGCAGCCTCTTTTCCACCATAGCGATCCTGGTCGAGGCATCTTCAATGATGTGGCCGTCAGCATCATGCTCATCACTGTCAACGGCCACCAAGTGTCTGGATGCCCCCGGCACGGCCAGTGGTGAGATGCCGTTGTCGCTTTGGGCATAGCGCTTGTACGACGACATCCCTTGGAGTACTGCGGGATCGCGAAGCCGGAAATCTTCATTCAACAAGCATTCCGTCTCAAACTTAGGGAAAGTCCATTCCGAATCAGCCAGGTATTGATCAGACTGGATGATGACCGGGATCTGGTACTTCTCCGCCAGGTGAAAGGCCTTATTGGTGAGGTGAAAGGCCTGCTCGGGAGTACCCGGGGTCAGAACCACCCGAGGGAACTCGCCGTGTCCGCCATGGATGACAAAAAAGAGGTCTCCTTGCTCCGTCCGGGTCGGCAGGCCGGTAGCAGGGCCAGGGCGTTGCACCTCGGCGATCACGACCGGTGTCTCGGTGATGCCGGCAAGTGAGATGCCTTCAGTCATCAGGGCAAACCCGCCGCCCGAGGTGGCGGTCATAGCCCGGACCCCTCCGTAAGAGGCCCCCAACGCCATGTTGATCGCCGCAATCTCGTCTTCAGCCTGTTCCACCACAATTCCGTATTCCGCCGCCTTATCCGCCAGATACTGCATAATCGATGTAGAAGGGCTCATCGGATAGGCGGCAAAAAACTTACAGCCACTCACCAGCGCCCCCAGACCGATGGCCTGGTTGCCGGTAATCAGCATTTGGCCTTCGGTCTCCGGCTTGACAACTTTAAGGGAATCCATCTCGGGATAATTCTGCTCGACATAATCCATGCCGGCTTGAGCGACGGCAATATTCGTCGTGATGACGCCCTCGCCTTTTTTTTGCATGGTCGACCGGATAATCGATGCATAAAGATCGACTCCCAGACCGAACAGCCCTAGAATCGACCCAATCGCCACGGAATTGACCATAATCCGATCGGCGCCTTTTTCCTCAATGGTCCGCGCCATGGGGATGTCCACAAATTCTTGCCCGGAAAACTTTTGGCCAAGAGTCGCAGCGTCATAGACGATTTTGCCACCGGCACGCAGTTCCTGCCGGTGACGCTCAATCGTCTCCATATCGAGCGCGAGCAAAACATCCACCAAATCCTTGGCAGCGGCAACCGGCGAATCGGAGAAGCGAATCTGGTAAAAATTATGCCCGCCTCTGATCCGCGACATATAGTCCTGGTGTGTAAAGACATGAAAACCAGCGCGCGACAGAATCTTCGCTAAGGCGTTACCAATGCTCAGCAGTCCCTGCCCTGCTTCACCTCCTATGCGAATTGAATATTCCACGGGCATCCTCCTTCACATTTCTCACACCAAATACGCATCATGCAATCATTTTATGCCTTCGCCAAAAGCCGCTTACCTCAATTCTTCCACAAGCCATGCAGATTACAGTACTCCCTGGCGACGACAGCGATCGCTTCAATTTTGAAGACGGCTTCCGGCGATTTGCCAGGCGTCAGGAACTCCCGATACACCCTGCCGTCGTCAGTAATGACCTGAATCCATTCGATGTAATGTTTTTCTTCCATGGGATGCGCCACACTGCCAACCTTTACCCTAAAGCCTCCTTCGATCTTTTCAACCACCGGGACATGTTTTTCTTTGGCTGCGTCAACGGTGTTCGCCACACACAATTTCATCGGCTCTCCGCAACAGACCAACTCCCCATCGCCCTCGTGGAGCATTTCCGCAATATTGCCACAGACGCTACACTTATAAATTTGCATTTTTTTCGTCATAGTCGTTCCTCCAATTAATTCTAAGTTGAGGCTCTTGCAAAAATACCACATTGTGGTTCGACAAGCTCACCACGAACGGAAATCACGAATATTATCAAGCGGCATCCCGTTCACCCTGAGCTGTGAGCTTGTCGAACAGTCGAAGGGTGTTTAGAGGAGTTTTGCAAGAACCCCAGTTGCATTCAAAAAAATATCCCAGCAAGCATTCAGACCGAGCTTGCTACGGCAAGCGAAGCAGCGACGAGAGCGTACATCAGTACGCCGAGGAGCAGCACAGCGCAGCCGCCAAAGGTATCGGTTTGAATGCGAACTGGAATAAGAACCTGGAAGTTGCTCGAAGCGACATCAGGTTAAGTATTGCACTCCAAAACCCCAGTTCACCAGCACCTGGGTTAGGCGCTGGTGAACTGGGGAGCCGTCATCAAGAACACGCCGCGTTGTGCCGGCTATTCTCCGGTTGTCATATACCAGTGCCGCTCAAGGCTACCGCCTTATTCGTCGCGGGGCCGCCGACGTTTACATTAAGCGTCGCACTCTTTGCGCCTACCGTGGTCGGCCTGAACCTCACGCTGGATGTACAGCTCGCGCCTGCGGCTAAGCTCGTGCCACAGGTGGTGGTCTGCGTGAATTGGTTCGCATTGGCGCCGGTCACGGTGATGCCTGTGATCGCCATCCGCGCGGTCCCGGTATTGCTTATCGTCACCGTCCGGGCAGCGCTAGTGGTACCTCTCCGCTGGTTGCCGAAGGCAAGCGACGTGGGCGATACCGCGGAAACCGGCGCCGCTGTCGTCCCGCTCAGGACAACAGACTGGCTAACCGCAGGGGCTGCGACGTTGACATTAAGCGCCGCTGTTTGGGCAAGATACGTGGTAGGTCTGAAGAGTATAGAGACCGTGCAACTGGTGGCTGGTTGCAAGCTCGCGCCTGGAGCGCCACAGGTGTTGCTCCCTATCGAGAACTGAGCTGAACCTGCGCCGCTAAGACCAATGCTGTTGATCGTCATCGGTGCAGTCCCCGTGTTGCTTACGACCACTGTCTGCGATCTGCTGCGAGTATTGATCGCCTGGTTCAAAAACGATAGCGTTGTCGGTGCTACCCCAAGTGCCGGCCCGGTGCCCGTGCCGCTCAGTGTCACCGATACTGGGGTCGCTGGAGCCGCGGGATATACCGTAAGCACTGCGCTTCGCACGCCAATCGTTGCCGTTGGCGCAAAGGTGACATTTTCGGTGCAGCTCTGGGTTGGCAACAAGGTGGTCCCGCCGCAGATGGCGCTAACCGTAAACTGAGTAGGATTAGCCCCTGCCAGAATGACGTTATTGATTGTCAAAGGTCCGGTTCCGGTGTTGGTCATAGTCACTGTCTGTTGAGCGCTAACAGTACCAATCACCTGATCCACAAACGCTATTGCTGTCGGTGCTACCACGAGTACCGGCTGGGTCGCTGTTCCATTGAGGGCTGCAGTCAGTGGAGTCGCGGGAGCGGCAGGAGTTACCGTAAGCGTTGCGTTCCGAACGCCAACCGTTGCCGTTGGGGCAAAGGAGACCGTTTCCGTGCAGCTCTGGTTAGGCACCAAAATGGCCCCGGCGCAGAGGGTGCTAACAGTGAACTGAGTAATATCGCCTCCTGTCAGACTTACGGTATTGATCGTTAACGGTGCGGTTCCGGTGTTGCTCACACTCAAAGTCTGTACGGCGCTGACCGTGCCAAACACCTGATTCCCAAATGACATCGTGGTAGGACTAAGCGCGAGTACCGGCAGGGTGCCTGTTCCGCTCAAAGAGACCTGGAGCGGTATGGCAGGAGCGGCAGGAGTTATGGTAATCGATGCACTCCGAGCGCCAGTCGTCAGCGTTGGAGCAAAGGTGACCGTTTCCGTGCAGCTATTGTTTGGCGGTGCGATGTCCAAGGTAAGCCCTGCGCAGTTGTTACTGATATTGAACTGGGTCGGATTGGCACCTCCCGGCAGGACGCTATTGATCGTCAACGGTGCGGTTCCGATGTTGCTTACTGTAAATGACTGTTGGGCGCTGACAGTGCCAACCAACTGATTACCAAACGCTAGCGTCGTAGTATCGAGCGCCATTATGGGCATGGTGCCCGTGCCGCTCAAGGCTACAGATTGGGCCGTCGCCGGAGCCGCGCCAAAGATATTAAGGGTTGCTGTCAGCGGCGCGCCAGCCGATGTCGGGGTAAACGTCACGCTGACAGTGCAGGTAGCGTTTGCCGCAAGCGGCGAAAGCAAAATGCAGTCGGTGCTCTGCGCGAAATGGCCCGGGTTTGACCCGGTCAGGCTGAGATTGCTGACCGTCAGCGGTGAATTTCCGGTGTTGGTCACGGTCACTGTCTGGGCCGGGCTTGTCGTATTGATCAATTGCGACCCAAAGGCCAATGTTGCAGGCTGGGGCTGGGTGACCGTAAGTACCGGCGCACCTCCTGTGCCGGTCAGGTTTATCACCGGTGACGTCGCAGGAGCAGCGACGTTCATGGTAAGTATTGCTGAAAGCGGGCCGGTTACCGTCGGCGTGAACGTCACGTTGGCCGTGCAGGACGCCCCTGCCGCCAAGGGTGAAACGCAGGTAGTGCTCTGCACGAATTGCAGAGTAGGATTCAGGGCTAAATCAGTTAAGCTGAACCCGTTGATCACCAGCGGTGCGTTTCCGGTATTACTCACGGTCACTGCCTGCGGTAAGCTGTTGGTATTGATCAACTGGTTAGCAAAGGTTATCGATGTCGTGGATAGAGTGGCCACCGGACTGATTCCCGTGCCGCTTAAGGATACCGTAGGCGATAACGAGGGAGCTGGGACATTCACCGTAAGCACATCTGTCACTGGCCCGTTTACTGTTGGGGTAAATATGACGCCAACAGAGCAGGTGGCATTTGTCGCAAGCGTAGCGCCAGTGCAGGTATCCGTCTGCGCAGTAAAGGGGCTTCCTGCGCCAAAGCCGATACTGGTGATCGACAACGGCGCTAGCCCGGTGTTGCCTACGGTCACCGTCTGGGCTGGGCTGGCGGCAAGGATCAGTTGATTGCCAAAGGCAAGCGTTGCAGGCGATACCGCAGCGACCGGCAGACCCACGCCTGTACCCACTATTACCGTTACCGGGGCCGAAACAGACGCCCCGTTCAGATTGTTGTATGCCTTTGCTGTGATGCTATACGTAGCATCCACGGAAGGTGTCCAGACATAGCTATACGGTGCAATCGTGTCGGTTCCTAACAGGATTGAGCCGTTATAGAACTCCACCTTGTTGATCGTGAGACCGGTCGGAACGGTTGCTGTAGCGTCTAAAGTGACGGTGGAGAGCGGGTTGGTAATGGCAATTGTCGACGGAGTTGCTATCAACGATACCGTTGGCAGCGACGACAAGATCTGGTAACCCACAATCGAAGCACTTTGGTCCGGAACAAGAGTGCCGAAGTTGGTCCGGACATCTACCGCAACTGTATGCAGACCGGGAGCCGTATTAGCCGGAATGCTCCAGAATCTGGTTACACTGTAGTCCTGCACCATAGCGCCATCCAAGAAGAAACGATACTGATAGACGCCCGTCCCGCCGGCTGCCTGGGCGTAGAACTTGGCTGGGGCGATGGTCGGACTGGCGACATAGGCATTCAGGGTTACCGATGTGGCCATATTCGACGCTATGGAACTGGTGCTGCCATACAGTGCCGCCGAGGTGGCAAGCGGATCAAGCGGACCAACATGCCAGGTAGGTGGAGTGGAGAGGTTGTCAATCCAGGTGTTGTACCCCTTTACCCGATAGGTGTAGGTAGCGCCTGGTGTAATTGTGGCATCGTTATAGCTCGGAGTGGTGTTGGAAACCATGGTGACTTTGCCGATTTGGACAAATGTCCCTACCCCGGCATTACAGACAGTTGTATCGCCATCGCATCGCTCGACCGTAAATCCGAGCGTTGTGTTATAGGGATCGGCCGCAACATTATACGTTGTATCGTTCCACGCCAACGCATTGTACTGAGGGGTCGCGGTGATGGACAGAACCGTAGGCGTGGCCGGAGCCCCGGTTGGACCGCCCGACACCGCTGTCGCCACCCGGAAGACCATCGGACGCATCATATCCTGCTCTTCATGGCTCAGGATATGACAATGCCAGACATATTCCGCGCCATAGTTGTGAGAGATGTTGGTGGTTGGCATGGCCTGCCCGTTAAGCGGATTCAGATTCATGAACCCGTCAGGTGAATTTGCAGGCAGAGCCGGTTGATAGAGGCGGACGCTGTCATCCAGTGTAAACGGTAGAATTGGCGCCCTTGGCCGCAAGGCGACAATGGTATCTTCCAGCGGGCTTACGCGAACCGTTTCCTTCCAGCCCAGCTCGTTCTCCCAGGGCAGACGGATAAAGCCGTCCCAACCGACCCGGTTGATGACCTGCACATCAAACAGATGAAAGTGCAGCGGGTGAGTGTCAACGCCGTTGTGAGTGATCTTCCAGAGCTGGACCTTGCCATCCTGCACCAACTCGGTGGGCGGATCCTGGTAGTTCTGCATAACGAAGATCTGATTGATGTTGTTGGTGTTGGGGAGTTCCACACCCAGCTTGGCGCTCATGCGACCGTATTCATCCCATACCGCGCCCATTTCGTCATGCAAGGCCTTGGGCTGCATCGGAAATTGAAGCGCCAGCTCTTTTTCGACGAGCAGAGGATCGACAACCGTTTCAAACGAGAGGGCGTTGTCGGCGATGCCGGAGAGACCCCAGTTGGGCGCCATCGACGGGAAAGTCGTGTTGTAGGCCAAATCATAGGCAGACTGCCCGACGATGATCGGCTCCTGTGACTGCTGGAAGACGCTGGGGCTGCCAGGTGCGGAAGCAAAGGCATTCATCAGGGCGGTTTCGTTAAACGGAGTGCCGGCGCCTGCGGCCACGTTAATCTGCATGATGGTTCTGGTGTTGGGGCCGGTGCCTGCCTTGGTGCCTTTATAGCCACCGGTTGCAGTCAAGTCGGGCGCGTCGGTGTAGTAATCATTGCTCGGCACGAAGGCCGGAAATGCCGCCGGAGCATCGTTATAGAGAATCAAGGTCTTCCCGGCATAGGCAGAGAAGTCGATGATGACATCCGCACGTTCTGCAGGCCCCATGATAATGGTTCCGTCATTGACGTTACCGACGTTAAAGAGCGTTGGGTCGAGGACAAAAGAGATCGGTTTGTTATAGATGACGGCAGGAGTTGGCAGGAAGCCGCCTTCGTTACCGATCTGAATCCATTTTGGTCCGGCTGTGGTCGGGTCGGGCACGCCGCCGACACGGCTGTCGGCAGCCGGTGTCCAGTCAGGATAGGCGGGATATACTACTGCCGGCACCATCTTGACCTCGGTGTTGACGGCGCATGGTTTCCCCGGAACTTGACAGAGCGGGTTAATGGCATTGCCGTCTACAGCTGGGTCAGCCACATAGAGTTGCAGGTTGACAAAGCGGTCGTGCGAGGCGTTCAGGATACGAAGACGGTAGGCCTTGGGAGCCAGATCGAGTTTTGGAAATGCCGTACCATTGACGGTCTGGGTATCGAGGAAGGCCTCGGCAGTCCAAGACGGGTTGGAGGTAGCCGGCGTAACAGATGGTTGCCAAGGGGAATCGCAGAGACCGGTCGGGCCGCAGTCGTAGTAAGGGTTCGCGACTGGCAGGAACTTGATGCCGGTGGTTGGCGGCCAGAAATACATTCCATAGACCCAACGCCCCACCGGATTGACGCCACCAAGGTCGGCAGGATTTTCGGCGGGCATATAGACGTGCGGCCACCAGAGATCGCCGGTCACAGGGGTGGTGTCGAGCCGTTTACGAGCGCCGGGCGCATTGCTGCAGGTTGCATCAAGACAGGTATTGGTGATATCCGCACCAGTCGCATCGCGCCAAGTGATGGCCTTAGGCCCGGTTCCCCAGACCCAGGTCGGGTCGAGGCTAGGGATGTTGGCGGCATCGACAAAAGATTTGTCTTCGATGACCAGCGGAATTTCGTCGCTGGGGATAACACCAGTCGAGATCAGGTTCTGTTCCACGGGGTCGCGGATCAGATACCCTGCGGCCTCACCGGCATAGACGTTTAGGCGGGTGATGCCGAAGGAGTGATCGTGATAAAACATCAAGCGGGCGCTCTGCTGGTTGGTGTAGTAGAAGGTCTGGGCGCCGGGGCCGGGATTGTTGCTGAATCCTTTGGAGGTGCAATCAGCTGCGCCAGTACACGCAGTTGAGAGTTGCACCACGCCATTCGCATCAAACCACATATCCGGCACGTACTGCACGTTGGTGCCTTTTGGATAGACAGTAGTTTCGGCAGCCGGGGTGATCCACTGGTGAGGTGTGCCGTCGCTGATCCAAGGCGTCAGGCCACCATGCAGATGGAGTTCGGCCCGGTTTTTGGTGTATTCGGCGCAATTCGGTTTTGTTTCCCCGAGCCGTGGATCCCAAACCGGACTGCAGGGAGCGCCCAGTGAGTCCAGCGGTCCCATGCCGGAACCCATGACCGTGGTATCGACCGGCAGGAAGAAGGGATCAACACTCTCGTTTGGCAGGTTGTTGATAAATTTAATCCGGACTGAACGATCTTTTTGGGCGACAATGACCGGCCCAAGGAATTGATGCGTGGTGTCTGTCGCCCCGGTGGTGCCGTTGTTCACCTGCCGATACCCCTGCAGGGTGGTCGGCGGCAGGTCGGAGTGCATCTGTTTGGTATAACGGGAGACCTCGATCTCGTAGTAGTCGGAACCGGGGAAGGTGGTCGTATCCGGGTTGGCGACAGGGATATACTGATTAAGGTTGTTTGCCCCGGCCGAAGTCAAACCGGGCAAGGTGTCTACGAACTTGCGCAACGGCGGGCTGAATTGCCAGTTGCCGGTAGAACCGAAGACATCTGGCACCTGAATGCCATCAGGCTGCAAGGGCGGGTTGACACTCCCTGGCCCGGGAGGAGTGTAGGCCGGGGGTGGAGGCACGGCATAAGCACCACCGGAAAACCAGACTGCCAATGCCAACAGAACTACAATTGAAAAAAGTCTACGTTTCATATTTGCCTCCTATTTAGTATCAACTTCAGATGTTGGCGGCTGATCGGTTGCGTCATCAACATTTTGAGCGTCGGCATTGCCTTGGACAGCAGCATCGCCTTGGACGGCAGCGCCGGATTCTCTTGCTTTTTTCCTGGCATCAATTTCTACCTGCTTCTGTTTGCGGGCCGCGGCTGCGGCTTCTCTTTGCTGCTGGGTTATACGGACGCGTGGATCATTTGCATGGGGGTTTTCCCCTGCCGGGTTCAATGTATCGGCAGGGGGCGCTTCTTCCGATACTGTTCCGGCAAAGGATGGAACTACGGGCAGAGAGAGAAGTAATGCTCCTGCCAACATTCCGACGACAAATCTGACACTGTACTTTTTGTTCATAGCGGTTCCTCCTAGCTGATGGTTGGTCGTTCTTTCGCCTTAGTGCTTGCGTTTTTTATATCAAAATCAAGAGGTCCATCCGGCTCAGCAGGGTAACGGAACTGTGTCTTCGCTCCCTGTGCCTGTGGTGTCCGTGTCCCTCTTGAGTAGAGTTGGCAGTTCAAATTCAATACACTACCCAGTCGCTCTTTTTGATCAGACGCGGGGCTTCGCCTTGATCAAGCTGAACGATAAAGCACCCTTTGGAGGCGTAGCGTTGTCCAGGCCCGAAACTGTACCGCACAAAATCAGGCAGATACTGGTCTGGTATCATGCCGATGACATCCAGCAGGGTGTCTCTATAGAAATTCTGCTTGATTTCTTTTAAGCCCAGCAAAAAGATGTGAATCATGGAAAAGGTACGGGAGGCGACCCGTTTCGTGTCCGGCTGTTTAAGTTTGCCAAAAGACAGAATGTCGGCGTATCCGGCGAAACCTGCTTCCGCCTCCGGGGGACGGAAAGGCAGGGTAATCAAAACCTTGCTGCGCAGTGCCTCGGGAATCGACATCACGTCTGACCCCATATAACGCGATGAAACAACCATCCCTGGCAGGTCTGTTTCAGCTGCTATCTCGGTCAAGGCGGGGAGGACATCCTCGCCGGACCAGATGATGACGGTTGTCGGCTGATGCTGGTGCAGCAACTCTTTTACGCTCTCCCCGTCCAGTTTCTGCTCCGCCGTCAGGGTAACGGTTTTCATTTCGTTGTGACCGTCATCGCGCCAGGTGGCAGTAAAGCCTGCGGCAAGCGCTTTGCCTTGAGGGGTACTGCGAACGATCTGCAGGATCTTCCGTCCGCCAGCCTCTGTCTCCTGCCCAGCCAAGAAACGGGCGGCTGTTTCCCCTTCCTGGTAATAGCCTTTGGAGGCATAGAAGGTGTACCAATCCGAGTTCGAGATCACCGGCAGGTCGGTGATAGGGAACAGACAGGGGATCTTGTTGGTTTCGCAAAAGTCATGGATCGGCTGCCAGCTTTGGTTGGAAATCCCCCCCAAGAGAGCAAAGACCGGTTCCTTCTGATAGTACGCCTCCAGTTGGGCCCGCCAGGTGGCGGGATCTCCCTTCAGCTCCCAGGTGGAGACTGAAATATCCCTGAAAAATGCGTTGTCGAGCATGCGGAACATCTTGGCGAATTGAGGAAGCTTTCTTTGAGTTTTGGTCTGTTGGTTGATGGTGACCAGGGTCTCAATCGAGGCCAGCATAGCCCGCCGATCTGCGGGGCTGACGTCTTCAGTGACAATCGTGGCAAACTTGAGAGAGGTATCGGTGACGCCCGGAGGAACGGCCGAGGAGAGGTCTTTCAGGTAGCTGATCAGAATCTGCATGTTCCTATCATCCATGTCATAACGCGGCATGACCGGGGACAATGCCCGTCCGTTGGAGTCTACCCCGCCGAGTATGGCTTCAGCCAAGGTAGCATCCGTGTAGGCCGGACGGAGGGGTACGACGTTGCGAACAACTCCTCTGTTCTTGGATATGGAGTTCTTGATCTGGTCCTTGAAGAGATAGCTCGGATTGAACAGCGAAGCGCCATTGACCGGCGGGGATGCGATCTGTCCTTCGACGGAGCCGAGTCCACTGCGGGCATGGCAATTAGCGCAGGAGAAGATCGTGCTGTCTATCGATACGTCGCCCTTGATTTTGCCTAGCAGCGGGGTGCCATCGGCGAGCAACCCGTCGCGATACATGCGCTGGCCGAGACGTTGAATCTCCGCGGCATCGTCTCCGCCTGCCTTCGGGGAGGATTCCTCTGCCAAAGCAAACCCGCAAAGGGTCAGGAGGATAATGATGCCGTGTAACATTAGAGTGAGTTGTCTCATCATAGCCCCGCCTTTTTTGCTTCATCCACAAATTCGGAACTGCTCATAATGCCTAACAATTTTATCCAACTCTTCTCTTTGGGAGCATAGATCAAGGTCAGTGCGTAATGGGACATTTTGTTCGGGATATAGGCGTTGAAAGCCCGCATAACCGCATCAATATCTTTTCTGGAACCGGTCAGGAAATCCCATCCCGGTTTGGCTCGATATCGTTTCAGGTACTCTTTCATGACGCCGGGCGTATCGTTTTCAGGGTCGATGCTGATCGAAATCAGATGAACCTTGGCGCTGTCCTCCCCCAGTTTGTTTTGCAGATTGACATACCCGGCAGAAAGTACCGGACAGATAGTGCTGCAGGTGGCAAAGATAAATTCCACCACCACCAGTTTGTCGGATTCAAGCACGTCCTTGAGTCGCACCTTAGCGCCGTCCTGATTGATGAGGGTCACCTCCGGCAGGGTATATTTTTCAACCGACCGCCCATACGGTTTGTCTTCGGCCCGGACCCCGGCTGTCATAAAAATCAGCGTGAGCGGCGCCACCAAAAGGAGTGTGATCAAAGACGTTTTCATGAAGTTATGGCTCCGGGGTAATAGGTTAAAAATTGCGAAGGTTGAAGTCTGCGCCGTATTTGATTTTGAACCTCGCGCTTATAGTGATACGCTTTTATCGCTGGAAAGATGAATGGGGTGGAGACCCTAATTTCAGTACCCCTGATTCCAGGGCATTCAAGATGCGCCTCATGCTTACAGGAATAAGCGTTATCGCTGGAAATATGAATAGGGTGGACACCCTAATTTCAGACTCCCCGAGCACAGGGGATTCGAGATGAGAACAATGCATAAAACAGTGGAAGGTTACTCCTCCGAGGAAACACGCCTACCCGTTACCCTTCCATGATCAGGTTCGAGGTCATCATAGCGATGATGACGATACCCGTGAAGAGAGCGCAGCAAACAACCGAGGCTAAAGCAAGGCGCCCTTGGACAACAGGCACGATCCCGGCGAGACTCTTGAATTTTCTTGCCGGAGCGACGACGCCGGTACCGATCCCGGTCACCACCCCGCCAAAGAGGGCAAGATAGAGAGGATAGCCGACATAACCATACGCTCCCTGCAGGATGCAAAAAGGGCAGTGATGGGTCGGCAGCTCGTAGAAATACAACGAAAACACGGAGATCAAGGCGATGAGCGAGACGACGAACGCCCCGCAGCTCATGGCGGCAAAGAGATACGCCCCTTGCCCACGGGTAAGGAAAACGTAGAGGCCCAGCATCAGGTTCAAGCCCATCAAGGCAAAGAAAATGGTCGGCCGCGACCCCCCGGTTATGGCGAGCCCCCCATCCCCCGATCCGCTCGCCCCGGCACTGAAGATGTTACTGCAGCAGGAGGTGATGATATCGGGATGCAAGTTCAGAAAGTACAGAAAAAGGGCTGCCGTCTCGACCAGCATGACGGGCGTGATCAGCAAGAGCAGCAGATACTTTGTCTTGATCAACGGGTAGTCATAGGCCTTATTGTCGACGTAGTTCAAAACCAACCAGGCCCCGGCCAGTATGAAGTTGATCATTTTAAGAATGAGGGCCGGATAGCCGTAGGCATTGACGTTTAAGGTTCCGGCGGCGCACATGGCGCCGACGAAGAGCCGGCTCAGGTCGTCTGCGATAAAGACGAACAGGAAAAGCGAGAGCAACTGAAAGACGAAGGTATAGCCGACGAGTGTCGAGATCAGGTAGGTCTGACGTTCCAGCGAAAGTTGAAGTTCGCTGCCGCTGGTAATCTCCCAGTCCCGCAAGACGGCGATGGCGTACCAGGAGGCATAGACAACCATGAAGCTCGCAAGCAGTGAGCCCATAAGCAGGGCCAGAACGGGGGGATGGAGTATCACGCCGACTCGTTCTCGTCGATGACAACGCCGTCCCGCATCTCGATCACCCGGTCGACACACGGCGCGTCATACGCAATCGGGTCGTGACTGGCGATAAGAATGGTCCGGCCTTGCAGTTTAAGGCGCTGCATGGTCTCCATGAATTCAAGGGAGAGTTTGCTATCGAGATGGGCTGTAGGCTCGTCGGCGATGATGACGTCAGGGTCGTTGATCAAGGCCCGGGCAATGGCCACCCGTTGCGCCTCGCCGCCGGACAGCCACTCGACGTTAGCTGCGGCCTTGTGCTTGAGGCTGAAGGCATCAAGGAGGGCTAGTGCCCGCGCCTCGATCCGCGACCGTTTCTCGCCGTTCGGATAGGCCGGGAGCATCACGTTATCGAGTGCCGTTATGCCCTTGATCAGGTTAAGCTGCTGGAAGATGAAACCGAAAGACTGACGCCTGGTCGCGGCCAGGAATCGTTCGGGCAGACTGGTCAGTTCAAGATCCTTAAACCGTATCCTGCCTGCTGTCGGCCGCGCCATGCAACCAAGGATGCTGAGCAGTGTCGTCTTCCCCGATCCGCTCGGCCCCTTGAGCACGGTGAGTCCTCCCCCGTCAATGTCGAGACTGACGCCATAGAGTGCCGTGAATTCATTGGGCCGGCCGGCGTTGAACACCTTTTTGATGTCGCGGAGTTGTATCATGGCACTCTCACAAAAAGTAAATGGGGCAAACTCTAGACAATCTGGGGTTCTTGCAAAACTCCTCTAACACCCTTCGACTGTTCGACAAGCTCACAGCTCAGGGTGAACGGGATGCCGCTTGATTTTATTCGTGATTTCCGTTCGTGGTGAGCTTGTCGAACCACAATGTGGTATTTTTGCAAGAGTCTCAATCTCTCAAAACGTCACGAGATGGCTAAGCAAAAGTGCCGATATACAAGGCGCAGTGTGTTTTTGTAAACGAGGCCACACATAAGTGTGCCGAGTGAGCAAAAACATACTGCAACGCAGTAGATCGGTATTTTTGCGACGCCATCAGGCTCGCATCACAGAATCGGGGTCAACCGTGGCCGCGCGCCAAGCCGGGATAATCGTCGCCGCCGTGTAGGGGACAACGGTGAAAAAAAGCAGGGTTACTATTTGATATGGACTAATAAATGGGATCAGCCGGAAGTCGGGGTAGAGGACGGACCAACCCTTGAGCACCGGCTGAAACAGGGCAGACGAAGTAAAAAAGACATGGACGTAAGCCAGCAGGACGCCTGTCATAAACGATGTAAGCGATATCGCCATGCCCTCCCAGAACTTCATGAGCAGCACATCCGAGGTGTCCCAGCCCAAGGCCTTCAAAATACCGACCTCGCTTTTTTCTTCGGCGCTCAACCCGGAAGCCTTGTCCCAGGCAAAGAGAAGAAACGACCAAACGACGCTGATGAGAATTACGATCAGGATGCCGCTGCGCCAACTGAACATGGCGTCATAGGTGCGGAGGATATCGTCCTTGATAATCGGTCTGGTATCGGGCAGGGCCGCCGTAATCTTGCGGACGATGGTTGCCCTCTCGCTCGGGTTGCCAACGGTGAGCACCAGATCGGTCACCAGGTGAGATGGGATGTTGAACAGATCTCTAAAATCACTCTCCGCCATGAGGATGAGATCCGCTGAAACGAGTGACGATTCCGGCGACAATTGGCTTGAAACCTGGAAAAGCTTTGTTTCGCCGTTGGCTCCTTGCAGGGGAAAGAAATCGTCGAGTGCGATTTTCCTAGTCCGGGCGACGCCCTCACCGATAATGATGGTTCCCTGAGCGACTGAGTTGTCCGTTGGCGCCATGACCGTATAGTTGGCGCCGACCCCGGCATCGTAATAATAGCCCCAAAGCCTACCCGTTACCGAACCGACTCCTCTGATCGCGGCAATCTTGTCCCGGTAGTCGAGAGGGATGAGGTCGTATCGCCCCGCCACCAGCTTCTGCACCACCATCTCGGGTGCATCCTGCAGAACGAGACCGGCCTCTCGCCGCAGGGCCTGGGTGAGGAACATCACTGAGGCCAGCAGGGCGACAATCAGGGTATACGAGATCAGAAGGGCCGCATTTTTTCCCTTTCGCCTAAGCAACGCGGCAAGGGTGAAATCGATGATGTTCCTCTGTTTGTCAATCATGATGGCCCGTTGCTAATTCTAAGTTGCATTCAAAAAAATACTTCCAGCAAGCATTCGAGCCGAGACCGCGAAGGCCAGCGAGCAGCGACGAGAGCGTACATCAGTAGGCCGAGGAGCAGCGGAGCGCAGCCGATTCAGTTCAATACCCCCTTGAGGGGTACAAAGGTATCGGTTTGAATGCGAACTGGAATAAAAGGGCAGGTGGCGGTCCTGCGAGAGCTCCGGAGGGAAAATGTTCAAAGGATAGCGGTCCATCCTGAAAGGGGGAATGCCGGTCGGCGAGCGACGGGTGTCGCGTATAACGAGCCTCGGTAAACAGGCAAAGATCGGTAAGTCCGTAGACCAGGACCGCCCTTCGCTTTTCAGTGACCTGCGCGAGGGCGGCCGCCTTTCTGGTGACGGCGTGGGCGGCCATCCCCCCCAGAAGAACGGCCTGAATGGCAACACACACAAAAAAAGCGGTAGATTTTCTCATGATTTTTGTGTGTGTTGACGTGGGAGTCTCAGGCCCAGCCACACCCCTTGCACAG
>Ga0334722_10002371_pt1 | contig 21478 bp, 12 predicted proteins | sample C3_bottom_MG_FD_207210 | JGI IMG/M metagenome (GOLD analysis project Ga0334722, IMG submission 207210) | Sediment microbial communities from Yellowstone Lake, YNP, Wyoming, USA - C3_bottom | ecosystem: Environmental > Aquatic > Freshwater > Lake > Sediment | place: USA: Wyoming | collected... | reverse complement strand
AAAGCCGACGATAAACGTCGAACGAATGGCAAGGTCGGGCATTGCAACGCGCAAATCGTCGAGCATCTTGCGCGTGACGATAATGTTCGGTCGTTTCATCCGCTTGAGCGTTTCGGGATGCGCGTGTTGGAGCGGCACGTCGATGTAATGCGCGACCTGGGGAAAGCGCGCCAGCGTTTCGATGAGGCGTGGCGTGACGTGACCTGGGTAGACGTACATCAGCCGCAGCCAACGCAGACCATCGACCTCGGTGCAGAGTCGTTCGATGAGCGGCGCGAGCGCATCACGCGTTCCGAAATCCCAACCGTAAGCCGTCGTGTCTTGCGCGACCAGGACGATTTCTTTCACGCCTTGCGAGACAAGTTCGCGCGCCTCGGCGATGACGGCATCGGCGGGTTTGCTCCGATGCGCGCCTTTGATGGCGGGGATGATGCAGAACGCGCACGGTCGATCACAGCCATCGGCGATTTTCAGGTACGCGCTGGGACCGCGCGCCGCGCGCGGCAGATGTTCGACAATCGAGCGCGCTGAAAGTTGTTCGAGCGGCAAATTGGCATACGCTTCGGTGAGCCAATCGTTGCTAGGTTCGTGCGATTTCAAGTGATCGATCAAGCGCGGCATGGCGAGCCAGCGTCCTGCATCGATCACGGCATCCACTTGCGGGACCTCGCGTTGCACCGTTTCGCCATAACGCGAGATGAGACAGCCCGCCGCGATGAGCAACTGCCCGTCGCGTTTTTGATTGCCCAGGTCGCGCAGCGCATCAAGCGATTCTTTGCGCGATGCTTGGAGAAAGCCGCATGTGTTGACGATCAACACATCGGCGTCTTTAGAATTATCGGCAGAGTTCATCCCCGCCTGCGCGAGGATCGAACCGATGCCGTCCGAGTCGGCGACGTTTTTCGCGCAGCCGAGAGTGAGAAGATAGTATCGCATGTTTTTCCAATTCTGTTGGATACCAGGTTTCTTCAAGAAACCTGGTATCTCAATTATTGCGCGGGCACAAAGAACGAGAGGAAATCTTTGCCCGCTATTTGGGTTGGATGAATCTGAATCTGTCCTTGCGGATAGTGTTCGAGCAAGCGAGCCAGGTTTTCTTTATCGCTGGGATGTAGGACGTAGAGCAAGTTAAAGTGGTCATCGGTGAACCAGTCGCGCGCATCAAGCGAAAAATTTTTCCACGTGATATCGCCTGCGTTGATCGCCACCGCCCGTCCATCAAGCCAGTACGGATAGCCGATAAAATACGCGTGCTGCATATCGCCGACGCTATCCGCAAAACCGCGAATGACTGATGCGACCTCGGTTGAGCTTTGCACGGATTGTCGATAGCTCAGGTCAAAGTCGATAAAGTACCAATGATAGTTGAACACGATGACGACAGCGCAAATCGCGCCGACGATAGACCAGCGCAATGCCATTTCCATTTTCGATGCGTGGTCTTGCGCGACGCGAACGAGTGCCACTAATGGCAACGCCAGCAAAATTGCCGCGAACGGAATCGCGCCGCCTGCGCGAACAAGACTGGGATTCTCGCGCGGAAAGGCAAGCGAGAGTGCGCTGGGCAACAACAACGCGACGAATGCGGCGAGCAAATAAAGATAGGTCGTGTTGCGCGCGCGAATCATCCAATAGATGGCGAGCGCGACACCCAGGATGAGCAACGCGCCGCTGACCAGGTCGAGTGTTGGTTGATACGAAATATTCGTGACCCAGACTTCATCGCCGCGCCAGTTGAACATCAGCGCGAGGTTCTTCAAGTTATCGGCAAGGATGGTGAGCAGATTGCCTTGAATCGGTTGCTCGGCGCTGGAGACACGCGTGAGCGCGCGATACCAAAACATTTCGGGAAAGTCGAGCGTATAGCGCAACAGCGGCAGAAAAACGACGAGAATGCCACCAAGCATCAAGCCGATATTTTCTGCAAACGCTCTCCAATCGATTTTGCGAGTGCGCGCTTGCGCGTCAAAGATGATCCATAGAAAAAATAATCCCAGCGCGACCAGAGGCGCATCGCGCGATGGAATGTAGCCGTACAGTCCCGCGCCAAGCGTCACCCCCGCGATTAGAAAATCGTTTCGATTGTGATGTTTCATTGCGCGCCAAACAAAGTACAGTGAGAGCGCGGCGAAGAAGGGCGTGTACGGATAACGCAAGCCCATTCGCGCAATCGCTGTCGCCCAGCGCATCACGGCGACGAAGAACGCGGCAAGGATGCCAATCGTGTCGTCGAACATTTCGCGCGCGAGAAAGAATGTGGCAGAGATGGTGAGCCAGCCGATGAGCGCGGTGCCGACCTTGAGTGCGATGTGATTGAGCGGCAGACTCAGCAATTTCATCAGCACAACGGTGACGTAGAATTGCATCGGCTCGCGCCCGGTGTTGCGGACGAAGAAGAGCGGATAGTGACCCGTGAGAATGTCGTTGATGTCCAAGAGTTTTTCTGCGTGATCGCTCGTCATTTCGGCGGGAGTGCCGTTGAGGTTGTAGAAATAAAAGAATGCGCCGAGCGCGAGAACGGCGAGCAGTGCCAGCGTGGTTGGACTGAGATGCACCCCATTCCGCAAACAGGATAAACGCGCGCGAATCGATTCGCGCCACTGGGTCAAGGTTTTCTGCGACTGCCAGAATGTGATGAGAAAAAACGCAACGCTGGCAAACCATGCGACGACGCCGACCAGCGTGAACTGATATTCCGTGCCTGCTTCGTTTCCGAATGACGCATCGGTGTTCAGCGTGAACGCGCCGATGGCGCAAACCACGCACGCAACAAATGCAATGAATCGGATGGGCGACTCAAGTCGCAGCAACGAAAGCACGAAGCCTGCCTTCGCAGGCTCGTTAGCCGCTGCAGGGCGGCTTGGCGCTTTTGTAGCCGCGAATTCATTCGCCACATCTCGCGGCGCGGCTAATGGCGTGACCCTGATTGCCGCGCCGAGCGCGGCGTCTATTGACACGCCATTGAGTGCAAAAGCAACTGCGACGACGAACAGTGCAGCGCCAAGGACGGCGTTCTGTTGGTCAAGCAGAATCCATTGCGCGATGATGGCGACGACAAGCGATGCGACAAGTGAGATGCGTTGAATGGGCGAGGACATATCAGATGATTTTGGAATTAACCGCATACAACAATCCCAGGTCGTGGTGGACGGGATTGGGGATTCGCTTGGCAACGAAACCGTTTTGCTCAAAAAAACGAATGAGGTCGATGTGCGAGTAAGGCGTCACGCCGTCGTGATGTTCAAGACAAATATGTTTTATCTTTGCCAGCGTCGCGGGGTTAGCGTTGAAAAAGGTTTCGTACTCCGCGCCTTCGCAATCCATTTTGATATAGTCGATGCGATCAATATTGTTATCGGTAAAGACCTGGTCGAGTGTGATGCTGGAGACGGTAATGCCATCGTGCGCGTCAGTGCCTGCCGATGCCGTGCTGTGCTGGACGGCTTCGGGCGTGATGAGTTGGAGTTGCGTCGAGCCAGCTTTGCCGCCGATAGCGCACTGCGACGCTTGTACATTTTCGATTTGATTCAAACGCAAATTTTCTTGCAAAAGTTCAAACGATTCTGGAAATGGCTCGTACGCATAAACAACGCTGTGCGGGTGCGTGCGCGCGATGCCAATCGCAAAATCGCCCAGCCCCGCGCCGATGTCGAGAACAACCCAGCCGTCTTGGATTGCAACGCTGAACTTTTCGTACTGATGATCGAGCACCGCTTCTTTGAGCACCCACACATCCATCGCCGTGCGGACGTTGAAACGCGCGCCGCCGCGTAATTTGACGAGGAATGTTTTATGCGCGCCGTGATTCAGTAAAGCCAAAATAACGGCGGGCAAATTCTTGACGCCGAATAAAAGTGTGGGAATGGAAGAGAGATAGTAGATTAGGCGAGAGAGTAGCATGGGTTTCGACAAATTCTAAAAGGGTTTTTCCTCATTTCCTTTTGTTTCCCAGGAATAAAGGGAAATGATGGAAAGAAGGGAAACTTATTTCTTTACCGCTATTACAAACACACACGCGCCGTTTGTGGGAGTCGGTTCGTTGTAGATGCCGCGCAGCATCGTCGCCGTCAGCGCAATGTTGCGCGCATCCTGCCACAAAAGCCAGCGGCGAAAAATGACGTGAACAAAAAGCGATGGCAGCGCAAAGTAATGCAGAAAATCAAAGATGCGCGTCGCGTCTGCGCCCATGTAAAATTGCGAGCGCGTGACGCGTAGACCGGCGTTGGCAAGTTTCGTCGTCCAATCTTTTAGCGAGAGCATGTTGTGATGGACGGCTTTGCGATTGAACCAGGTCGTGTACGCAAGCGCGGCGCTCTCCATTCCAACCGATCTCAACCAACGCGGAATTCCTAGCATCGGCGACAATTGATCCGTGACCATCGTGCCGACGAACGTGCCCCCAGGTTTCAGTACGCGATTGATTTCGTTCAACGTTTCGTCGATAGACACGATGTGTTCGAGCACGCAGTTGCTCACGACTGTCGTGAACGATTCATCGGGAAATGGAATCTTTGCGCCGCTGGCTTGTTTGAGTTCTCGATAGATGCCGAGTCGCGCACATTCGGCGAGCGCGGCGGGAGATGGATCGATGCCTGCGTCAATCGGCGTGGGCAATGCGGCTTGCGCGAAATAGCCGTCGCCACAACCGATATCGAGAACGGGCGGCGCAAATTTCATGCCATCGTAAATTTTTGCTTCGAGCGCGCGGACAATGGCGCGATGTGCGGGAACGAGTCGGAGATGATTAGTCAGATGATCGCGGATAGGTTGAGGCATATCTTTCGATTTACGAAAAAGGTGTTAGGGTTGGAGTTGGAGCGAGCGGCACAATCGGAATTCCGATTGTGGGTGTAGCCGATGGCGATATCTGTGCGGGTGGCGCAGGCGTTTCGCTAACCAGCGCGCCTTTATCGTTCAACGACCATTGGCGTTCGATCATTTTGGTTTCCGCAAAATTGCGCGCGCCAAAATATTTTGTGTTGCCGTTCAGCATCAGAATCGCGCCCTTTGGATTTTCGATCCGAACATACAGCACATCGCGCGCGCTCCACGAACGCGACATGCCATCTGTCATTTGTCCGTTGAAAACCATCACGCCGTCGATGCCGACTTGAAGCGAAATGGTCTGCGTCACTTCAATATCGAAATTCAATCCGGTCGTCGCATCGAGCGTGCGGACGGGCGTGACTCGCGCCGTCGTCGTGGCGTTCCCAGGAAAAGTTGGAAATGGCGGCGCGGTGGCTGCCAGTGTAGGCACACCCGTCGGCAACGCGCCAGGTTCTATTGTTGGCGTGCGAGTGGGCGGAAGGCGTGTGGCAGTTGCGGTCGGCTGGGCATTGGCGACCAGCGTCGCAACTTGGACGGACACAAACAATCCAACGGCGAGACATAGCAAGAAAACAATAACGCCGATCAAAATGAAAATGGGTAATGGCGCGGGACGACGCGTGAAATGCGCGAGTGAAATTCGCCCAGTCTCCGCCGTGCTGGCAGGTTCGAGCGATTCTGGCGGCGGCAATTTTTCTGGCGGTTCGCTGGGCTTGGGCATCAGCGGCGGTGCAGAAATTTTTTTGCGTGCCGAATCGGATTCTTGTTTGACGGGCACAGCGGACGCTGTTGATGCCGACGGCGGTGTTGGCTCTGGCTCAGGTTGCGCGCGCGGCGCTGGCTTGAAAAATGGCTCGCGCAGCGCAGGTGGCGGCGGTGGCGGAGTCAAGTCGGCGGCGTAGAGCGCGAGCATTTCGTCCGCATCGACGCTGAGATAGTTGGAGTACGTGCGAATCAATCCGCGTAAAAATGGTGCGGGCGGCAAATCGTCATAGTTGCCCTGTTCCAACGCTTCGATCACTGTGGCGCGGATGCGCGTATCGATTTCTGCTTGATAAGAAGATATGCCATGCGCCTCGCGGGCTTGGCGCAATCGTTCACCGAGAAGAGACATTTTTGAAATACACCTTGTTTCCTTGCGATTTGAGTTTACCACACAAACGCGATAATTCAAAACGCTTGACGGCTTTCTTGTGTGCGCGCGCCCAATGTGCTATAATCTCAATCGTTGAGAAAACGTATGACGGATAATTCCCAAACACGCCGCCCACGCAAACGCAAGAGCGGTGGACCGCCCATCTTTTTTATTGGCATGATTTTCCTGGCTGTGTTCGTCTGTGGCGGGCTGGTCTTTGGCTATCAGATTTACGACACGGTCCGCCAAGCCGTCGTCACGCTCGGCTTGCCAGACATTGGCGATCTTCCATCGATTGTTGCGTCAGGCGCGCCCCAGCCCACGCGCGAGAATGTCCCCAACATCGTCGCAGGCGAACGCGTCAATATTCTGATCCTGGGAATTGATCGCCGTCCGACCGAAAAATGTCCGTGCCGCACCGACACGATGATGCTCGCCACGCTCGATCCGAAAACATCGACGGCGGGCTTGGTCACCATTCCGCGCGACCTTTACGTGCCGATTCCCACCGTCGGCGAGAATCGCATCAACACGGCAATGTTTTACGGCGACCTCAACAAGTACCCCGGTGGCGGACCTGGGTTGGCGAAGAAAACTATCGAATACAATTTTGGTCGGCGCGTGCATTATTACGTCCTCGTCGATTTTGGCGGCTTTCGCAAAATTGTCGATACGCTCGGCGGCATCGACATCAATGTGCCGAAAGCAATTGACGATCCCGAATATCCGACTGAAGATTTCAAAACGATGCACGTGCATTTCAATGCGGGCATGCAGCACATGAACGGCGAGCAAGCGTTGCAATATGCGCGCGTTCGCCACTCGGATAGCGACTTTGGTCGATCCAAGCGGCAGATCCAGGTCTTGATGGCAATCCGCGACAAGGCATTGCGCTTGGATATTCTTCCTAAACTTCCCTCACTCCTTTCGACCATGTGGGGCACGGTGGAGACGGATCTCAAGCCGCAAGAAGTTCTCGCGCTCGCGCAAGCGGCATCCAAGGTTAAAACCGAAAACATAAAGACTGGCACCATCGATCAAACGATGACCGTCGAGTACGTTACGAACACCGGCGCTGATGTGCTTTGGTTCGACCGCGCTAAGGTCGGTCAGTTGATGGACCAAATCATTCCACAAGAAAGTGTGATGACGGATCTCGGAGCGCGTGTGACCCAGGAAGCGGCGCGCGTCACGGTCCTCAATGGCACAACCACACCGCAACTTGCCGAACGCACAACCAAGTTTCTGCAGAGCCAGGGTTTTCAGATTGCGGCATACGGGAACGCCGACCGTTTCGATTATGCCAAGTCGGTGCTGATCGATTACAGCGGAACCAAGAGCGCGACGGTGACGGCGCTCGCGAATCTTTTTCGGGTTGACCCTGAGAATATTCGGCGAACGACCAATGCCAACAGCGATTCCGATATTCGTATTATTCTTGGCGCGGATTGGACGCCGCCGATTGAAAAGACCCAACCGTGACGCAGAGATAATGGAGGCTCGATGCCTGCTCAAGCCTTGTATCTAAAATATCGCCCGCGCACTTTTAGCGAAGTGGAAGGTCAAGCGCATGTGACGACGACGCTCAAGAACGCGCTCGCCCTCGGTCGCATTGCGCACGCGTACTTGTTTGAAGGTCCGCGCGGCACCGGCAAGACAACGACTGCGCGCATTCTCGCGAAAGCGGTCAACTGTCTTTCCGATAAAGACGACAAGCCGTGCAATCAATGCGCGGTGTGCCAGGCGATCAACGACGAGCGAATGTTGGATTTGATCGAAATCGATGCGGCGTCGAACACGAGTGTGGAAGATGTGCGCGACCTGCGCGACAAGGTCGATTTTCGTCCGGGTGAAGCGAAATTCAAAGTCTACATCATCGACGAAGTGCACATGCTGTCGAACGCGGCGTTCAATGCGCTGCTCAAAACCTTGGAAGAGCCGCCGCCGCACGTCATTTTCGTTTTGGCGACAACCGACCCGCAAAAAATTCCTGCGACCGTCATCTCACGCGTCCAACGATTTGTTTTTCGACGGCTCACGCTTTCGGAAATCATCGCGCGCCTGAATGAAATCGCTGGAAAAGAAAATTTGAGAGTCGAACCGGCGGCAATCGAGTTGATCGCGCGGCAAGCGACCGGTGCAATGCGCGATGCGATTAGTCTGCTCGATCAATTGACCGCGTATGGCAGCGACGAGATCACGCTTGTTCAGGTGCAGGGATTGCTTGGCGCAGCATCCAACCAAATTGTTGGCGAGCTAATCGCTCGACTCGCGGAAAAAAATGTCGCGCAGGGTTTATCGATGATTTCAAACGCGGTGGACAATGGCGCAGACCCACGCCAACTCTCCCGCGAGATCGTCGAGTACTTGCGCGGACTTTTGTTGGTGAAAGCGGGCAGTGGCGAGGCGCTCACGTTGACTGAAGAGGCGCAAGTGGAAATGAATCGGCGCGCGGGAGAATTCTCGGCGGAGCAACTCGTCCGCGCGATTCGATTGTTCAATCAGGCGACGTATGAATTGCGTTCCAGTTCGCATCCAACCCTGCCGCTCGAAATCGCGCTCGTCGAGGCAACGCTCGAAGAAGAACATGCGCCGAATCCGCAACCTGTGCAGCGCAGTACTCCACCCGTATCCAAGCCGCCAATTCGCCCGGCGGCTCCGGCGAAGAGTGCGCCACCCGCAAGCTCTCCGCCAAAATCGAGCGATGCCCAATCTGCGGCTGTAGCGAGTGAACCAGCGCCAAGCGAACTGATTATATCTGGCGCGTTGACGGTTCAGGTTTTGCGAGAGCAGTGGGGTAACGTGTTGGCGCGCGTTCGACCCTATGACAAAACGGCGGAAGCGCTCTTGCGCGATGTTGAGCCAACCAGAGTAGAAGGCGATTTGATCATCCTTGCCTTTCATCACCAGATCCACGCGGATCGATTTGAAAAACAAGCGAATGGCAAAGCCGTGATCGAAAAAGCAATGACCGATGTTTTTCATACCAAATGTCGTGTCAAGTGTGTTCTATCGCCGCAGAAAGTAAAACGTCAAGCGGTGGAGAACGATCCATTGATTAGCGCGGCGGTCAATCAACTCGGCGCACAAATTACCGAGATTCATAGTGAGGGAGCAGCCTAAATGAGTAAACGCGGAGATCCGAAACGAGCGGGCATGGCAGCGCCGCGCCCCGGCGCGCGATCGCCAGTGAATCAACAGAACGCTTTGCAAATGTTGCAACAGAAAATGGCGGAGACCCAGGAATCGCTCGGCGGCGAAACGGTGGAGGCAAGCGCGGGTGGGGGTGTGGTGACGGTCACAGCCAACGGACAACAAAAAATTCTCTCGGTCAAAATTTCGCCGGACGTGATGACGGCGGGTGACGTCGAAATGTTGCAAGACCTGGTTGTTGTAGCGGTGAATGAAGCGATAGAAAAATCGCAGCAACTGGCGTCGCAAAAAATGGGCGAGATCACCGGGGGCTTGGGTCTGCCTGGGTTGTTGGGATAGCTATGGACACGACGCCACGCGCCGTCGCGCGCTTGATCGAAGAATTTCATCGCTTGCCAGGAATCGGTCCAAAGTCCGCGCAACGGCTCACGTTTTATTTATTGCGCGCACCGAAAGAGCAGGCGCAATCGCTCGCCGAAGCGCTGGCAGGTTTGAAAGAACACGTCGTCACGTGTTCGATCTGTCAAAACATCGCCGAAGAAAATCCGTGCGCCATTTGCCGCGATGACTCGCGCGATCAATCGATTATTTGCGTCGTCGAAGAGCCGCTCGATGTGCTTGCCCTTGAGCGCACGCGCGAATATCACGGATTGTATCACGTGCTGCACGGTGCGATTTCGCCGGTCGATGGAATCGGTCCCGACGATTTGCGAATGCAAGAATTGCTCACGCGTATTCGGCGCGACCCAGGAATCAAGGAAATCGTTCTGGCAACGAACCCCAACCTCGAAGGCGAAGCGACGGCGATGTATTTGGAGCGATTGATCAAGCCGCTCGGAATAAAATTGACCCGACTGGCGCGCGGTCTGCCGGTCGGCGGTGACTTGGAGTATGCTGACGAAGTGACCTTGACGCGCGCGCTTGAAGGGCGACGTGAAGTTTAACGAGTTTTCAAAATTCGTCGCAAATAGACTTGACAAAGCAGAGAATCCGCGTATAATGCTTTGTGCATGACGAGTAAGGCATTACAAATTTCCGTTTCGGAGGCGCATCGAGACTAAACCAAATCATGGAGCGGGTTGTTCCCTGAAGGATGTCTTGTTGCCTCCGCCGACATTGTCGGCGGATTTTATTCCTAAAACCGAAATTTGACACGGGTGCGAAACTGTGGTATAAATCCGCCCGTTCGCCTGACGCCGAAACAAGTGCGGCAGGCAAGGAACCTTAACAACTGAAGAGTGATAGGAAAGTAAGCGTTCGGATGCGCCACTAGCTTAGTGGCGCGTTCTAGGTGAATCGAAGAATTGTCAGAGTAAAACTCAAAGTTAAATACAACGGAGAGTTTGATCCTGGCTCAGGATGAACGCTGGCGGCGTGCTTAACACATGCAAGTCGAACGGATGCTTTGTAGCAATATGAAGCATTAGTGGCAAACGGGTGCGTAACACGTGGGTGACCTACCTCGAAGTGTGGAACAACGGACCGAAAGGTTCGCTAATACCACATAGTCTCGATGATTCATTTTGTCGAGTAAAGCCGCAAGGCGCTTTGAGAGGGGCCCGCGTCCCATCAGGTAGTTGGTGAGGTAAAAGCCCACCAAGCCGATGACGGGTAGCTGTTCTGAGAGGAAGATCAGCCACACTGGCACTGAGATACGGGCCAGACTCCTACGGGAGGCAGCAGTGAGGAATATTGCGCAATGGACGAAAGTCTGACGCAGCGACGCCGCGTGGGCGACGAAGGCCTTCGGGTCGTAAAGCCCTTTTAGCAGGGACGAGTGAGGACGGTACCTGTTGAATAAGTCTCGGCTAACTACGTGCCAGCAGCCGCGGTAAAACGTAGGAGGCGAGCGTTATCCGGATTCACTGGGCGTAAAGCGTGCGTAGGCGGTTAGGTAAGTCGGACGTTAAAGCCCCTGGCTCAACTGGGGGAGGTCGTTCGAGACTGCTTGGCTTGAGGATGATAGAGGAAAGCGGAATTCCCGGTGTAGCGGTGGAATGCGTAGAGATCGGGAGGAACACCAGTGGCGAAAGCGGCTTTCTGGCTCATTTCTGACGCTGAGTGCACGAAAGCGTGGGGAGCAAACGGGATTAGATACCCCGGTAGTCCACGCTCTAAACGATGAGAGCTGGGTGTTGGCAGGGTTTCCTGTCAGTGCCGAAGCAAACGCGTTAAGCTCTCCGCCTGGGGACTACGAACGCAAGTTTAAAACTCAAAGGAATTGACGGGGGCCCGCACAAGCAGCGGAGCGTGTGGTTCAATTCGATGTAACACGAAGAACCTTACCAGGGCTTGACATGTAGGTGGTAGGGAAGGGAAACTGGACCGACCCGCAAGGGAGCCTGCACAGGTGCTGCATGGCTGTCGTCAGCTCGTGCCGTGAGGTGTTGGGTTAAGTCCCGCAACGAGCGCAACCCCTTTCGCTAGTTACAAGTGTCTAGCGAGACTGCCAGGTTAACCCTGGAGGAAGGCGGGGATGACGTCAAGTCAGCATGGCCTTTATGTCCTGGGCTACACACACGCTACAATGGGCGTTACAATGCGTTGCCAAGCCGCGAGGCGGAGCTAATCGCACAAAAGCGTCCTCAGTTCAGATTGCAGGCTGCAACTCGCCTGCATGAAGTCGGAGTTGCTAGTAAACGCGCGTCAGCTATAGTGCGTTGAATGCGTTCCCGGGCCTTGTACACACCGCCCGTCACGTCATGGGAGCTGGTAACACCTGAAGTCGGTGACTGAACCGCAAGGACAGAGCCGCCGAGGGTGGGACTGGTGACTGGGACGAAGTCGTAACAAGGTAGCTGTACCGGAAGGTGCGGCTGGATCACCTCCTTTCTAGGGAGACACGAGTTTCACGACTCGATACTCCAAAATTCTCTTCGATTCTTTTCGCTCTTTCCTATCACTCTTCAGTTGTTAAGGCATTTAGTCAGGTAGTCGAATAGTCGGCGCGTAAAAGTTTGACTACATGACCAAGTGACTACTCGACGATCAGACTAGTCGGGCCTTTAGCTCAGCTGGTTAGAGCATCCCTCTGATAAGGGGAAGGTCTGTGGTTCGAGTCCACAAAGGCCCACTCGAACAAATAGTTTTCAAGCGAGTCGAGGGGCCGTAGTTTAGCTGGGAGAACGCCTCCTTTGCAAGGAGGAGGTCAGGGGTTCGAGTCCCCTCGGCTCCATCCTTGACAATGTGAGCAATCTGCGTATAATGGTTTCGTGAGGTGTAACTTCAATAATATGATGAAAATTTCGGAGACCCGAACGGCATAGTTTTTTTCTGACATTATCGTTGCGCCTCACGCGGCCTGGCGATGTGCCAGGTCGTTTTTTGTCTCTAAAGCAAATTGATCTCTGACGATTGTCGAAAAAAAGATTCGCCAATCGCTAGCGATCAAGTCGCTAGGAACCAAAGCACATTAACAACTGAACAGAAGGTACTTGCAAACACAACCAAAAATGTTTGCAAGTGTGTGTTCCTGCGAACACACAAATGGCAATCGTCGTGCGATTGAAAGATTGCGCGACAATCGTCAAGGTTTCAATTCGTCCGTATCCCGAGAGATAAGCTACTAAGAGCATATGGCGGATGCCTTGGCGCCAAAGGCCGAAGAAGGACGTGGTTGGCTGCGATAAGCCGCGGGGAGCCGTCAGCAGGCGTTATATCCGCGGATTTCCGAATGGGGTAACCCACTCAGAGTCATTTCTGGGTACCTTCGCGTTGAATTCATAGATGCGAGGGAGGGCACCGGGGGAACTGAAACATCTCAGTACCTCGAGGAAAGGAAACCATTCCCCTAGTAGTGGCGAGCGAACGGGGAAAAGCCTAAACCTTCACATCGTAAGGTGTGGAGGGGTTGTAGGGCCTGGCATATGAAAGTTACCAATTTGATCTTTAGCGGAAGGAGTCAGGAAAGCTCCGCCAAAGAAGGTGATAGCCCTGTACGTCAAAAAGATCAAACTTTCGCTGGGTTCCTGAGTACCACGGGGCACGCTAATCCTGTGGGAATCTGGGGAGTCCACTCTCTAAGGCTAAATACCTTTGGCGACCGATAGTGAACAAGTACCGTGAGGGAAAGGTGAAAAGTACCCCTGTTAGGGGAGTGAAATAGAACCTGAAACCGTATGCTTACAAGCAGTGGAAGGACTATGGCGTAGCTTGCTACGCAATGTCTAACCGCGTGCCTCTTGAAGAATGAGCGAGCGAGTTACTTCTCTGTGGCAAGGATAAGGGAGTGACACCCGGATCCGTAGCGAAAGCGAGTCCGAATAGGGCGCCAAGTCGCAGGGAGTAGACCCGAAACCCGGTGAGCTACTTATGGGCAGGTTGAAGCGACGGTAACACGTCGTGGAGGACCGAACTCATTAGTGTTGCAAAACTATGGGATGACCTGTGAGTAGTTGGTGAAATGCCTAACGAACCGGGAGATAGCTGGTTCTCCCCGAAATGGCTCTAGGGCCAGCCTCGTATGTTTAGTGGTGGAGGTAGAGCACTGGATTGGCTAGGGGGCATCAAGCTTACCAACCCAAACCAAACTCCGAATGCCACCACTCCAAATACGGGAGTTGGACTACGTGGGATGAGCTTCGTAGTCAAAAGGGAAACAGCCCAGATCGTCGAATAAGGTCCTCAAGTCTATGCTAAGTGGGAAACGATGTGAGATTGTTCTGACAGCCAGGAGGTTGGCTTAGAAGCAGCCATCCTTTAAAGAGTGCGTAATAGCTCACTGGTCAAACGATCTCGCGCGGAAAATTTAACGGGGCTCAAGCATAGCACCGATTTCACGAATTTGCTGTAAAGTAAGTGGTAGGGGAGCGTTCCGATCGCAGAGAAGCTAGACGGCGACGACTAGTGGAGCGATCGGAAGTGAGAATGCTCGCATAAGTAGCGAAATTGACGCGAGAAACGTCAACGCCGGACGCCTGAGGGTTCAGACGCAAGGGTAATCCGCGTCTGGTTAGTCGGCCCTAAGCCGAGAGCGAGAGCTGTAGGCGATGGACATCTGGTTAATATTCCAGAACCACCTGAGTAGAGTGAAGGGGTGACGCAGTAGGATAGCCTAGCCTGCCTATTGGACATGGTAGGTACTAATCTGTAAGGGAGTTGAGAGCCGTAGGTAAATCCGCGGTTTGATCCTGAGCAGTGGGCGGTGCCGCAAGGCCACAAGTAGGTGATTTCAGACTGCCGAGAAAAGCCTCTAAACGTTGAAGCTTAGGTGTCCGTACCGCAAACCGACACAGGTAGGCGGCATGAGAAATGCAAGGCGATCGGGAGAACCTCCGTTAAGGAACTCGGCAAAATGCACCCGTAACTTCGGGAGAAGGGTGGCTGGGTGACGTTCGTGAAAACAAAGCGTTGCTCAGTCGCAGAAAAGTGGCTCGACTGACTGTTTAACAAAAACACAGGTCTCTGCTAAAGCGCAAGCTGATGTATAGGGGCTGACTCCTGCCCAGTGCCGGAAGGTTAAAGGGAGAGGTTAGGTCCGCCGCAAGGCGAGCCGAAGCTTTGAACTGAAGCCCCGGTGAACGGCGGCCGTAACTATAACGGTCCTAAGGTAGCGAAATTCCTTGTCGGGTAAGTTCCGACCCGCACGAAAGGAGTAACAAGTTGAGCGCTGTCTCAACGGAGGGCCCGGCGAAATTGAATTAGTGGTGAAGATGCCATTTACCCGCACTAGGACAAAAAGACCCCGTGGAGCTTTACTGTACCCTGGCATTGAGTTGAGGTTTGTTGTGCGTAGGATAGGTGGGAGACTTTGAAACTGGGTTCGCGGACTCGGTGGAGTCGCCGTTGAAATACCACCCTCAAGAAATTTCGACCCTAACGTTTCGCCATAAACTGGCGGACGGACCGTGCCAGGCGGGCAGTTTGACTGGGGCGGTCGCCTCCTAAAATGTAACGGAGGCGCCCAAAGGTTCCCTCAGGCTGAATGGAAACCAGCCGCTGAGTGCAAAAGCAAAAGGGAGCTTGACTGCGAGACCTACAAGTCGAGCAGAGACGAAAGTCGGGTTTAGTGATCCCACGACTTCGGTGTGGAACGGTCGTGGCTTATCGGACAAAAGCTACCCCGGGGATAACAGGCTGGTGAAGCCCAAGCGTTCACAGCGACGGCTTCGCTCGGCACCTCGATGTCGGCTCGTCGCATCCTGGAGGTGAAATAGCTTCCAAGGGTTGGGCTGTTCGCCCATTAAAGCGGTACGCGAGCTGGGTTCAGAACGTCGTGAGACAGTTCGGTCTCTATCCAGTGTGGGCGCAGGGAATTTGAGGGGAGCTGCTCTTAGTACGAGAGGACCAGAGTGGACGGACCTCTGGTGTGCCAGTTGTCGTGCCAACGGCATCGCTGGGTAGCTAAGTTCGGCAATGATAACCGCTGAAAGCATCTAAGTGGGAAGCATGCCCCAAGACTAGATCCCCCATCTGTTTATCAGAGTAAGCGCGGTCGTAGACTACGACCTTGATAGGGTAGACGTGTAAAGGCAGCAATGTCTGAGCGAACTACTACTAATGCGCGAGGGCTTGCTCTCGGGATATCGATGAGTTGAAGCCTAAAATTTATCTTCTGTTCAGTTATTAACATCTAAATCGTTTTCAAATAAAAACAGTTTCCTCTGGTGATTTGAGCGGCAGGGAAATACCCGGTCCCATTCCGAACCCGGAAGTCAAGCCTGCCAGCGCCGATGGTACTGGCGGTACGCACCGCTGGGAGAGTAAGTCATTGCCAGGAAGGAAACTGTTTTTATTTACAAATAATCGCAACGCGTGATTTCTCGTTCGTCGCGATTTTTGTTTTTGGATCGCATACAAGAAAAGCGCGCCGGGTCCTTCGCGTTCTATTTGCGCGTAATCGCCTCTTGTGCTAAAATATCTCCCGTCGTTGGGGATTGGTGCAGTGGCAGCACACCGGCCTTTGGAGCCGTGGACGGAAGTTCGAATCTTCCATCCCCAGCAAACTCAAATAGCCAAAGGTGCCAAACGAGCCAAACATGCCAAAGATTTTTGGCACCTTTGGCATCTTTGGCACCTTTGGCTTATTTTATCTGAATGAAACGCCCTCGCGCATTCGAAACTCTTGCTCTCGCCGCTATCGTCGCGCTCGCCGCCTTCTTCCGCCTCTATCGCCTCGATCAACTGCCGCCTGGTTTTCAATTCGATCAGGCGTTCAATGCCTTTGATATTCTGCGATTACTGCAAGGGCAATTCGCAATTTTTTTCCCAGCGAACACCGGTCGCGAACCGCTTTACTTTTACCTCTCGATGGTCAGCGCCGCGCTTTTTGGTCAAACGGCTTTCGCCGTCAAACTAACTTCCGCGATCATTGGAATTGTGACCATTCCACTAATTTATCAATGCACCCGCTCGATCTTCTCTCCTACGTCCGCGTTATTGGAAAAGGGTCGTGCGCAATCACAAAACGACATATCGAAAAATTCATCAAGCCCTCACGCTTTACAAGGACGCGCGAAAGATAAAAGTTTCGACGCCCTCGCGCTCCTCGCCGCGCTCTTTTCCGCCGTTTCGCTCTGGCATATCTTTTTCAGCCGCGATGGTTTACGCGTGATCCTTCAAGTGCCGCTGACGCTATTAACATTTTTCTTTCTATGGCGCGCTTTATTTTCAGCATCGCACGCAAACCAGGGAGAAAAAAGCTGGGGGACGTGGTTCAAGGTCGGCCTCTTTCTCGCGCTTGCGCTCTACACCTATCCGTCTGCGCGCCTCCTGCCTCTTGCTTTGATATTTCTCACCGGTTACGGCGCTTGGTATGACCGCACCCGCGCCGTCGAATATTTTAAAAACCTGGTTTTATCCTTCCTTCTCGCCGCGCTTTTCCTTGCGCCCCTGGGTATCTACTTTGCGCTTTACCCTGACCAATTCATCGCGCACACCGGATCAATTTCTGTTTTCGATCCGCGCGTAAACGAGGGTAATATTCCTGCCGTCATCTGGAAAAATTTTGTCAGCATCCTTTCATCGTTTTTTATCCAAGGAGATGGTGGCTTGATTCGCAACGTGCCATTTCGTCCCATTTTCGACCCATTCATCGGGGGGCTGTTTCTCAGTGGCGTTGGTGTTCTGCAGGTCGCCTTATTCCATCCGCGCTCAACGCGATCAAACCGCAACCTTGCAGTTTTTCTATCAACGTGGATGGTCATCTCGCTGGCTTCTTCCTTGTTCAGCGACGATGCGCCAAATTTTCTGCGAATGCTTCCTGCATTTCCCCCATTGATGATCTTGCCCGCGTGGGGCGCAGTCGAAATTTGGAATCGCTTGAAGACACAACTATTGCGTCGCATCGCGATTTTCGGATTGAGTATCGTCATCTTGTTTTCGGCGGGCTGGACCTATCGAGATTATTTTGTGACTTTTGCCGATTCACCCACCACGTACTATGCGTTCGGTACCGACAAAGTCGAGTTTGCCGATTGGGTCAACCAGAACGCGCGCCATCTGCTAATCTTTAGCGCGCCGCTGTTTCAGCAGGACGGGACGATCATGTTGATGACGCGCAATGCGCCATTGAAATCTTTTGAGAGTCGAGATACAATTGTCCTGCCTGCCAACACTTTGGGGCGTGATGTTGTCTTTGCATTTCCTGGCGAACAGGAGAAAAAAATTCAGACGATGGCAATGCGCTTCGGCGACTTGGGCGCGCGCGAAGACTTGACCGGATCGAATGGAGGCAAGCTCGCATGGCTCTATCGCATCCCCGCCAAGAATCTGCCCGCTGAAGCGAATCCGTTGGCGGCGCTTGCGCGCGGCGGCGATTTTATCCAACCCAATATTCTCACGCACGCAACCTGGGACGATTCATTCGAGTTGTTGGGCTATTCGATTGACGCGAGCGATACGCCGAAACGCAATCTCGAAGTGACGCTTTTCTTGCATGCGCTCAAATCGATGACCGAGGATTATACGTTCTCGGTCAAGGTGCGCGATGCAAAAGATCGCACCTGGGGACAGGAAGATAAATGGACGGGCGACAATAGCTACGCAACATCTCAATGGTCGCCGGGCGACATCATCATCGAAAAATTCTATCCTGGATTGAATGCATGTGCGCCTGTGGGCGATTACCATGTTACCGTTGAAGCATACAACCTAAAGACATCGCAGACGTTTGGTAGCGTAGTCAACCTGGGGATGTGGCAAGCGGCAGTACCGCAGAGCAATCGATTAGAAGATTTGGAAATCGATCACGCGTTGGACGTTGCGGTTGGTCAAGCGCATTTACTGGGATATACATTGACGCCCGAAGAAATCAGCGCGGGCAGTCCATTCTCGTTTTCGCTTTTCTGGCGCGGCATAGGCGATGGTAAACAATCCAGTCGCGCCGTTATCAAGTTGCGCGATGCGGCAAAGCGTGATTTTGTTCTTGCTGATATGAACATTCTCTTGCCAAGCGATGGTCGTGGCTTGTGTACATTCTCGGATTTCACCGTGCCGCAGGATGTTGCGCCAGGCGCAGGATCGATTTTTGTGAACGATGTCAAAATTGGAACGATCAATGTCACGAGGTAAAGACTGATGAAACTAGCCGCCGTTATTCTCGCCGCGGGTCAAGGTACGCGGATGAAAAGCAAATTGCCCAAAGTGTTGCATCCCGTCGTCGGCAAACCGATGGTGTATTACGCGCTTGATGCCGTGAGCGCCATCGGAGTTGAGCAAATTGCGCTAGTGATTGGTCACGGCGCGGATCAAGTTCGTTCTGTGTTTTCCAACTTCCAACCTCTAACCTCCAACTTCCAACTTGTCGAACAAACCGAACAACGCGGCACAGGTCACGCGGTCTTGCAAGCGCGTGATTTGTTGCAGAACAAAGCCAACACGATTGTCGTTACGTATGCCGATATGCCATTGTTGAAAACGGAAACGCTGGCAAAACTGGTCGCGCTTCATGCTTCGTCGCGCTCGACCATCACGATGCTCACCGTTATGTCGGATGACACGATGGCGTTTGGGCGCATCCTCCGCGATGCGAGTCAGCGCGTGGTCGGCATCGTCGAAGAGAGCGAAGCAACCCCGGAGCAATTGGCGATCAACGAATTGAATTGCGGTGTCTATTGTTTTGACGCCGCTTGGATGTGGGCGCATCTCACGGAATTAAAACCGACCGGCAAGAAAAACGAATATTATCTGACCGACCTGGTCGCGCTGGCAGTTGCCGAACATTGCCAAATCGAAGCGGTTGTATCGAAAGATGTTGGCGAAATGATCGGCGTGAATACGCGCGTGCAGTTGGCGCAAGCAGAACGAGTAATGCGCGAACGAATCAACACAACGGTGATGCTCGCGGGCGTCACGCTGATCGATCCTGGGACGACGTATATCGAAGCGACGGTTGAAATCGGCGCGGACACGATCATCGAACCGAATACACACTTGCGCGGCACGACGCGCATCGGCGAGAATTGTCGCATCGGTCCCAATACGATCATTCGCAATTCGACCATCGGCGACAACTGCACAATCCTTTCATCCGATCTTTCTGACGCGATGCTCGAAGAGAATGTTCGCATTGGTCCCTCGGCGCGCTTGCGATCTGGCGCGCATCTCGCGCGAAATGTTTACATGGGTAATTATGGCGAAGTGAAAAATTCATATATCGGCGAAGGATCGCTCATTGGTCACTTTTCGTACATCGGCGATACGCAAATGGGCAAGCGCGTGAACATTGGCGCGGGAACGATCACCTGCAATTTCGATGGCAAACAAAAAAATCGCACGGTGATTGGCGATGATGCGTTTATCGGAAGTGACACGATGTTGGTTGCGCCAGTGACCATCGGCGCACGCGCACGCACAGGAGCAGGCGCAGTGGTCAACAAAGATGTGCCTGCGGATGCGTTGGCGGTCGGCTCGCCTGCGCGCGTGATTCGGAAATTAGCGAATGGCGAATAGCATATGGCAGATAGCAAATGGTTTTGCTATACGCTATATGCCATATGCCAAAGGGCTGGCTTATGAAAATCGATTTTGAAAAACTTGTAGATGAAGCTCGTCGCGCGCGCCGCAACGCTTACGTGCCGTATTCGCGTTATGCGGTGGGTGCGGCAGTGCTGACCCAATCAGGGAAAATATTTTCGGGATGTAATATCGAAAACGCCGCCTATCCCAGCGGCTTGTGCGCGGAGCGCGTCGCGATTTTCAAAGCGGTGTCGGAAGGCGAACGCGAATTGATCGCTCTCGCCGTCGTCACATCGAACCTGGGTTCGCCGTGCGGTGCGTGTCGCCAAGTCTTTTCGGAATTTGCGGACGACGATGCGATGATTATCCTTGCTCCGGCGCGCGGCAGTCGGCGCAAGAAATTCTCGATGAAGCAAATTTTGCCTGATCGATTTGGTCCGCATCATTTGCAATAGGAACGATTCTGGTTTCGCCTGCAAAGAACGTTGTGGTATAATGCCGCGCATAAAGGATTTGGCAAGTTTGGCATTATGCGAGATCGATTATATCGGGTTGAAGCGATTGTCCTCAAGCGCACCGACCACGGCGAAGCGGATCGGATGCTCACCTTGCTAACGCCTGACCTCGGCAAGCTGCGCGCAATGGCGAAAGGTGTGCGCAAGCCATCGAGTCGTAAAAGTGGGCACGTTGAATTGTTCACGCACTGCGCGTTGATGCTCGCCAAGGGCAAAACGCACGATGTGGTGACGCAAGCCGACACCATCGATTCGTTCATCGAGTTGCGCGACAATCTCGACCGAGTCGGATACGCTTATTACATCGCCGAATTGGTTGATCGCTTTTCGGAAGAAGCGACGGAAAATCGCGCTCTATACGATTTGTTCTTAAACACACTCGGTTGGCTGGGCATCACGTCGACCAATCCCGATTTGCTGGCGCGCTTTTTCGAACTGCGCTTGTTGCAATTCGTCGGCTATCGCCCGCAACTGTTCGAGTGTATCCACTGCGGCAAAACCATCGAACCCATCGAAAATTTTTTTAGCGCGGAAGCGGGCGGCGTGCTCGATCCTGATTGCGCGCAAATACAACAGCGCGCGCGTGACGCGCAAAAAATTTCGTTGAATGCGCTCAAGGTGTTGCGCTATTTGCAGACGCGCGATTGGGAGACGGTGCGCGGATTAAAGTTGACGTCGGAAGTAATGTCCGAGGTCGAAGCGTTGTTGCAAAAATATATCGTCTATCATCTGGAACGAAGTTTGAAGAGCGTGGATTTTTTGCACGAATTAAAGAGAGGGGCAAATTCATGATTCGCGAATACATTCAAGCGGCGATGGAGAAAGCCAAATACGAAATCATCGACGATCCAGAACCGTACTATGGTTCTGTCCCAGGATTAACGGGGGTTTGGGCAACAGGCAAAACGCTGGAAGAATGTCGCAATAATCTCGAAGATGTGATCGATGGATG
>Ga0334722_10002370_pt1 | contig 21482 bp, 12 predicted proteins | sample C3_bottom_MG_FD_207210 | JGI IMG/M metagenome (GOLD analysis project Ga0334722, IMG submission 207210) | Sediment microbial communities from Yellowstone Lake, YNP, Wyoming, USA - C3_bottom | ecosystem: Environmental > Aquatic > Freshwater > Lake > Sediment | place: USA: Wyoming | collected... | reverse complement strand
CCTCTTCCACTCCATCTCGCGATCCTTTTCCCATCGCTTGTGCGCCTTGCTGTTATCCCGGTCCCAACGGACTCGATCCTTCTTCCATTGGCCGTACGGAACTTGCCGGTCCTGTCCGTACCTGGTCCGGTAGTCCCTGGGTACGTACAGCACTGCCTTCGGAACCCGGTTGCGCTCGATCACCCCCCACGGCCCGTTGTACGCGCGAGCACGGTACCACCGCTCACCTCGCGGGGACCACCAGTACCCACCGAAGAAGAACACGTCGATGTTCGGGTCCGGGACGAAGTGAACCCGGGACTGCGGGATCATAACGACTCCAGGAGGCTCCGCCACCATGATCGGCGGGGGCCCGATGTTGATGCCGATGCTCACCTCCGCCCGCGCGATTTCCGAAAATCCCCATGCTGCGGCGAACATTGCGCCTGCCAGCAGGCCCCACCATACCCTTCTCGAATTTCCCATCCTTAATCTCCCTTCATTTCGCCGTATGCAGGACAGTCTTCCGCCTCCGGCAAGCGTACGTCCTCTCGATCGCCCTACTTTCTATCCTGTCTATCCTGCTTTCTATCCTGTTTTTCATCATCCCCTTTTTCAGGTTTTCCCTGCGATTTTTCAGGTTTCCCCTTTGAAGGATTCGATTGCTGCGGCGTCTCCCGGTGTTGTGGCGCTGAGCGCTCCGATTGGACCGATTCGGATTGCGGTCGCGATTGTTTTGGCTGAACTTCCCGGGATTCCGGTCGGGATTGCTGCGGTTTCTGTTGGACCGCCTTTGACGGCTGTTGTGGCCGCGTTCGGGGTTTCAAACCCTGGACACCCCAGGTTTGCTGCTTCTCCCAATGCTTGTTCTTTTGCCAGGTGCTCCAGTTCCTTTGAACTTGCTGCTGAGGAATTTGCTGGTAGTTCCATTGGAGTCCTCTCCAACGACGATCCCGGTAGTCATTCCTCCAACCCGACGGTATGCTTGAATAAAAAGCGGGGACCCTCTGATAGTAGACCCAACCCGAGGAATAGTACCGTGAGCGGTACCAGCGACCTTCCCACGGACGCCACCACCAACCACCGTAGAAAAAGATGTCCACACCCATATCAGGTACAACATAGACATACGTTTCGGGCAGGACGACCATCATCGGAGGGGAGGCAAATACGATGGGTGGAGGCAGGGAAATGCTGACGCCCACATTTACCTCTGCCATCGCATGAATTGGAAATGCAAAAACAGTCGCAAAAAGCATCGTTCCAAAAAGTAATTTTTTCATTTCGCAGCCTCGCTGGTTTATCCTGATTTCCTCCAAGGTAGTCCTGACCGCAGGCCTTGGGTATCGGCATCTGTCCGAAACACGAGTCGACGTTTGTCCTAAATTCGGATCCGTGTTTGTCCTATGGAACGCTTTAATCCATAGGACAAACACCGGCGCGCGTTTCGGACAGATGCCGATATCCAAGGCAGGAGAACCGAATTACCTTGTAATAATGTGACTATTCCCATGCCACATCGTGCTTTGCTCGAGCCCGAATCATATTTGATGGAAGAGGACCAGAACCTTGAAGATGAGCGGCAAGAACATTCTCGGGAACCTGCCCCATCTGAGAGAAAGCCTCCGCGGGAACGCTTTGGCGCAAAAGTTCGCCGGCGGCGAGCCGCCGCTGCGGTCGGAACTGTTCAGCAGCGAACAGATGAAGCAGCATGGCAAGACCCTGGCGGGCTTGCACAAGCTGGGTCCGAGAGGCGTTTCCGACCGCCTTCTGACGCGGTTGGCGGAGAACAAGGAAGTCCTGATCGGAGCATGCAACCTGCTGACCGCGGCGGTGAAGGCGAACCGCCGAATTGCGCCGGCCGGGGAATGGCTGCTCGATAACTTCTACCTGATCGAAGAACAGATCCGCACGGCAAGACGGCACTTGCCGAAGGGGTACAGCCGGGAACTGCCTCGTTTGCTTTCCGACCCATCGGCCGGGCTTCCGCGCGTGTACGACATCGCCCTGGAGACTATCTCGCACGGCGATGGACGGGTGGACCCGGAAAACCTCGGCAGTTTCGTGGCGGCCTACCAGACGGTCACCTTCCTCACGTTGGGCGAATTGTGGGCCATCCCGATCATGCTGCGCCTGGCGCTGATCGAGAATCTCCGGCGCGTCGGAGCGCGGATCGCCGCCGGCATGATCGACCGGAACCGCGCCGCCCATTGGGCGGAACAGATGACGGAGATCGTCGAAAAGGATCCCAAGAGCCTGATCCTGGTGACTGCGGACATGGCGCGGTCGAACCCGCCTATGGGGAGCTCGTTCGTCGCGGAATTCGCCCGCCGGTTGCAGGGACAGAGCCCTGTCCTTTCATTGCCGCTCACATGGATCGAGCAGAGGCTTTCCGAGTCCGGCCTGACGATCGAGCAGTTGGTGCGGTCGGAGGGCCAGCAACAGGCCGCCGACCAGGTTTCCATAAGCAACACCATCGGAAGCCTCCGATTTCTGGGGGCAATGGACTGGCGCGAGTTCGTCGAGAGGATGAGTGTTGTCGAGCAAGTGCTGCGCGAGGACCCAGGCGGAGTCTACGGCAAGATGGATATCGCAACCCGGGATCGGTACCGCCACGCAGTTGAGAAGATCGCCAAGAGAAGCCGGCTATCCGAAGGCGAGGTGGCGCGCGAAGCGATCCGATTGACCGGCGAGAGCGCGGCCGGGAAAGGCGGGGGCGATCGAGCGGCACACGTCGGGTTCTACCTGATCGACAAGGGATTGCCGCAGCTCGTGCGAGCGGCCGAAGCGCGCCTGTCTCCCGTTGAGGCTCTTGCCCAAAGGAGCCGCCGGTTTCCCCTGCTCCTCTATCTCGGCACGATCACGCTGATGACGGCTATATTCACCGGAGGCTTGTCGTCGAAGGCGCATGCCGGTGGGTTCACGGATTGGCTGCTCGCATTGATGGTGTTCCTTTCGCTGATAGGAGGAAGCCAGCTTGCGGTGGCGCTGGTGAACTGGCTTGCCACGTTGGTGGTGAAGCCGCATCCGCTGCCGCGGATGGATTTCTCCGAAGGAATCCCGCCGGAATCGCGCACCCTTGTGGTGATCCCGACGATGCTCACGAGCGCTCCGGGAATCGAGGACCTGGTCGAGGCGCTGGAAGTCCGATTCCTGGCCAACCGGGACGACAACCTTTACTTCGGCCTGTTGACGGACTTCCGGGATGCGCACGAGGAAACGATCCCGGAGGATGAGCCGCTGACGCTGTTGGCCGGGAAGAGGATCGAAGATCTGAATAACAAGTACGCGGATGCAAAAAACCACGCGTTCTTCCTTTTCCACCGCCCGCGCCTGTGGAATCCCCGGGAGCGGATATGGATGGGATACGAGCGCAAGCGTGGAAAGCTTGCGGATTTGAATTCCTTTCTGCGCGGCGGCTCAGGGGAGTGCTTTTCCCTCGTCGTCGGCAAGACGGCCGTATTGTCCGGCGTGAAGTACGTGATCACCCTGGACACGGATACGCAACTCCCGCGCGACTCGGCGCGGCAGTTCGTGGGAACCATGGCGCACCCGCTGAATCGCGCCCGGTTCGACGAAAAGGAGCGGCGTGTCTCCGACGGGTACGGAATCCTTCAGCCGCGCGTGGCCGTGAGTCTGCCGGGCGCGAACCGGTCGAGGTACGCACGACTGTTCGGGAGCGAGCCGGGAATAGATCCGTATACGCGCGTCGTCTCCGACACCTACCAGGACATGTTCGGCGAAGGCTCCTTCATAGGAAAGGGAATCTATGACGTGGATGCGTTCGAACGGGCGCTCAATGGGCGTTTCCCCGAAAACCGGATCTTGAGCCACGATCTTCTTGAAGGGTGCTTCACGCGGGCGGGACTGTTGAGCGACGTGCAGCTGTACGAGGAATATCCATCCCGCTACGGCGAGGACGTGAGCCGTCGGCACCGCTGGATTCGTGGGGATTGGCAGATTGCGTCGTGGCTGGTGTCGCGCGTTCCCGGCCCCGGCAGACTACGTCAGAGGAATTCGCTCTCGATACTGTCCCAATGGAAGATCTTCGACAATCTTCGCCGCAGTCTCGTGCCTGCGGCGTTGACGCTGATGCTGCTTCTGGGCTGGATGATCCTGTCGCCGCCCTGGTTATGGACCTTGGCCGTTGTCGGAATACTCCTGATTCCGCCGTTGGCTGCATCGGTCATGGATATGTTCCGGAAGCCGGACGACGTGCTGCCGATGCAGCACATCCCCGCATCGGTGCGCTCCGGCGGCCTGCACTTCGCCCAGGCGGCATTCACACTCGCATGCCTCCCCTACGAGGCTATTTTCAGCCTGGATGCGATTGTGCGCACTGCCTGGCGGGTACTGGTCTCGCACAAACGACTTCTGGAGTGGAGTCCGTCGGGCGATCCGGACCGCAATCACAGCGCGAGCCTCGCCGTCTCTTGCCGGTCGATGTGGATCGCCCCCGTGATCGCCGCTGCCGCAGCGATATCCCTGGCGTTTTCGAGGCCGGCTGCGCTCGCCGTGGCCGGGCCCATACTTGCCCTCTGGTTTGCCTCTCCCGCTGTCGCCTGGTGGATAAGCAGGCCGCTCGCTCCTCGATCGCATCGGCTTTCCGCCGGCCAGACGCTCTTTCTCCGGAAGCTTTCCCGGAAGACCTGGGCGTTCTTCGAGACATTCGTCGGCCCGGAAGACCATTGGCTGCCGCCGGACAGCTATCAGGAGTATCGGATCGCCGCGATTGCGCACCGTACGTCGCCTACCAACATCGGTCTCGCGTTGCTCGCGAACCTGTCCGCCTACGACTTCGGCTACCTGCCGGCCGGACAACTCGTCGAGCGCACGGCGAATACGTTCCGCACCATGGAATTCCTTGAAAGGCACCGGGGACACTTCTACAACTGGTACGACACGGAGTCCCTGAAACCGCTGCCCCCTCTATACGTTTCGACCGTGGACAGCGGAAACCTCGCGGGCCATCTGCTGACATTGCGGCCGGGTCTGCTTGCGCTTCCCGATCAAAAGATACTGGGAACGCGCTGGCTGGAGGGCTTAAGCGACACGCTCGAGGTCATGCTGGACACGGCGGAAGGAGCGGCGAAGGCACGGCTCGCTCCGCTTGAGAAGGACCTGGCAGCCGCATACGATTCCCGGCCTGCCACGCTCGCCGCGGCGCGGCAGTGCCTGGAGGGGCTTGCGGCGTCCGTCGAGGACGCGATCCGATTTCTTGAAGCGGACCCCCAGAGCCTGTCGGCGTGGTGGGCACACGCCTTCGCCCGGCAATGCCGGGACATCCTCGATGAATTGACGTATCTCGCTCCCGGCAACGATGGGATCCCGACCCTGCGCGAGTTGGCAGGCGAGGGGAACCTTCGTGCCAGGGCAAGGATTGCGGAGATCGACCGCCTCGCGCGGCAAGCCGGCGATCTCGCACGCATGGAGGTCGACTTCCTGTTCGACAAGGCGCGCCGCCTCCTGGCCATCGGGTACAACGTGGGGGAACGCAGGCGGGACTCGAGCTTCTACGATCTGCTGGCTTCGGAAGCGAGATTGTGCAATTTCGTGGCGATTGCGCAGGGACAACTGCCGCAGGAGAGCTGGTTCGCCCTTGGACGCCTGCTCACAACCGCCGGTGGAGAGCCGATCCTCCTTTCGTGGAGCGGTTCGATGTTCGAGTACCTCATGCCGCTCCTGGTGATGCCCACATACGAAAACACACTGCTCGATCGTACCTGCAAGGCGGCCGTGGAAAGACAGATCCAGTATGGGGGGCAGCGCGGCGTGCCATGGGGCATGTCGGAATCCTGCTACAACCTGGTCGACGTGAATCTGAACTACCAGTACCGCGCATTCGGCGTGCCCGGGTTGGGGCTCAAACGCGGACTCGCCGACGACCTGGTCGTTGCGCCGTACGCATCCGCCCTGGCGCTGATGGTGGCGCCCGAGGAGGCTTGCCGGAATATGCAGCGGCTCGCGGCGGAAGGGGCGGAAGGGAAATTCGGCCTTTATGAAGCCATCGATCACACCCCCTCCCGCCAACGACGCGGACAAACGAGGACCGTGGTCCGGGCCTTCCTGGCGCATCACGAGGGAATGAGCCTTCTCTCCCTGGCGTATCTGCTCCTGGACCGTCCGATGCAGAAGCGATTCGAGTCGGATCCGCGGTTCCAGGCGACCACTCTGTTGCTCCATGAGCGGGTTCCGAAGGCCACGGCGTTCATTTCGCCCACCGCCGATCTCTCGGATTACCGCCCGCCTCCCGATGGCCTGAAGACGCCGGTGCGCGCATTCAGCACCCCCGACACGCCGATGCCGGAAGTGCATCTGCTGTCGAACGGCAGATACCACGTGATGATCACGAATGCGGGCGGCGGTTACAGCAGGTGGAAGGACATCGCGGTCACGCGCTGGCGCGAAGACGGAACCCTCGACGGGTGGGGCATGTTCTGCTACTTGCGCGACGTGGTCAGCGGGGAGGTCTGGTCGACCGCCTATCAGCCGACGCTCAAGCGATCGGACCGGTACGAGGCGATTTTCTCGGAGGCGCGAGCGGAATTCCGCCGCCGCGACCACGACATCGACACGCACACCGAGATCGCCGTTTCCCCGGAGGATGATATAGAGCTCCGCCGAATCCGCATCACCAACCGATCACGTAGGCGCAGAGCGATCGACGTGACGAGTTACGCGGAAGTCGTCATTGCATCTTCCGCAGCGGACGCGTTGCATCCTGCGTTCGGCAACCTCTTCGTCCAGACGGAGATCCTTCCCCAACGCCAGGCCATCCTCTGCACTCGCAGGCCCCGCTCACTCGAGGAGCCGGTGCCTTGGATGTTCCACCTGATGGCCATGCACGGAACGGAAGCCGGAGAGGTTTCCTACGAGACCGACAGGATGCGTTTCATCGGCCGCGGAAACACGGTCGCCGATCCGCAAGCGATGAGAGGTTCCGAGGCGCTCTCGGGCAGCCAGGGCTCCGTGCTCGACCCGATTGTCGCTATCCGACATCGGATCACGCTCGATCCGGGAGATTCCGCGACGATCGATACGGTCACCGGCGTCGCCGAGACCCGCGACGACGCCTTGAGACTTGTCGGGAAATACCAGGATCGGCGGCTCGCGGATCGTGCCATCGAACTGTCGTGGACGCACGGACAGGTGGTCCTGCAGCAGCTCAATGCCACGGAGGCCGACGCGCAGCTCTATGGACACCTTGCCGGGTCCATCGTCTACGCCAATTCCTATCAGCGCGCCGACGCGAGCGTTCTGATCAAGAACCGCCGCGGGCAATCCGGCCTTTGGGGCTATTCCATTTCCGGTGATTTGCCGATCGTCCTGGTGCAGATCGCAGACCCTGCCAATATCGATCTGGTGCGCCAACTTGTCCAGGCCCACGCGTACTGGCGCCTTAAAGGCCTCTTGGTGGACCTGGTGATCTGGAACGAAGATCACGCCGGTTACCGGCAATTGCTCCATGACCAGATCATGGGGTTGATCGCCGCCGGTATCGAGGCAAACGTGACCGATCGACCGGGCGGCATCTACGTGAGGCTCGCGGAGCAGATATCGGCAGAGGACCGGGTTCTGCTGCAAACGGTCGCTCGCGCCATCCTGACCGACAGCCGGGGGACCCTGTGGGACCAGATCCACCGTCGCCGGCCGTCGGATGTGCAGGTCCCGCGCTTCATTCCGGACCGGGCCGATCGCGTCGAATTCCCCGCGACCGCCGAGCCGCCCCGCCGCGACCTTATCTTCTTCAACGGGCTGGGGGGATTCACGCCGGACGGGCGCGAATACGTGATCACGACCGCGCACGGGCAAATGACGCCGGCGCCGTGGGTGAATGTGCTGGCAAACCCGGACTTCGGAACCGTTCTCTCGGAGAGCGGCAATGCCTACACCTGGAGCGAGAATGCCCACGAGTATCGCCTCACTCCCTGGGACAACGACCCGGTGAGCGATACGAGCGGAGAAGCCTGTTACCTCCGTGACGAAGAGAGCGGCAGCTACTGGTCCCCCACTCCGCTCCCAAGCCGCGGGGCGATGCCTTACGTCATACGGCACGGATTCGGCTACAGCGTCTTCGAGCATACGGAGAACGGCATCCGCTCGGAGATGTGGGTTTACGTGGCCATGGACGCGCCGGTCAAGTTCACGGTGCTGAAAGTGCGCAACGAGTCCGGACGATCCCGCCGGCTATCAGCCACGGGATACGTGGAATGGGTGCTGGGAGATCTGCGGCCCAAATCGGCCATGCACGTGGTCACCGAAATCGACCCGGACAGCGGGGCGCTCTTCGCGCGGAACCCCTACAACACGGAGTTCCACGGGCGGGTCGCCTTTTTCGACGTGGACGACGCGAACAGGACAGTGAGCGGCGACCGGACGGAGTTCCTCGGGCGCAACGGCACGCTTCGAAGCCCGGCCGCCATGTCCCGGGTGCGGCTCTCCGGCAAGGTAGGGGCCGCTCTGGATCCATGCGCCGCGATCCAGGTTCCCTTCGAACTGGCTGACGGAGAGGAGCGTGAGATCGTCTTCCGGCTCGGCGCGGGGCGGGATGCCGATGACGCCGGCAACCTTGCGCTTCGCTTTCGCGGGTCTTCCGCGGCGCGCGTGGTGCTCGAAGCCGTGTGGCAGTACTGGAAGCACACTCTCGGCGCCGTCCATGTGGAAACACCCGACCCGTCCCTAAACGTCCTGACCAACGGCTGGCTCGTGTATCAGACTCTCGCGTGCCGTCTTTGGGCGCGGAGCGGTTACTACCAGTCTGGAGGCGCATTCGGCTTTCGCGACCAGCTGCAGGACGCGATGGCGCTCCTCCACGCCGAGCCGCGCCTCGCGCGCGAGCACTTGCTCCGCTGCGCGGCCCGCCAGTTCACCGAGGGGGACGTCCAGCATTGGTGGCATCCGCCTTCGGGCCGGGGCGTGCGGACGCACTGCTCGGACGATTTGCTCTGGCTGCCGCTGGCGACGTGTCAATACGTATCGAACACTGGGGATACCGGTGTGTTGGCAGAGACCGTCCACTTCCTCGAAGGACGCCCGATCAACGTGGAGGAGGACTCCTATTACGATCTGCCCGGCCGGTCTGAAGAGACGGCAACATTGTACGAACACTGCGTGCGGGCCATCCTGAGCGGTATCAAGAAAGGAGAGCACGGTCTGCCGCTCATCGGGTCCGGTGACTGGAACGACGGCATGAATCTCGTGGGCGAACACGGCAAAGGAGAAAGCGTCTGGCTGGGATTTTTCCTGTATGAAGTGCTCCTGCGGTTTGCAGAGGTCGCCCGCACGCACGGCGACTTGCCCTTCGCCGAACGTTGCCGGAAAGAGGCGGGCCAACTGCGCCTGGATATCGAGCAGAACGGATGGGACGGCGAGTGGTATCGCCGCGCCTACTTCGACGACGGCTCGCCGCTCGGGTCGGCGAGCAATCCCGAATGCCGGATCGATTCGATCGCGCAAAGCTGGTCGGTTCTCTCCGGGGCGGGCGATGCCAAGCGCTCGCGCATGGCGATGGAAGCGGTGGATCGGCGCCTCGTTCGCCGGGAGAATGCGCTGATCCAGCTCCTGGACCCGCCGTTCGACAGGTCGGATATGAATCCCGGCTATATCAAAGGGTATGTGCCGGGCGTGAGGGAAAACGGCGGTCAGTACACTCATGGGGCGATCTGGGCGGCTATGGCGTTCGCGGCCTTGGGCGACAGCCGGCGGGCATGGGAACTGCTGGCGATGATCAACCCGGTGAACCATTCCGGATCTCCGGAAGGGATTGCGACCTATAAAGTGGAGCCGTACGTCGTCGCTGCCGACGTCTATGCTCTCTCGCCCCACGAGGGCCGCGGCGGATGGACGTGGTACACCGGGTCGGCCGGCTGGATGTACCGGCTGATCGTGGAATCTCTCTTGGGAATACGGCTGGAAGTGGACAAGCTGCGATTCGACCCGTGCCTCCCCGCGGACTGGAAGGCATTCAAGGTGTACTACCGGTATCGCGAGACGGTCTATGAAATCGATGTCCTGCAGCGGTTTGACGGGAAAGGCGAAACGAGCGTGACGGTGGACGGGGTTCCGCAACCCGACCGGGCGATTCCCCTTGTCGACGACCGCAGGAACCATTCGGCCGAGGTGGTGATGCACAACGCATCCGGTTAACACAATAAAAACACGAACGCCGGAGACGGACTCCGGCGCTCGTTGGCTCTCTTCGGGTCCGTAGACAGGCGCTACTTGATGACGAAGTTCCCGTCGCTTGCGTCGTAGATGCCGGAATCGCTCCCGCTGGTGATTCTGATCCGGGCCGCGGTCGTGGCGGGGCCCGTTACCTTCCAGGTCTGAGAGCCGTCGTTCGGGGTAGAACTGAAAAGGACGGTCCAGGATGCACCGCCGTTCCTCGATAGTTCGATGCGCACATCTCCGCTCACTCCGCCGGAAGTCCATTGAATCGTTTTATTGGTATTGATCTTCCATCTCTCCCCTCCGTTGGGGCTTTGAACCGTCAAACTCGCCGGGGGAGGTGGGGGGGGTGAAATACCCGATAGCTTGAACGATCCGATGCGGGTCTGCCAGCCGGTCCCGCTGCTGGACTGGTAATACTCCTGCGTGTACCAGAACGTGGAGTCGTCCGCAGGGTCCACCGCCATCATGCTGTAGTCCCCCCAGCGGCTTGCGCCGGTCTGGGAGCCCGTGCCTCCGATGACGGGTGCTTCGCCCAGAGTCATTTCGCCGGGCGTATCCCCGGAAAGCCGCCCGGTGTAGCGAATCGACGGAAACATGGATTTGCCGGACAGGCTGAATCCCAATGCGATGTTCCCGGAACCGTCCATGGCGGCGCTGCCCATCCAGCGATGGTTGCCATCCGGCGCATAGGTGCCCTGTTGATTGATGGCCCAACCGGTCCCGTTGTCGCGCAGCTCATACCAGCGGATGCCGGCGTGATCGAACCCGTCTACGTCCACGGTGTGGTTCGTCACAAGAGATGCATGCGTCCCGAAGTCGCGATATTGCAGGCGGTACATCAGGCGATCGGAAATGGCATCCAGCTTCCTGCCGGACCCCGATTGCGGGATGCAGTTCGTGGAATATCCGCACATGTTAGAGTCGAACGGCGCCGTCGGAAGATTGACCACATGGGCGAAACTCGAATTGCCCGGGGTGTTCCAATCGACCGCGAACGCCCAGACCTGGAGTTGATCGGGGGAGTACCCCCAGGCGTCGTCATCCACCTGGACAAAGTAGTTGGGCGTGCCCGGCGGCGGCGAAGGCCCATCCAGGTCGGACGGCAGCATGCCGCCCAGGTTGGGGTCGGTTCCATACAGGTCGAAGGACACCGAACGGGCAGAATGGCCCGCCAGCATCTCACCCCGCTCGAACGCGATAACACCCTGCCCTGCCCACGAGGAGGACTTGAACTGGTTGACCGACATGTAGTAGCCGTCCGGCCAGACTCCGAACTTGGGGTAGTCGTTCATTTTGTCCTGGCTGATCAGGAAGGCATACCGATGATAGGAGCCCGTCGGATCGCCGGTCTGGGAAACGGCGATGCACTGGTAGAAGGGACCGGACGGGTAATTGGGGAGCGCAAACTGGCTCATGAGCCAGCGGTCGGCGAGGTGGTCGTAAAGGACGATCGGGTCCCCGTCATTGCCGGTTTCGCACGGTCCGCCGAACCCTGCCCAGAGGGCTTTGCCCGCCTTCGGATAGCCAGGAAGCATCCCTCCCGTTTTGTCGTAGACCGCAAAGGCCAGATTGACCCACTGGACATAATGGTTGGGGCCCACGTCGCCGTTCGTGTCGGGCGGCACCACGGTAAAACCGGAAACCCCCGATTGGGCCGAATTGCTTACGCCCTCGAAGTTGGCAAGGGTCAACGGAATGGCTTGTGCGCCGGGCGAGGCCTGGATCACCGGATCAAGGACCCCGGGCTTGGGCCCTCTCCTTGGCAGCGGCTGTCTCGGGATTTCCCGGAACGCTGGAGGCTCGGCGACGAGCGGGATGGCCGGAACGTCCCGGAGCGCCGGGGATAAATCGTGCTTCACCGCCTGCCCCACCACGGGGGGAGGCCCCATCGCCGTTTCGGGTCGATTCGACGGCTGCTGGCCGATTGCAAGCGTTGCGCAAACGAACATGCCCGCTACGACAGATATAAGAGCGAACAACCGTTTTTTCGCTATCGACATAAAATACCTCCTCATCTTTTCCCGTTGTTTCAGACCGCTGTCCACCGATTCTTTCGTCCCCAATAACCTATCGTTTCGCGCCTGCTCACGCCGACTCCCGAGAGTACGGGCCATCGGTTTTCCTTTCATTCAGCCAATTATTATCATTAATAATATATGCTATGCAACATTCTCTCCAATAAATACATCGTTTTATGGCATGAAAAGATGTTTATATATGCAATGGTACAGACGGAAGGCACCCCCGCAGGAATGCAGGAAGAAATTATATTTCCCGAATGTAGAAAATATTACCAATAATCGTAATCAGGACGGCTTCCTTCAACTAGGCCACGATCTCCCCGGAATCTTGTTCCTTGGCCGGCACTGGCCTTCGCCACCGCCGGAAAGAGAGACCCAGGTCGTCGAGCAGCGAGTAGACGACAGGTGTCGCCAGCAGCGTGAGCAGGAGCGAAAGCGTCTGGCCGCCGATCACGACCACGGCGATCACCCGGCCGGCGACCTTGAAGCCGGCGGCGATTTCCTCGTCCGCGGCCAGAGTGCCGGTGACGACCACCGTTCGCGGCAGACGCTCCTGTACGGCGTCGGCGACGCGCACAGCGCGTGGTTCCTGTGCCACGGGCGCTTTCGCCGAGGGACGGGACGGCACATCCCGCTGACACGCACTCCCCCCCAGCGCGAGAGCGGCGAGGCCGGCGAACGCCACTACGCACACATATGCAGGATTACGGGTACGGTCGGACATCCCTTGAAGTCTACGTCCGCAGGCCGTCGTCAGGCAAGGGTGAACAGCGCCCCATTTTCCCTTATAATCATCGAATGGAAGCCGTCACATGAAGAATAACGACGACCGAAATATCGCTTCCGCCGGTATATTCACCCGGCTCGCCGGGATTTCCCCGCGCGATCTTGCGGTAACGGTCGGCCCGCTTGTCGTGATCACAGTGGCCGTGATCGCCATGGCCTATCATTACGTGCGTCCCGCGCCGCCCGGCGCCCTCACGATCGCAGGCGGCCCGGCAGGCAGCACCTTCCAGTCAACGGCCGAAAAATACCGGAAGATACTTGCGCGCAACGGCGTGACGCTGAAGATCCTGCCTTCGGAGGGATCGCTGGACAATCTCAGGAAGCTCAACGACCCGGCGGTCCAGGTCGACGTGGGATTCGTACAGGGCGGTGTGTCGTCCGGAATCCCGATAGAGAAGCTGGTATCTCTCGGCAGCGTGTTCCACGAGCCGCTCGCCCTCTTCTACCGCGACGCCAAGCCCCGGGACAGGATCTCCGATCTGGGCGGAAAGCGCCTCGCGATAGGCCTGGAAGGCAGCGGAACTCATACCCTTGCCTTGATTCTGCTGAAGGCCAACGGCATCGAGCCCGGCGGCAAGACGACGCTTCTGACTCTGGAGGGAGAAGACGCAGCCGAGGCCTTGATCGGGAACAAGGTCGACGCCGCGTTTCTCATGGGAGATACCGCCTCGCCGCAGATGATGCGCAAGCTGCTGAAGACGCCCGGAGTGCGGCTGTTCAGCTTTACGCAGGCGGATGCCTATTCGAGGCGCTTTCCGTATCTGAACAAACTGGATATTCCAATGGGGTCATTCGATATCGGCAAGAATATCCCATCCCAGGATATCTATCTGATCGGCCCCACCGTGGAGCTCGTGGCGCGTAAAAACCTGCATCCGGCCCTGTCCGATCTGTTGATCGAGGCGGCGCGCGAAGTGCACGGGGGCGCCGCCCTCCTGCGCCGCGCCGGCGAGTTCCCCGCTCCCAGGGAACATGAATTCCGCATCAGCGACGATGCGCGGCGCTATTACAGCTCGGGCAAGAGCTTCCTGTATCGATATCTGCCGTTCTGGATGGCAAGTCTTGTGGACCGCGGCCTGGTGGTATTGGTGCCCATCTTCGTGGTGCTCATCCCGGGGCTGAAGATGGCGCCTTCGATATACAGGTGGCGTATCAGGTCCCGCATTTTCCGGTGGTACGGCAAACTGATCGCGCTCGAGCGCGGCATGCTGGCGCAGCCGTCGCTCGCGGAACGCGAGGAATTGCTCAGACGGCTCGAAGACATAGAGGCGGAAGTCAACAAAATGAGGATGCCGCTGGCATACGCAGACCAGTTCTACGTTCTTCGCGATCATATAGGTTTCGTTCGCAGCCGGTATACGACCCACCCGTAGTTCCGGTTTCGGTTTGCATCCCATAACGCGGAAGGTATACTGACAACGAAAAGCAATAAGGGCGCATCAACACGGGAGCGAACCGGATGACCGGCTTTTACAGGACCCTCATAAGCCTCCTGCTGACGCTGCCGCTTTTCTGTGGGTGCACGGGATCCGTCGCGTCTAAAAACCCTTCCGTCACCGATTTCAGCAAGGATGTGGAAACGACCGCCCGCAGGATGGTCGGGGCCCTCGCCGAACCTATGTCCCGCGGGGACCGCGATGCCGTGGGCAGGATACTCGCGGCCGAAAGAAAGGCGCTCGGCGCGGGGCGCGGCGGCGGACTGTCGCAATTCATCGTCCTTGACCGGAAGGGAGTCGTGCTCGTGTGCGACGTACCCTTCGTGTGCGATGATGCGAGGGACTACTCTCGGACGGATCTAGTCTCGCGCGCCCTGAAAGGCAAACAAGGCAGCCACGGCAAGCTCTACGCTTCCAACAACAAGGAGATGTTCCTTGTCCTGACCCCGATCCCGGCGCAGGGCGAAAAGGACGGGTTGCTCGGCCTTCTCTTCGACGCGGAAACGCTGACCCGCGAGCGCAAGGTGACCGAGAAGGAATTCCTCGCCATGAAATTCTCCATCTGATCGGAGCCGATGTCCCGGAACGAATCGTCCGATAAGGGGTACGGCCTATCCTCCGAAGGGAGCCCGGGCGGGGCCGCGGTCCTCTCCCTTTCGGGGCGCCTGACCCTTGCTTCGCTCGAGGCGTTCCGACGGGAGGCGTCGGCCCTCATCGACGCGCTCTCGCCATCATCACTGTCTCTCGAGCTCTCCGGCCTGTCGTCACTGGACAGCGCCGGCGCACTCGCGCTCATCCGGCTGCAGGCCGAAGCCAGCCAGCGTGGAATCCCGGTCGCCGTGGCGGGGAACAGCGAGCAGGCGGGCCGTCTCCTTGCTCTTGTGGAAGAACGAACGAAGCGGGGAAAGGATCCTCTCCCGGCTGCGGAGCACCTTGGAATCTTCGAGGAGATCGGCGTGAACGTCGTTTCCCTGCTGCGCGGGGTCGTCGACGAAATATCCTTCCAGGGGGAGCTCCTCTTCGACACGATCCGGGGGTGCCTCAACCCCCGGTCGGTGCGCTGGAGGGACGTCCTCTTCTACATGCGCCGTGCCGGCGTGAACGGCCTCCCCATCGTCGGGCTGATCAGCTTTCTTCTCGGTTTCATCATCGCCTTCATGTCCTCCCTTCAGCTGAAGCAGTTCGGGGCGAACCTGTTCGTGGCCGACCTGGTGGCGATCGCAGTGATCCGGGAGCTCGGGCCGATCATGACCGCGATCCTCGTGGCGGGACGCTCGGGGTCGGCGTTCGCCGCCGAAATCGGGACGATGCAGGTGAACGAGGAAGTAGACGCGCTCGCCACGATGGGATTCGATCCGATGCTGTTCCTTTCAGTCCCCAAGCTGCTGGCCATGCTCGCGATCCTGCCCATACTGACCATCTACGCCGACCTGCTGGGCATCCTCGGCGGACTCGTCATCGGCGTGACCGCGCTGGACCTGACCTTTCGATCGTACATGGCGGAGACGCACAGCGTCCTCTCCGCCACCGTGATATTCGCCAGCCTCATCAAAACGGTGGCCTTCGCCGTTCTCATCGCCACCGTCGGGTGCCAGCGCGGCTTCCGCGTGCAGGGCGGGGCCGACGCGGTCGGCGCTGCCGCGACCTCCGCGGTGGTCACGGCCATCTTCCTTATCATAATCGCGGACTCGGTGTTCGCCGTGATCCTGCAATACCTCGGCATATGACCTTACCTCCCCTGCAACCGGGAACTCCGGTCATCGAGGTGGACGGGCTCACGGGGGGATACGGCGACCGGGTCCTGTTCCGGGACATCTCCTTCCGTATTTTGGCCGGGGAGGTGTTCGTCATCCTGGGCGGAAGCGGCTGCGGGAAGTCCACGCTCCTGAAGATCCTGATCGGACTGGTGCCTCCCCTTGCGGGGTCGATCCGCGTCCTCGGGCAGGACATATCCTCCGGCGGGGAGAAGGAGATGGAGGCTGTGCGGCGGCGAATCGGGGTCCTCTTCCAGGCCGGCGGCCTGCTGAACTCCATGTCCGTCGGGGAGAACGTGGCCCTTCCCATGTCGGAGCACACGGACCTGTCTCCCGGGACGATCGAGGAGCTTGTCCGCATGAAACTGGCGCTCGTGGACCTTTCCCAGGCCGTCGATCTTCTCCCGTCGGAAATTTCCGGGGGTATGAAAAAACGCGCGGGGCTTGCCCGGGCGCTGGCGCTGGACCCGCCGCTCCTCTTCCTCGACGAACCGTCGGCGGGGCTGGACCCTGTAACTTCCCTCGAGCTGGACCTCCTGATCATGAGCATCAACGAGGGGACGGGGAGTACAATGGTCGTCGTCACCCACGAGCTCGACTCCATTTTCCGGATCGCCCACCGGGTCATCTTCCTCGACCGGGACGGGATGGGCATCATCGCGGAAGGAGACCCAAGGGTGCTGCGCGACACGTCGCGCGACCCCCGCGTGTCCAACTTCCTCAACCGCCGCACGGCGTCGCAGAACGGCTGAAGGAGAGTATCGGTGGCGAAAAAAACTTCCTATTTCCTCGTCGGTCTCTTCGTTTTCCTGGGGCTGGTGCTCGGGACCGTCCTGATCATATGGGTCGGCGCTTCCCGTTACTTCGAGCCCGGACGCAGGTACGTCACCTTCTTCGACGAGTCGGTGCAGGGTCTCCAGAAGGACTCGATCGTCAAGTACCGCGGCGTGGACGTGGGCCGCGTGGAGCAGATCCGTGTGGCGCCGGACAACCGCTTGATCGAAGTCGTGCTGAAGATCGACCTCACGGAGGACATCCGCAAGGACATGACGGCGGAGCTCAAGACCGCGGGGATCACCGGGATCGTGTTCATCGAACTCACCAGGATCGACCCGGAGGAGAAGGTGACCTCCCCGAAGATCACATTCGCCACCGAGCACCCCGTGATCCCGTCCCGGACCTCCACCATCCAGAGGATCTTCGCAAGGCTGGAAGAGGTGATTCAGAAAGTGAAGGACGTGGACTTCGCGGGGGTGTCGGACCAGGCCAAGGCCGCCGGAGCGGCGGCGGAAAAGTTCTTCGACGGTCCGCGGACGCGGACCCTTTTGGATAACCTGGAGCGCGCATCCCGGAGGGTCGATGAAACGATCGCCCGGGTCGACAACGTCCTTTCGGGCGACCTCGAGGCGGCGGGACGGCTTATCGCGAAGCTCGAGGGGGACATAGAGGGCGCGCGGATACCCGACCGTTCGGCCGAAGCGAAGGAGGTTCTTGCGGAGGCCCGCGCCCTGCTCGCGGACGCCCGCCGGGAGCTCCATGGGATGAACCTGACGGAAACCGGTCAGGCGGCGGCCCGGATCGCGGGAGAGCTCGAGGGGCAGCAGCAGGCCATGGCGCCCGCGCTGCGGGATACAGTGGAAAATCTGCGCCGGACGTCGGAGGAGCTCAAGTCGCTCATCGAGCAGCTTCGAGCAGCGCCGTCCGAGGTGATCTTCGGCGAGCCGCCGCCGAAGCGCCAATGACGCCGGGAGGTGACGGGATGGGAATTCGTATTGCCGCGTTGATCGCGGCGGTGATGCTGGTACTGCCGGGATGCTTCCGGTCCGGAAAAGCACCGGCGCCGGAGGAACGGTACGTGCTGGACTACAGGTCTCCCTCGCTTCCCGGGGCGGCTCCCCTGTCGGGAGCTCTCCGCGTCGGACGTTTCGGAGCGGCCGAGCCGCTCAAGACGGCCCGGATGGTCTACCGTCTGGAGACGTTCCGCAAGGAATCCGACCACTACAACCGGTGGGCGGTCCCCCCCGACTCCCTCGTCACCGACTTCCTACTTCGCGATTTCAGGCGAGCCGGCCCGTTCCGGGCGATCTTCGCCGAAGGCGAACCGCAAACGGCCCGTTTCCTCGTCCGCGGGTATCTGGAGTCGTTCGAGGAGACCGACGGCCAGAGCGGCCGTTCGGCGTTGCTGGCAGCCACGGTGACCCTGTTCGATCTTTCCAGGACGGAAGTCCCGGAGCGGATCCTTTTCCAGAAGGAGTACCGGTTCGAGGAGCCGCTTCCGGAGAAGACGGCGCGCGGGCTTGCGCGGGCGATGAGCCTCGCCGCGGAGCGGTTTTCCGCCCAGGTTGTGCGGGACGTGCATGAAGCGGCCTTGCGCCGGGAGGCTGAAGCGACGCCCGCCCGTTAGCGGGCAGCCCTCACCACTTGAAGAGCCTCCGGATCCCCTCCCCGGCGCCTTCCTTGGCGGCGTCGGACTCCTTGGCCTTCTGTTCCTCCGCCTGCCGCAACGCGTCCTGTCTCGCCGCTTCAGCCGACTCTTCGGCCTGAAGCCTCATATACTCGGCCTCCCGCCCGCCGGGATCCGCCGCACGGGGCGCCGCGGTGGGAGGACGCCGACCTCCCGCGTCTTCCCGGGAAATTCCGTACAGGTCCGTGATCGGAACCTTTGCATACCCTTTCGGCTCCCGGAAGACATCCGCGGGGACATCCTTCCTCTCCGCCTTTGTCACCTCATGCGTATACCCAGACGCCTTGTCGACGACCCTCATCGGGTACCCGCTTTCGTAGATTTTCATATACTCGGGGGCCTCCGCCTCAGGTTTGAATGCCGCCCCCATTTTCTTGAACTCGCTCTCCATATCCTCGAACTCCTTCTTCATCCTGCTGCCCATTTCGGAAGCGAGGTCGATCCTGCGGGTCACCCAGATCTCTTCGGAGAGCTTGCCGCCGACTGAAACGCTGTAGCCGTCGCAGGCGTAGCCCGCGACGGTCGCACCAAGCCCTTTGCTCACGGTTACCTTTCCACGCGGACCGGCGGGTTGTCCGGGAACCTGGATCCCCATCCTCTTCATTTCCTCCATGGCCGCGTTCGCCTGCCTCATCGATTCCCGCATGAACTGCTTGAATTCATCGAAGGTCATGGAACTGTACTTGCGCTGTTTCATGTCTATCCAGAGGACTTGGCGGGCCGTGAAATCCATGATGTGGGCGTGGTCGCCCCCCTCCGAACGGATCTTCTCCTTCTGGAACCAGGTCGTATCCTGCGAGGTTCCCATGCCGCCGCGTGACTCGGCCTGGATCACCCAGCCGGCCTCCGCGGTCCCGAGGAACAGGACCAGCACGAAGATACCCGACAAGAGAATCGCTCCGCGTCCCTTCATACCCTCTCCTTTCCCTTTCGCCCAGTCCTTCATGAATATCCGGCGCATGAGGAACGTTTTCCTTTCATTATATCCGCATGGATCGATTTTATCGGGAGAGATATACTGAGAACCCGGAAACCATTCATGCCCGTTGGGGTTTGTATCGTCATGGGAGCCGAAGATTCATCAGCCCGAAGATCGGAGGATCGGATGAGGACAATCGCCAAATTCATCGTATTGGCATCGATCATGGGAGCGATATTGCTTTCCCCGGCGGTCTCCGGCGCGGGTCCCCTCGGGTCCATGCGGGTGAAGCTCATCGAAGGCGACGTGCAGGTGAAGATCGCCGAAACGGGAGAGTGGGCGCCCGCTTCAATCAACATGCCGCTTGTCGAGGGGGATGAACTGTGGGTCCCCGAAGGGGGCCGCGCGGCGATCCAGACCAGCAAAGGCGCTCACATCAGGCTCGACAGGAATTCGGCCCTCCAGGTGATTCGGGCGTCCCGCAACTCTCTCCAGTTCCATGTCACCCAGGGCAGCGTTTACGTGCTGAACGTCGCCCCGGAACGCAGCGTTCTCCAGTTCGACACGCCGGACTCCTCCATACGCACCTTCGGGGAATCGACTTTCCGGATCGACGTCCCGGGCGACGGGACGGACGTCATGTCATTCAGGGGATCGGTCACGGCGGAGACCCCGGGCGGCATGACGAAGGTCGATGCGGGAAACATGCTGGCGCTCGGGGATGACGGTTACGCGGAACTTGCCCCCCTCCCCCGTCCCGACGAATGGCAGCAGTGGAACGAGATGCGGGACAGGGCCGCATTCGCGCGCGGACAGGGCTACGAGTACCTTCCGGATCAGCTCCGCATGTATTCCAGCGATTTCGATGAAAACGGCCGTTGGGTGAACGTGCCGGAGTACGGGAACGTGTGGACCCCTACGGTCGTCGTGATGAGCGATTGGTCCCCGTACCGGAATGGAAGGTGGGTGTGGAGGGGCGGAGAGTACGTGTGGATCGGATACGAGCCCTGGGGTTGGGCCCCCTACCATTACGGCCGCTGGTCCTTCTTCGTCGGAATCGGCTGGGGCTGGATACCGCCTGCCCGTGGAGACGTCTTTTGGGCTCCCGGATACGTGGGCTGGGTGCGGACTGGAGATTACGTGGCGTGGGTCCCCCTTGCCCCCAGGGAAGTCTACTATGGGCGCGGCAATTACGGCCGGTACAGCATGAACATCACGAACGTGAACATCACCCAGGTCAATGTGACCAACGTCTACCGGAACGCCAACACCGCCAACGGCGTCACCGTTGTCCGGCAAACGACCTTCCTTACGGGGCGTAGGGAAAACGTCCAGCAGAATGTCGTATCGCAGGTAAGGGAGGATTTCTCCCGAAGACGCAACATCGTGGTGGGAAGGCCCCCTATCAAGCCGGTCCAGGCGAGCTACGTCCCGGTGGAACGGAATATTCCTGAAGCGAAGCGTCCGCCGGCAGCGGTCCGGAAGATCGACGTGAAGGAACTTAAACGGACCCGCCCCATGGTCAATAAACCCGATCAATCCGCAGTGCGGCCGCAACAGAAACCGCGTCCGCTGGAAGTCAGGAAGGTCGAGACGCAAACTCCGCGCAACGATAAGGCAAAAGAGCGCATACAGGTCCCGCCCGCGGAACGGGGACTCAAAATGCAGACGACCACACCGCCCGCGAGAGTCACGAAGCCTCCGGTCCGGCCTGAGACAGAGAAGAAACAGGTGCCTCCGCCCGCAAAGGAAAGGCAGCAGGCGGCTCCGCCAGTGAGAGAAAAGCAGCAAACACCTCCGCCCGCAAAGGAAAGGCAGCAGGCGGCTCCACCCGTGAGGGAAAAGCAGCAAACACCTCCGCCCGCAAAAGAACGGCAGCAGGCGGCTCCACCCGTGAGGGAAAAGCAGCAAACGCCTCCGCCGGAGAAAGAAAAGCAGAAGGCGCCACAGCCC
>Ga0334722_10002369_pt1 | contig 21492 bp, 22 predicted proteins | sample C3_bottom_MG_FD_207210 | JGI IMG/M metagenome (GOLD analysis project Ga0334722, IMG submission 207210) | Sediment microbial communities from Yellowstone Lake, YNP, Wyoming, USA - C3_bottom | ecosystem: Environmental > Aquatic > Freshwater > Lake > Sediment | place: USA: Wyoming | collected... | reverse complement strand
CGGCAGGAACCCCTTCTCCTGCACCAGCGGCAGGATATGGATCTCGCCTCCGTACCACCGCGTATGCGTTGCCATGACCGGGTATCCGGGGGCGGTCATCAGCGTCACGTCTCCGGGATTGATGAAGACCGCAGGGAACATGGCGAGCACGGGTTTGCTGCCGATGCCGTGCAGCACCTCGGTCTCGGGATCGATGCCCTTGACCTTGTACACTTTCGCCATATAGCGCGCCGCGGCTTCTTTGAACTCCGCGATGCCGTTATCAGCATACCCACGGTTCGCGGGCTTTTCCGCTTCCTTTTGCAGTTTTTTCACCACGCCGGGGAAGGCCATCTCGTCGGGCTCACCCACGCCGAAGTCGATGAGCTCTGCTCCCGGATTTGCAGCAAGAGCGGCGCGCTTCGCCCGTTTGATCTTCTCGAACTTATATATCTTCGTGTCCTTGCCGAACATGCTGCCGCCGAGCCGGTCGGCGAAGAGGGACTGGATGTAGGTGTCCTGCGATTGTTTCACGTATGTATTACTCCTTTTTCAATTTCGGATTTCGGACATCGTGGTCTGTGACCATTGCGGATTTCGGATTAAAACCTTGGAATTTTTGCCCGGAAGAATTTCATTCCGCATTCCGCATTCCGCAATCCGCAATCCGCAATGACGCTGTTCCTCAAGCGTCCGATCCCCTCTATCCTCACCTCCACCTCATCTCCGGGCTGCATGGGTCCGATGCCGGCAGGCGTGCCGGTGATGATGAGATCGCCGGGATAGAGCGTCATAATGCCGGAGATAAAGCTCACCAGGTGGTCGACCCTGAAGATCAGCTGCGAGGTCCGTGAGGACTGCTTCCGTTCGCCATTCAGGTAGGACTCGACCAGGAGGTCGCCGGGGTCAAGGTCCGTTTCGATCCACGGTCCGATGGGGCAGAAGGTATCGAAGGACTTGGCACGCGTCCACTGCCCGTCCTTTTTCTGCAGGTCCCTGGCCGTAACGTCATTGGCACAGGTATAGCCGAGGATATGCTTGTAGGCTTCACCGGGTTTGATGGAGTTGATCCGGTCCTTGATCACGACGCCAAGCTCGGCCTCGAAGTCGACCTGTGAGCTCGCACGGGGGAAGACGATGGCATCGCCGGGACCGACGATGGTCGTGGACGGTTTTAGAAAGATGATCGGCTCATCAGGGATCGGGAAACCCAGCTCGCGTGCATGGTCCCCATAATTCAGCCCGACCGCCACTATCTTGGTCGGGTTGCAGGGCGGGAGCAGCCTCACGCGAGAGAGCGGATAGCAGCCTTTTTGCCGGGCAAGGTCGGAAAAAAGGTCCCCTTCCAGCTCTGCGACCTCGTCGTTGATGACGACACCGCAGGCTGGATGGGGGTTGCCCGGAGCCGCAAACCGTACGAGCTTCATGGGCCGCTCCGTCCGTTCAGCCTACTTGCCGTCGATCCAGTCCGAAAGCACATCTGCCGGTCGCGTGCCGCTCATCACCATCCCGTCTTCGCGCACCAGCGTGGGCGTCCCGTTGAAATTGAGCGACTTCGCAAGGGCCTTGTTCTTTTCAACCGCTTCGTTGCCGCACTTCGGCTCAGGCAGCGGCTTGCCGGAAAACGCATCATCCAGCAGGGTCAATGATTTTTCGCAAAGAACGGCCTGTACCTTCTTATACGCGTCCTTGTGCATCTCAAGCGGGAACAGGAAGATATAAAACGCCACATCTTTCCGTTTCGCCAGGACCTGCTTCATTTCCTCATGCAGTTTGCGGCAGTAGGGGCAATCGGGGTCCGTGAACACCGCCACTTTCTTTTTAGCGTTCTTGGGGCCCAGGACCACGGCGTCTTTGAGCGGTATCTGGCTGAAGTCCACTTTGACTTCCGGCGCAGGCTTGCCGATGGAATCGATCGGCACGATCTGGCCGGCGATCAGGTATTTCTTCGAAAAATCGATATACAGCGTTCCCTTTTTCTCACCGGCATTCACTTCGACCTGCCACAGGCCCTTGGCAGGGGACAGTTTGATCTCGGTGACCTGCCCGTTCGGTGCGATCTTCTTGATGATATCCTCAGCTTCTTTTTTCTCCAGCTTGTGACAATCGGTGCAGTTGCCGGAGCACCCCTCGTGGCTTGAAAAAGCGTTCGTGGTGAACGGTATGAGGAAGGCCAGTCCCAGGATCATGATGGCGATATGTTTTTTCATGGTGCGGCTCCTTTATCAGGACAGAGGGGATAGCTGCCCCTCTGTCATATTTTGTTTACCCTTGTTATTTCAACCCCAGCACATCCTGCATGTCGTACAAACCAGGCTTCTTGCCCACGACCCACTTGGCAGCGCGCACCGCGCCCGCGGCAAAGGTGTCCCTGCTGTGCGCGCGGTGGGTGAGCTCGATCCGCTCGCCCTTGCCCGCGAACATGACCGTATGCTCGCCCACGATGTCGCCGCCGCGCAGCGTCTGGATGCCGATCTCCTTTTTCGACCGCTCACCGATCATACCCTTGCGCGCATACACACCAACCTCTTCGAGGTTCCGGTTCACCGCCTCGGCGAGCACCTGCGCCATCTTCATGGCCGTGCCTGAAGGCGCGTCCTTCTTCATGCGATGGTGCGCCTCAACGATCTCCATGTCGTAATCCTCGCCAATGGTCCGGGCGATCTCGTCCAGGATCTTGAAGCAAAGATTCACGCCGATGCTCATATTCGGCGAAAGCACGCAGGGGACCTTCTGGATATAGGTGTTGACCACGGCAAGCTGTTCCTTGGTAAAGCCGGTCGAGCCGATCACCACTGCCTTGCCCAGCTCGGCGCACATGCGGAGATGTTCAAGGCTGGTCTCGGGAGTGGTGAAATCGATCAGCACATCGCCGGCCTTGAGCGCGGCCGCAAGATCATCACTGATTTTGACGCCCGTTGCGGAAACGCCTGCCGGGCCTCCGGCATCCTGCCCGAGGAGCGCATGCCCTTTTCGCTCCACGCCTCCGGAGAGAGCAATGCCCTCCGAGGTTGAAAGTACGTTGATGATGCGCGAGCCCATGCGGCCCGCGGCGCCGGTTACGATTGTTTTGATCATGATTAACCTCTTTTCAACCACAATGTAGTTGTCTTAGATCAGCCCATACTCCTTGAGCGTCTTCTTGAGCTTGTCCTTGTTCACGTCGCTCATGGGGCAGAGCGGCAGACGGAATTCTTCCGAGATCTTGCCCATGAGCGCCAAAGAGGTCTTGGCCGGGATCGGGTTCGTCTCGATGAACATGGCGTTGTGCAGCGGCTCCATCTTGTAGTGGAACTTGAGCGCCTCTTCCATCTTCCCTGCAAAGAAAGCGTCGAACATCCCGGCGCAGTCGGCAGGCGCAACGTTGGCGGTCACCGATATGGCGCCCACACCGCCGATGGCAAGCAGGGGAAGCGTGGTGAAATCGTCACCCGAGAGCACGTCAAAATCCCTGCCGCAGAGCCGGATGATCTCGCTGATCTGCTTCAGGTCGCCCGTGGCCTCCTTGAGGCCGACGATGTTCTTCAGCTCGCGCAGCCGCGCCACCGTCGCCGGCAGCATGTTCACGCTCGTTCTGCCCGGAACGTTGTACAGAATGATCGGGATATCCACGGTCTCGGCCACATGCTTGAAATGGCGATACAGCCCCTCTTGCGTCGGTTTGTTATAGTAGGGGGTGATGAGCAGTACGCCATTCGCCCCCGCCTTCTGCGCGTATTTCGCGAGTTCAACGGTCTCGCTCGTGCTGTTCGAGCCTGCGCCGGCAACCACCGGCACGCGCTTATTCACGGTCTGCACCGTGAACTCCACCACGCGATGGTGCTCTTCATGCGAGAGCGTTGCCGATTCACCGGTCGTGCCGCACGGCACGATAACATCCGTCCCGTTCTTGATCTGAAATTCGATCAGGTCGCCGAGCGCCTTCTCGTCCACCTTCCCGTTTTTGAACGGCGTTACAATCGCAACCATTGAACCCTTGAACATACCAGCCTCCTTTGGAAATCAAATTCCAATGACCAAACGTTTGGAACTTGATGCTTGATTATTGGTGCTTATTTGTCATTTGGTGTCTGGTTATTGGAATTTTAAACGAACAATGTCCCCTCGCAGATCACCTCTGCTTCGCCTTCGAGGTAAATAGTCCCGAATTCTTCAGCATCGCCGTCGAACGTCACCGTCAGTTTTTCTTTGCTGCGCGTCGTAACCTGGACCGGCGATGCGACCATCCGGAGGGAGGCCGCCACGAGCGCCGCAGCTACCGAACCGGTGCCACATGCCAGGGTCTCGCCCTCGACACCGCGTTCGTAGGTCCTGATGCTGAGCTTGTGCTTCCCCTGCACCTGGATGAAATTCACATTCGTGCCCGCGGGCTTGAAAAGGTCATGATAGCGGGTGCGCCTGCCGATGCCATCAACGTCCTCCGTGGCGAGCTCGCCCGACAGATAGACGACATGGGGCACACCGGTATTGATAAAGTGGCCCGTGCGCGCCCCGCCCTCGAAGGGAATCGAAATATTCTGGCGCAAACTGCTCGCATTGGTAAGCTGCACTTTTACGGTCGCTGTCTTGACCTCGGCCCGGATGATGCCTGCAAGCGTCTCGAAAGACATGGTCTTTTTCGCTATCTTTTTGAGAAATGCAAAACGCGCGGCGCAGCGCGAGCCGTTCCCGCACATCTCGGCCTCGCTTCCGTCGGCGTTGAAGAACCGCCATTTGAAGTCCGCGGTCTTCCGGGATGACGACGGCACGATCACGATCAACCCGTCGGCGCCGACTGAATAGTGGCGGTCGCACACGGTCCTGGCAAGACCCTTCAGGCTCTTCCCTTTCAGGATCCCCTTCCGGTCGTCGATCAGAATAAAGTCGTTGCCGCTTCCCTGCATTTTATAAAATGGTATCTTCTTCATATCTATTCCCTGGCGTTCCGCTTCTCATTCCGCATTCCGCATGGAGACCTGTCCCGATTTATCGGGAAATCCGCAATCGCTAATCCAGCCACCGCGGCACCTTCTCGCCCTTGACCAGCTCGCTGTAGGTCTCGCGCTCACGCGCGATGAAATATTCGCTCCCCCTGACGATCACCTCGGCAACACGGGGCCGGGAATTGTAGTTGGAGGACATGGAAAAACCATATGCCCCCGCTCCCAGAACAGCGAGGCACTCGCCCGGCTGTATGATTGGCAGGCTCCGGTCCTTGGCCAGAAAATCTCCGGACTCGCAGATCGGGCCGACCACGTCGTAGGTCTCGTGCTTCGGCGACACCGGCTCCACCAGCGGTTTGATCTCGTGATAGGCGTCGTAGAGGCTCGGCCTGATGAGATCGTTCATGCCTGCGTCCACGATGAGGAACTTTTTTTCGCCGCTGTCCTTGCGATACAAGGCGCGGGTCACCAGAATGCCGGCGTTGCCCACCAGCGCCCTGCCCGGCTCCATGACAATGGTGCAGTTGCTCGCCTTCAGCATCGGCGTAATGGCCGCAGCCACTTCTTTCGGCAGCGGCGGGGTCTCGTCCTTGTACGTGATGCCGATCCCGCCCCCGATGTTAATGTGGGTGATGTCCATGCCCGCGGCCCGCAGCTCCTTCACAAACCCGGTCAGTTTTTCAATCGCGTCGATAAAAGGCTGGACCTCGGTGATCTGGGAACCGATGTGCTGGTGCACCCCGACCACTTCGATGTTCGCAAGCCCCCGGGCAAGCTGGTAGTACTCCAGCGCCTCTTCGATCGGGATGCCGAACTTGTTCTCTTTGAGCCCCGTAGAGATGTAGGCATGCGTCTTGGGGTCGATGTTGGGATTCACGCGCAGCGCGATCTTCGCCTTTGCATGCATCTCTTTCGCCGCGCGGTCAATGGCGATCAATTCCTCGCCCGACTCCACGTTGAACATGAGAATGCCGACCTTGAGCGCATATTCGATCTCGTCGCGCCGCTTGCCGACGCCGGCGTACACGATCTTCTTCGGATCGATGCCTGCCCGCAGCGCCCGGAACAGTTCGCCGCCGGAGACGATGTCCGCCCCGGAGCCTTCCCTGCCGAGCACCCGGAGGACGGCGCCGTTGGAGTTCGACTTGAGCGCAAAGCAGATGACGTTCGGAACACCGGCAAAGGCCTTGTCAAAAGCACGATAGTGGTTGGCAAGCGTATTACTGCTGTAGCAGTAGAACGGCGTGCCTACCCGCTGGGCGATCGTGCTGACCGGCACTCCCTCGCAATACAGTTCACCGTTCTTATAGAGAAAATCATGCATGGCAAAGGCCCTTCCGACTGAACAGGGTCATCGGTTCCCTGTTGTATATAGCTCTTGTCCGTTCCTTTTCACAATTTCCATCAGCGAAGCTTTTCCGTGTAGGCCGCCAGTTCCTTGGAAGGCTGGCTCTCGTTGCCGGACTGGTCCACCGCGGTCACGACATAGTAATAGGACCTTCCCGGAACCACGGTCTCATCGGAATACGTTGTTCGGGCGAGCGGTTTGTCGTTCAGCCGTTCACGGTCTCGCCCGCTCTTCGGTGAGCGGTATATATAGTAGCCCGCGATGTCCCGCTCCTTGTTCTCGTTCCAAGTGAGGAATACCCTGCCGATTCCCGGGACGACCGTGAGGCCGGTGGGAAGCTCGGGCGGCGTCACTTTGCGGGGTGTGGCAGTTGCTTCGGGAGCGTCGAGGCTCTCTTTCCATGGCAATGCCGGGCTGTCCACCGCGCGCACCATATAGAAATAGATCTTGTCGTTTTTCGCAGTCCCGTCCGTATACGACGTCGTTCTGAGCGGTTCCTTGTTCAGGGGCGCTTCTCCGTATGCTCCGCCCTCGTCACGCCGATACACATTGTATCCGATAAATCCGTTAAAAACACTGCCGTCGGACCTCGTGCTGACCGCCTCCCAGGCAAGCTCCACGCGCTGTTCCCCGCCAATGGCCTTTATGGTGCGGGGCGGGGCCAGCGACAAAAGCGGCGCGGTCCGGATCTCCGCAGAGGAGAAGGCCGCATCGCCTTTTATCCCCAAGGCAACGACCCGGTACGCATACACCCGGCCGTACTTCAAAGGACCGTCGCTCCAGAAGACAGCTCCATTCCTGATCGATGCGGGAGCGGGAGCGGCAAGCGCGATCTCGGCCACCTGGTGAAAGCGGGCCCGCTTCCGGTCCTGTTCGATCTCTGCGCGAAAGACCCGGAACCCGAAGAGCTCAGCAGAGCTCATGCTCTTGCCTTCGGCATTTTTTGTCGGGACCGGCCATGACAGGAACACGGAAACATCGCGCGCCACAGCCTTGAGGTCATGCACCATTTCGGGCCGGGGACTGGCAGGCGTGAGCGGATAGGTCTTTCTGCCGCACGATACAACCAGCGCCACCGCAACCACCAGGCCGGCAGCCTGCAACCACCCGAACCGAATATTCATCGCTGCTTCTTGAGCACGGCGAGACGTTTTTTCAGGTTCGTCGGCGCCGTGCCTCCCTGAGACGTCCTTCTGTTGACCGAGGCCTCGACCGACAGCGCCGCATACACATCGTCACGGATCAGGGACGACAATTTTTTGTATTCCTTCAGCGGCAGCTCAGCCAGGCCCGAGTGGAGTTCCAGGCAGCGCAGGACAGCCCTGCCCACAACCTCGTGCGCCTGCCGAAAGGGCATGCCCTTTTTTACCAGGTAATCCGCAAGGTCCGTGGCAGTAATGAACCCGTCCTCGGCGGCCTTGCGCATCGCGTCTTTATGGACCGTGATGCCCTTCAGCATCTCGACATACACCGCAAGCGAGCGCGTGACCGTGTCTGCCGTGTCGAAGAGCGGCTCCTTGTCCTCCTGCATATCGCGGTTGTACGCCAGGGGCAGCCCCTTCATGAGCGTCAACAGCGCGGTCAGGTTGCCGTAGACCCTGCCGGTCTTGCCGCGCGTGAGCTCCGCCACATCGGGGTTCTTTTTCTGCGGCATGATGGAGGACCCCGTCGTGAAACCGTCCGAGATCGTGATGAAACCGAACTCAGCGGACGACCAGAGCACCAGTTCCTCCGACAACCGCGAAAGGTGCATCATGATCTGGGCGCAGGCAGCCAGGAACTCGATCGCAAAATCCCGGTCGGATACTGCGTCCATGCTGTTCTCGCACACGCCGTCAAAACCCAGCTCCCGGGCCACGAACTGCCGGTCAATGGGCAGCACCGTGCCGGCCAGCGCGCCGGCGCCGAGCGGCAGCACGTTCACCCGGCGGAAGCAGTCCTCAAGACGGCCGCGGTCGCGCGAGAACATCTCATAGTAGGCCAACAGATGGTGGCCCAGCAGAACGGGCTGCGCCCGCTGGAGATGGGTGTAGCCCGGCAGCACCACGCTCTGGTAGCGGTCGGCCAGGGTTACGAGCACCTGCTGGAGCGTTGCCAGAAGATCGTGGGTCTCGGTGATCACGTCGCGCAGATACATCCTGATGTCCAATGCGACCTGGTCGTTCCTGCTCCGCGCCGTGTGCAGTTTGCCGCCCACGGGGCCGATCTTCTCGATCAGCCGGCTCTCGATGTTCATATGAATGTCTTCGAGCTGGATGCTGAAGTCGAAGGTGCCTGCCACGATCTCGGCAAGGACCTCCTGCAAACCGCGGGTGATCTGTGCGGCCTCTTTTTTGGTGATAATACCGGTCTTCGCCAGCATGGCCGCATGGGCGATGCTGCCCGCAATGTCATAAGGGTAGAGCTGCCAGTCATAGGGGATCGAAGCCGTGAATTCCTCCACGAGCGCATTCGTCGCCTCGGTGAAACGGCCGGCCCAGGGCTTGGCTTTGCCGACTGCTTTTTTCGTTGCTGCCTTTTTAACGGTCTTCGTTTTTTTCGTTGCCATAGTGTTTCAAAAACCTCAAAAATCTTTTGACACTGATTTTCACTGACAAAGCTATGATAAACCACAACGGTTTTAAATCATATTCTTTCAGTGTCCCTCAGTGTCAAATTCTTTCTTTTTGTCTCGAAGATCTATTTTTTTGCCTGAGCTGCCTTGTTCCCTATCCTGAGCCGCAGCGCGTTCAAGCGGATGAAACCTTCGGCGTCCTTCTGGTTATAGACCCGGTCTGCCTCAAAGGTCGCGAGCTCGGGATTATAGAGCGAGACAGGCGACTTGCGGCCCACGGTGTCGCAGTTTCCTTTATAGAGTTTGACCCTGGCCGTGCCGGTCACGTTCTTCTGTGATTCATCGATGGCGGCCTGGAGCATCTGCCGCTCCGGCGCGAACCAGTACCCGTAGTACACCAGCTCGGCATAGCGCGGAACAAAGCTGTCGCGCAAATGCATGACCTCGCGGTCCATGGTGATGGACTCCACTGCCCGATGCGCCGCGTGCAGCAGCGTGCCGCCCGGCGTCTCATAGACCCCGCGGGACTTCATGCCCACATAGCGGTTCTCCACAAGGTCGACGCGGCCCACACCGTGCGCTCCGGCAATGCGATTTGCTTCGGCCAGCAGCGCGGCCGGTGAATATTTTTTTCCATTGATGGCAACGGGATCGCCCGCTGCATACTCCACCTCGACATACTCGGCTTTGTCCGGCGCTTTTTCCACGGGCACGGCCATGGTATACATGTCGTCCGTGGACTCGGTCCAGGGGTCTTCGAGCACCCCGCCTTCATAGCTGATATGGAGCAGGTTCCGGTCAGTCGAAAAGGGCTTGGCCTTGGTCGCGGTCACCGGGATCTTGTGCTTCTCGGCATAGGCGATCAGCTCTTCGCGGCCCTTCATGGTCCATTCGCGCCAGGGCGCGATGATCTTGACGTCGGGTTTGAGCGCAAAATAGGTAAGCTCGAACCGGACCTGGTCGTTCCCCTTGCCCGTGGCTCCGTGGCAAACCGCATCAGCGCCCTCTTTGATCGCAATCTCGATCTGGCGCTTCGCGATCAGCGGCCGCGCGATCGATGTGCCCAAGAGGTAGCGGCCTTCATAGACCGCATTCGCCCGCAGCATGGGGAACACAAAATCCCGCACAAACTCCTCGCGAAGGTCGTCGATATAGATCTTGGAGGCGCCCGTCTTGATAGCCTTGTCCCTGAGCGGCTCCAGCTCTTCGCCCTGGCCGATATCGGCCGTGAAAGCCACCACCTCTGCGCCGTAGGTTTCCTTGAGCCAGGTGATGATGACCGACGTATCCAACCCGCCGGAATAGGCAACAACGATCTTCTTAATAGCTTGCTTCAATAAAATTCTCCGAATAATACAGGGGGCCAGGGTCCAGTAGCTAGGAAGGACTTCAAAACCTGGACCCTGCACCCTGGCCCCTGGACCCTTATTTTAGCCTTCTACGATCTTTACCTTCATCTCAACACGCTCATTGGGATTGTCATTCCCGTCGCGGGGCACGGCAACGATCTTGTCCACGACCTCGAGCCCGCTCTCCACCTCGCCGAAGACCGTGTACTGACGGTCCAGGAACGCCGAATCTTTTACGCAGATGAAGAACTGGGAGCCGGCGCTGTCCGGGCTGCCTGCCCGCGCCATGGAAAGGGTCCCCCGCTTGTGGGGCCGCGCGTTGAACTCGGCCTTGATCATATAGCCAGGCCCGCCCGTGCCATGCTTGCTCTTGTTCGCGTCCTTCGAGTTCGGATCGCCGCCCTGGATCATGAAACCCGGGATCACCCGGTGGAATGTGGTGTTATCGTAAAATCCCTTGGTAGCAAGGTCAACGAAGTTCTTCACATGTCCCGGTGCTACATCGGGAAAGAACTTCAGGGTGATGCTGCCGAATGTGGTCTCCAATACTGCTTTTGTGTCCGCCATGATTACTGCCTCCTGAAAATATTTAAAAGATGCTGGTCTGGTTCTCTAACCCTGGCCCCCGGACCCTGTACCCTGTTACTTTCCTTCCACAATCTTCACCTTGATCTCAATGCGCTCATTGGGGTTGTCGTTCGCGTCACGAGGCTGCGAGACGATCTTGTCCACCACCTCGATCCCGCTCACCACTTCGCCGAACACGGTATATTGCTTGTTCAGGAAGGGCGAGTCCGCCACGCAAATAAAGAACTGCGAGCCAGCGCTGTTGGGATCGTTCGTCCGGGCCATGGAAAGCGTGCCCCGCTTGTGCGGCCGGTCGCTGAACTCGGCGGGAATGGTATATCCCGGCCCGCTCGTGCCATAGGCCCGGCGCTTGGCAGGATCCTTGGAGATGGGATCGCCTCCCTGGATCATAAAGCCCGGGATCACGCGGTGGAACACGGTGTTGTCATAGACGCCCTTTTTGGCAAGGTCGAGGAAGTTCTTCACATGCCCCGGTGCGACGTCAGGAAAGAACTTCAGGGTAATGTTCCCGAACCTGGTCTCAAGGACCGCCGTGGTCGTCGACATTTTCTTGATTTCCTGCGGTGAAGCGGCCTTCGGCGCCTGGGCGAACCCCGGCGTTACACTGAGCACGGCAACGGCAACGATGAATGCGATAAGAATGTTTTTCATGTGGTCCAAACCTCCCTAAAAGTATGGTAATCGTCTGATTGTACGGCAAAATACAAGCGAGATACAGTTTTACCAGAATCCCGGAAGGTTGTCAAACAAAACGTGGCCTGCCAAAGTGCTGCCGCTGCCGCAACCAAAGAACTAACGAGGTATCTGAACAGTTACTCCATTTTTAAGTAAATGGCTCAAAACCTGTATTCATCCATTGACGGAAACTGGAGCAAGCTGGTATACTTAAACCGTGGTCAGGAAAAGAGGGCATGCCATGACCAGGCACAACGATGAACGCCGGGGTTTTGTGAGGGTCCCCTTCAATACCGAGGTGGTGATCAGCGCGGGTGACTGGTCGCTCCGGGCCAAAAGCGGCATCGATATCAGCATGAGCGGCCTCCATCTCACCGGGCTGGACCGGACAGACACCGGGAGGCCGCTGCCCGGAACCTCGGTGAGGGCCAGCATCCATCTGCAGGCATCCGGACACCGGGCGCTGATCGAGACTGACGGAAGGATCATCCGGTCTGAACCGGGCGAGCTGGCAGTGGAATTCATCGAGATAGAGCTCGACGGGTATCAGCATCTGCGCCAGCTCATCCTGAACAACACCGATGATCCGGACAGGGCAGAGAAGCAGTTCGACGAACACCGGGGCATCAAGCGGGTTTAGCACTACCGGCATGAGGCAGTAGTAATCACACCACGACAATGCGCAACAACGAAAGGAGATACCCATGGTACAGAAAGCAAGCAGCAAACTGACGGACCTGATGAACAAGGCGATCGCCCGGGAGATCCAGGTCACGGTCCAGTATATGTGGCAGCACATCATGGCCAAGGGCCTGAACTCGGCCGAGATCGCCGAAGTCTTCCAGGAGGTCGCCATTTCTGAAATGAAGCACGCGGAAAAGATCGCGGAGCGGATCTTCTATTTCGACGTCGTCCCCACGACCAAGCCGGACCCCATCAAGGTAGGCGGCAGCATCACGGAAATGCTCGAAGCCGACGCCAAAGCTGAAGAGGAAGCGATCGAGCTCTACAAGGAGATCGTCAAGCTGGCGCAGGCCGAAGGCGACAGCACGACCCGGCTGCTCTTCGAGCAGATCCTTGCGGACGAGGAAGACCATCACGACAAGTTCACCACGCTGCTGGGGCGGTAACATTCATTTTTCCCACTCTGTTCAGCCTGAAACGAAAGGGCCGGGGCCGCTGCCCCGGTCCTTTTTCTCTTGTAGTCTCGCTTCCGGAGCCTGCGAAGAGGCTGGTGACATGATCATGTCTTTCACCTGTACGATGATGACCTGCTGCCAGAAATTCCGGAGAACGGAGTGAATGGTTCCCGCTCACATCCCTGCCTGCGTTCGTTCATCCTGACCATCGGGATGTTCCTGGCCATCTCCTGCGCTTTTTCGCTCCCGGCATCTGCCGAGGCGCCCGGCGATAGCGTGGAAACCGAACCGCTTATCCTGGACGGCATACCCCCGATATTCTCTACACTGACCACTACCGAGGGGGAGGAAAAACCGCCCCAGGTGCCGTTCATGCGGGAGGACGGTGTCATGTTAGGGCCCGCAGGCCCGACGTTCCTGGATACCGTCCAGGCTGATATATCGAAAAATCTTCTCCAGTCAGCCCTGTGGCTTGACTCTTTTTTCTACGATCCGCGTTACGCCGCGGTAGAGAACAAGACCCGCGCAGTCGTCCGGTTCGAAGGCTTTCTCGAAGATCATGCCGGCTGGACTTATAAGCCCAAGGTAAAGTTGCACCTGGAACTGCCCCAACTAAAGGACAAGACACGCATCACTATCGCTGTGGACGCGAATGAGGACGACCCTCACAAACCAGGGCAGAACCAGCTCACGTTGCCGGTGCAGGACGAGAACACTGATAGGAACACCACCGCCGCGCTCGGCTATCACATCAAGTCAAGTAAACGACGCGACTTCATCTTCAAGGTCGGGATCCGCTACCGGAGCGGGCACTTCGTTTCGTTCATCCGGCCCTATTACCGGCGGCTCTATCATCTGGATAGCTGGGACCTGCGGCTCACCCAGGAAATCCCCTATTGGTCGGATATAAAGTGGTCGTCGTCGACCACCGTGGACCTCGAACGGCCGCTGGGTGATACGTTTTTTTTCCGCGCGTCCCTGAACGGCACCTGGTACGAAAAGCAGTTGGGATATTATTACGGACTTATATTCTCGCTGTCCCAGCCCCTCAGCACGTCAAGCGCCCTGAGTTACGACCTGGGTGGCAACTTCCAGACCGGCGCCCACGATGTGCTGCAAGAGGTCCTGGTCGCCACCCGCTATCGCCGCCGGTTCTGGCGCGACTGGATGTACTTCGACATTGCGCCGCAGGTGCGGTTCCCGCGTGACAGGCGGTTTAAAGCGGTGCCGGGGATCCTGTTCGGGCTTGAGATGCAGTTCGGGCAGGGGGGGTAGGAAACGAATGGTTTTGAATGCAAACAACCGGGGCAGGTTTTACTTCTCCTTACGGCACCAGGGTAAACTCACATCCGTCGCTGGCAGCACAAATGAGTTTGTCAACCGATTACAGCCTGAAGAAAGGGCTCGTCTTACTATCACAAGGAGATCTCAACACGCTGCTTCAACTCGAGATTGTTGTTCATTCCATAGAAATAAATGCTGCGCTTCTTCCCGTCCCACTGCATGGGGCCATTGGTATAAGGGTCCGCATATCGCGTTCCGGCAGTCCCGAGCAGTTGTTCGACCTGAGGATCCGGCACGGCCTTTTCCTTTACCAGGAGCTTCAGCGCGACCAGGCGCACGAGACCGTCGAGGTTATGCCCGCGGTTTGTGTAACCATAGAATGCCGGTAACGCATCGTCGATGATGAATTTTCCAATGGGATTGTAGACCATGTCCAGCCTGATCCCCGATCTATCGCGTTCAGCAGTCAGACCTCTTCTCTCTTTCAAGCGGACTACGTAATCCGGGCACTTCATCGCGTCGAGTGCTATTACGTCAATGAAGGTCCTGCCGGCGATGTTGAACGTTGCATTGGCCTAAAAAACAGCTTGTAAAACAGCCTGTCAAGCTGCTGGTCCAATCTGCTCATGAAGTCGGTCTCCCTGCTTCTTGCCGAATCTGAAGGCATTTCCAGGATCAAAGCATTTCCCTCCCGTGCGATGAGAGACAGCAGATTCCTGTTGTATCGCGCTTCGAATTGAAATGCTCGTGCCAGGCGCCGCTCCTGATCCGTGAGCGGCTGCAGGATGTTGTTCGCCACAGCAATATCAGCGGGTGTAAGCTTTTGCATGGATATGATCTCGGATAATGCGCGCATGTCGGCGCTCAGGAGAGAGAAAGCGCTCAGTTTGCCGATCATCGTAGTGCTTTCCGCCGCGATTCGACGCTGAAAGACGGTGTCCCTCCGGATCATCGCCAGGGCGCCTGAGGTAGCGCCATTCTTCACATACATCGCGATCTTTGCTAAAAGAAGCTGGTGCGCTGTCCGCATCGGGGAGATATGCACCATAGGAGTTGCCACGACGGGCGGCAGTATTTCCTGAAAATGCGGGTACCCGGTCAACTGGAGGTAACGGTCCAGCATGAGCTTATTATCGGCAAGGATGCGGGTCGTATCCGCACTCCGGCCAATGTAGTACGCCACGCAGTGGTTAGTATCAAGCGAACTGCGGCACAGGTCCTTATCGTTTCCGACAAATTGAAGGCGCTTCTCACCTAGCATGGTATCAGGAGAGGGGATAGCCTGGCTGTTTGGATCAGCTTGAATGGCCTTTTCGTACACAGCGACCATCTCGACGCCTCTCACATGCATGTCTTCACCGGAAGGGGCCTGGAAGCCGAATAACGCGAAGTAGGCGTTCTCGCTCTGCGGGACAGTGGCGAGGGGAGCAGAAACAAGCTGCTCAACCTCGGGGGCGACCTTTTCATCAAAAGCATTGATGAGCACCAACAACACCAGAATTGACAGCATGACCACGCTTGTCCATTTGAGCAGTTTTTTAACGTTTTGCATGGAGTGAACACCTTTCTTTCGCATGATCTCATGGAACATCGGGAGATGCAGTTCGATCATTACCAAACCAGACAAAGGATCGAACCTTTCACATTCAGTGGTCTTCGACAGCCTGTAGATTTCTTTTTAATGCGAACGTTGTCCATTACCTCCAAACAATCGATCGAATCTTGTTTTCAGTTAGGACGAAAACCCACAGTCCATGTGCGCACTTCATCTTCTTGGAAAGTGTATTGCTGACTTGTAACCTGCTCGCCATCTACTCTTGCACTCAATTTGTGGTTCAACCCTGCAGAGACTTGAGCTGTACAGGATTTTCCAGCCTTGGCAGTGCATTTGTAGTTGTCGCTGACATACAGCTCGACTTCGAATTGGCTGTTATTCTTCAGAGTGAGTGTCGCCCAGCTCTTTTCCTGCGCCACGGTTACCCCCACCAAAACAGATGCGAAGATAAGAGCAGCTACGAGATTTGCCATCATGGTTTTATTCATAAGTTCCTCCTGTTAATCTATTATTGAAGGCCTGGTGGAAAACTTTTAACGGCAAACCCATCCGACCCTCTTTGGGGATTTGCTTATCATTTCAACGGGGCATGCAGATTTTGCCGGCATACTGGCAGGGAGCGCATGTTGGGCCTCCGGGCTTTTGGGTTTTACTGCACCGGCAATCCGCAAAGCAGCGCAGATGGCTTGGCACGACAAATCCCTTATCATCAGGCCGAAAGACGCCGGGCTTGTCCCCGCATTTGCCATCCGTGAAATCTTCCCAGGGCATACAATCCTTGGCAGTAACGATCTTTTCTGCGTTCTCGCCCGCAATCGTAAGAGAGCCGGCGAAGGCGATGATGAAAAATACGCTCATGGACTTCATGATATTTTTCATATTTCAGATTTCCTTTTTTTGTTATTTTGTTGTAACTATTCAGCTCATTTACTCCGCTTTATCGCAAGGAGCGCCTGGACTGGTTGTTGTTCCATCATGGTCGGCGTTCGCGTCGCTTCCCCTTCGGACGCGTCGCCTGGACACTTTGAATATCAGGAGCTGCTCGGCACTCGCGCTCTTGTTGCGATAAAGCTTCGCAACCGAGCTGAATAGTTACATTTTGTTTATATATCATCAAGCATCGCTGCTTGTTTGATTCATGCCGGATGCGTGATTCGCATCATCTTTTCTGAAGGATAAGATTCAGATTCTGCTGTGCCTTCTGATCTCCCTGCGCTGCTGCTTTGCGATACCATTTGATGGCTTCGTTCCGGTTTTTTTTGACACCGATGCCCTGGTCATAGAACACGCCTACGTTGTATTGGGCTTTTGCATGGCCGAGGATCGCTGCTTTTTTAATCCAGATAGCTGCATTGTACTCGCTTTTTTCCACACAATATCCCTTGGAATACAGAACTCCCAGGGCATACTGTGCATCCATCTGTCCCTGCTCTGCTGCTTTGCGATACCACGTGGCTGCTTCGCAATAGTCTTGCGGGACGCCTTGCGCATACGCGTAAACTATCCCAAGGCTGTATTGGGCTTTCCAATATCCTTGTTCGGCGGATTTACGGAACCACTTTTCCGCTTCCGGATAGTCGACACGCCCGAGCTTTCCTTCGACAGAGAGTATGGCCAGGTTGTATTGCCCGACGGGTTCCCCTTGCTCTGCGGCTTTCCTGAACCAACTCGCGGCTTCAGCATAGCTTTGCTCTACATACTCGCCCCCATAGTGCATGATGCCGAGCGCAGTCTGCGAGATCGGGTCGTTGGCAAGCGCAAGCCGATGGAATTCGATGTATGCTGCACGGTAATTCCCGTCTTCGTAATATTCATAGCCGCGGTTAGCGTAAGCGGAGGCAGGCCTCTTTGTGGCGCCGAGTTTTTTGTAGGCAAGCCTGCGCTTGTCGTTGACGGTAGCATCCTTCGGGTTCAGCTCGATCGCCCGGTCGTAATCAACTGCCGCTTGATCGTACTGCTCCTTGGAGTAAAGGGCATCGCCGCGGCACGTGTATGCGCGCGCCTCTTTTGGGTCCAGTTCGATCGCCTTCGTGCAATCGACGATTGCCTGGTCCTGAGTATCGGCGTAATAAGCATATACTTTGCTGCGGGTGAGATAAGCAGGGGCATATCCTGGATCCAGTTCGATCGCTTTATTGCAATCGACCATTGCAAAATCAGGCTGCACACGGATTACGAAAGCATTGCAGCGATTGTTGTAAGCTGCCGCATAATACCGAGCCAGATAGGAGTCGGAAATTACACCAGGCTCGTATTTGCCATTGATGACCCTGTACAAGCCGGTCGCCTCAGAGACCGAATTCAAAACGATTTTGAACGCGTCCTCGGGATTCTTCTCTTTTTTACTGAGCCGAATAACTTCTGATAGGTCGGCATCACTGAATTGGCCGGTCAGCAACAAGCCATTCGATCCGATGTCTTGCAGGAATTCAACGCGCCCTTTATCATTCTCGAGCTTGGCCATCCTGCTCATGGAATCGCTTAAGCCCGGCTCGTATTGAAATTGCGCAAGGGCATCCTGCCAATTGTCCTTTCCCGTGGCGGCCCGAATCACTCTCAAACCACCGGCGGCATCTCCGATGTTGTTGCGCGCAAAAGCGATTGTGAGATGTTGAGATGCGGAGATGTCTGTTGCTATTTTTGGCTCAAGAGTATCCAGCATCTTGCCCGTGTTCGATACGAATGCTTTTTCGATGGCAGTCATCTGCGCCTCTACATCCTTCGCGTTTTGCGCATTCGGCATCCGCATCTGATATGATTTGAACCATGCCAGCGCGCGCAATTCGTAGCCGGGCAATTTCAGTGAGACAAGCCCGAGATTGAACCATATCTGCGGCTCATAAGGATCAGCTTTTCGCGCTTCAAGAAAATAGTTCAGCGCCAGCTTGAAATCCTTTTTTTCAAATGCAGTCACGCCGCGGGAAAATGCTTCCTGCCCCGCCGGTGAAAGATTAGCTGCCTGCGCTTTTTCTGCTGATAGTGTGGCAAGCCCGAGCGTTATCATAACGCAGCAGGCGAATACTAGAATTGATATCTTTTTCATGTTCTTCTCCCTGGATTATGATCTGTTTTGATGCCGGCTAGATGCAGGGCGGCAGTGGTGGCTCAAGCGCTCCGCCACGTCCGGGAATGGTTGTGCCTGGAACAATCTTCGCTGGTGAAGGCGGCGATCCTGCACATCCGCGATTCTCTTTGTACAGTTTCATATTGTGGCAATCGACGTCGGGCGTTGACTTGCATACGAATGTTTTGATGTCCGCGTTTGGCGCAAGAGCATTGATTGCTTTGCTCATGACATCCGCATCAAACAGCGGTGCGGATAAATAAGGGGCGGCGATAGCTGGCGCGGCGAAAACAGGATTGCTCGCCAGCATTGAAGCTGCTGGGACCGGATCACCCTGGTTCAGATAGATCTGGAGTGATTTGATCTGACCATCCTTGACGAGCTTATTCCACATCACCAGGCTTTCGGGCGTGATCTGTGGGCCATATAAAACGACGTTTGCGGCCTTGACATCTTTTTGGTTCAAGGCCGTAAGGCAGATCATGGCGCCGTTGCTATGGCAGGCAAGTTCCTTGAACTCGCGTCCCTTCATAGAAGCGTATGCGTTTTTTTGTTCCGTCGTAAACTTGCCGTTGGACCACTCATCGAATTCCACTCTTGTCGCAAGATCCGTGAAGATGTCTGTCGACGCGGCAATGCCAAGAACGAAGTTATAACGATGAAAATCGATATTCCCGTCGTAAGGCTTTCCTTGCTTTTCCATGATGGCCATCGCTATCTTCTGAGCTTTTGCCAATACCGCCGGGCTGGCATTCTCGCGGACATAGTATCCGATTATAGATCCCGTGCCTTGGATTAACGCATTTCCTGACGGTTCGTACTGGCGTTCTTCAGGAATGATTTTTTTTAATTCAAGCTCTGGCGTTATGCCGTTGGTGAGATTTCCATCAATGTCACGTTGCAACGTGGTATTGATCGGAGCTATCTGCTTATCCTTTGCATTTTTTGCGACGCGATCATTCGCTTCCGCAAACCTTTCCTGCCGTTCGATATGTTTTTTGTGCTCTTCCGCCCACCAGCGTTCCAGCGCTTCAGCGTATCGCTCATATTGTTCGACCCATTGGCGATACTCTTTGATCCATTGGTGATCATCTTCGGTCGAATCCGGGTGGGTTGAGAGTGCCTGTTTGTAAAGCTTAAGCGCCTGTTCATGGTCCCCCCTGGCTTTTGCACTATTGGCCTGATCTGTGTATGTGTTGCTCAGCTCAATATCAGCACGTCGTTTCTTTGCGGCTTCTCTCTGTATACTGTCGATCCCCTCGCCAAGCCATCTGAAGGGAGCAGTAAAGAACCGTACGAGCGGATCATTTGCCCAGTCTATCGGCTTACTCTCTCGGGGCTCTCTTGGTTCTCTGGGTTGATTCGTAGTACCGCCGCATCCGGGGGCCAGGTTATTGCTCTGCCTGCACAGATCCCAGCCGGGGTGATAATTACCCGAACTGATCGAACCAAATGACAACACAAATAATACGATGAGTGCAATGATCTTTTTCATGGCGATGATAGTGTTTCCTCCAACGAAGCGGCGTGGTCTGTCATGGTCGGACGCGCGACCCGGCAGGTTGGGCCGCTATGGTAAAATTTCCTGCGGCGAAAAGAATGACGAGAACATATGCTATCGATCTTTTCATAAGGTTTCACTTTTTTCGTCGTCAGAATGTGCTTCGCGGGCCTCTTGATCCGCTTTCCGGATCGCCACCTGCATATCGTCAACCTGTCGCGTGCGAACCGACCACGTATTCTCCTCTATGCGCATGAATTCGCGCAGCGCAGCTTGCAGCTTTGCAGGATGCATCTTGACAAGGACGGTGATGATTCTCGGTGATACGACGACGTGCACCATCTTTGTTTGCGTTCGCCACTCCTGTATAAGCTTTTGTTCAATCAAGGTACGGATTGATCCGGCAAGTTCTGCGCGTGATACGGTGGCGCCGGAAGAAGACTGAGAACCAATCACGGGCAAGGTTGTAATGACCTCCACAACCTTTTCCAATTCCCGATTGGCATCAGCACGATAGTTCCTGTCTCGGTCCAGAAATTCCAACTCGCCGGGAACCGGTTTTCGATTACCTTTGATCGTTGAACGCACGACCAGAAAACACCCCACAATAAGAAGCAGCCACCAATACCACTCCATACGTTCAGACCTCCTTGCTAAAAGACAGCGGTATAGCGGTCAATAGCAGCGTACCTTATCTGCTGTAATTTCATAATGTCCGGCGAACAGATCGCTCCCATCATGGTACGTACCGCTTACCTCGACGCGCTGCCCTTCGGTGCACCAGAGACGACGGCCTGGATATGCCACATACACCTTTTTGAGCTTGCAGTTCCACCGGGGATGTTCGAGGTCGAAATAGGACGACGGAGCTTCCCCCGGCTCCCGTTGACCACCGATCATCAGATTGCGCAATACGCCTGTTACCGTGACATGCTTGCCTTCAATTTGCGGGCACATTGAGCTCTCGACAGCGCGGGGATCCGCTTGCACCGACAGAGGTTCCTGCACTGCGCAACAAAACAGCAATGACAGCACAACCAGCCGGATGATATTTGAACCTGCTGAAGCCATTCTCACCTTATATTCACAAATACCGAAACTGTGAGCTGATGATCATTGTTTGACAATGTTTCCCTGTTTTGGTACTCTACCTCCATAGTATACTTGACCATTTCCTCATGGGAGCCAACCACATGCTGAGACAACTTATCGCCCTGATGATCCTGTCCGTGTCCGTTGCACATGCGGGTGATCTCACCTTCATTAGTGATGCCGTCAATCCTGGAAATGGCAAGAAGTACAAGGCTTACATCGACCAATCAACCATTCACCGGGAAGGCGCCTACGAGACGGTTAAGCTGGTATCCATCTATGAGAAACCCATCAGTGCCGCAGGGTTTGCCGGTGTGAAATCAATGGTCAATACCTTTCAGGTAGACTGCCTCCGCCATGTAAAACGGGTCACCTACATCGGATTCCTGAATGTCCAGGAACAGGTTATCGTCGAAGAAAAGTACCCTCAGGCGCCGGATGA
>Ga0334722_10002368_pt1 | contig 21493 bp, 17 predicted proteins | sample C3_bottom_MG_FD_207210 | JGI IMG/M metagenome (GOLD analysis project Ga0334722, IMG submission 207210) | Sediment microbial communities from Yellowstone Lake, YNP, Wyoming, USA - C3_bottom | ecosystem: Environmental > Aquatic > Freshwater > Lake > Sediment | place: USA: Wyoming | collected... | reverse complement strand
TCTTATTTGCTGTTATTCTCTATGCCTCCACGTCTCTGCGCGAGATCTTCTCCTCATTCAAACTGGTGCAGACAGTGAGTAATTGCCGGAGATAACGATATTAACTTTTTTCATTGTTGCCACTGAAACACCATGGTCTATCACTCAATCGACGATCTCAAAAACTCCTATGATGTCATCGTGATCGGCTCCGGCCTCGGCGGCCTGACTTCGGCCAACCGCTTGGCCAAGGCCGGACATCAAGTCCTGCTCCTTGAACATCATCACCAACTCGGAGGGCTTGCCACCTGGTTCAAGCGACAGGGGCATATCTTCGATATCTCTCTGCACGGCTTTCCCTACGGCATGGTCAAGACCTGCCGTAAGTACTGGAACCGAGCGATTATGGACTCCATTGTCCAGCTCAAGAATATCCGCTTCGACAATCCCCAGTTTTCCCTGACCACCACCTTTGATCGCGAAAATTTTACCGATATCCTGGCCAACACTTTCCGCATCACCCGCCAGGTGATTGACGACTTTTTCAACACCGTGTCCGGCATGAATTTCTTCGATGACCGCAGCATGACGACGCGGGAGCTCTTTGAAAAATTCTTCCCCGGCCGCAGCGATGTCCATCGGCTGTTGATGGAACCCATCACCTACGCCAACGGGTCCACTCTCGACGACCCGGCCATCACCTACGGTATCGTCTTTTCAAACTTCATGAACAAAGGGGTCTTCACCTTCAGCGGCGGGACCGACAAACTGATCGGCATGATGGTGGAAGAGGCCGAAAAGAACGGGGTGACCTTCTGCGACCGCTCCAAGGTGGAGCGGATCATCATCGACCAGGGACGGGTGCGGGGAGTGTTGGTCAAAAATCGTGAGATCGCGGCCAAAGCCGTGGTCTCCAACGCCGGCATTCTCAACACCATCAATGACCTGGCGGGCCGCGAGGCCTTCCCTGCCGACTTCATGAAGGAGTCCGACCTGGTCAAGGTCAACAACTCAAGCTGCCAGGTCTACATGGGTGTCAAAAAAGGCGAGTCCATCCCCGATATCGGCGACCTGCTCTTCACCTCCGAGGCGGAAGCCTTCAGCGCCGACGAGATGCTGGGCATGGAGACCAAGAGCCGCACCTTCTCGCTCTACTACCCAAAGACCCGACCGGGCCATGACCGCTACACCATTGTCGCCTCCATGAATGGCCGCTTCGACGACTGGGTGGGCCTTGCCGAAGAGGCCTACGAGCAGGCCAAGTCCCGCATGATAGATCGAGCCATGGCCGGACTCGACAAGTATCTGCCCGGCATCAGGGCCAAATGCGACTGGCTGGAGGCCGCCACCCCCAAGACCTTCCAGCGCTACACCCTGCACACCAAGGGCTCCTCCTTCGGCACCAAGTTCGAGGGCTTGGATATCTCGCGCTCGATCTTCAAGGTGGTGCCGGGCCTCTTCCATGTCGGCTCGGTGGGCATCATCATGTCAGGGTGGCTGGGTGCGATCAACTACGGGGTGATTGTGGCCAATGATGTGGATGCTTATGTGAGAGGGTGAAGGGGAAAGCTGCATTCCGTTTCCATCAACCTCTCCTGTCGCATCACCCTTGAGTTGCTGATTCAGGAGCAGGAGATCATCCCCGTAAACGTGGGGGATCACGATTCAGTGTATTGACCTTCTCTTCCGGGGTGTAATTGTGGCGTTCTATGCGCATGAACTTTTGGTCTGTTCGAGATGGTTTACTAAAAACAGAGATGAAAAAAACAAACGACCCCCCTACTCGGTTTGCCCCCGCTGCCAGAGCCACGGGCGATGTCATTGCCAGACAGAGAAAACTTGTTCTCGATCTGCCCCTCCTGCGGCAACTCTATGATGCGGTGACGGAGGTGGTGGTGATCCTTAATAAGGAGCGACAAATTGTCTTCTCCAATAAGAATCTGGCTCAACTTCCAGGAATCACCGACCCAGCCACGCTGCATGGCCTTCGCCCCGGTGAGGCCCTCAACTGTGTCCATGCCTCCCAGTCGCCGGGCGGTTGCGGGACCACGGATTTCTGCGCCACATGTGGCGCCGTAGCAGCCATCCTTGCCAGCCAGGCCGGTGGGGAGGAAATTCGAGAGAGCCGGATCCTGCAAGGCCCTTCAGGAGACGCCTTGGATCTGCTGGTCAGGGCTTCACCACTGGAAATTCAGGGAGAACAGTTCACGATCTTCACGTTGACGGATATCAGCGACCAAAAACGCCGGAGGGCTCTTGAGCGCATCTTCTTTCATGACATCCTGAACACCGTCTCCAGCCTGCGACTGGCCTCCCGGATTTTAGAGTCCCATGGCAGCACCTCACACCTGGATAAAGCCCGCAAGATGATCAGTGAGGCGACTGCCATGTTGTGGGACGAACTCAACTCCCAGCGCGATTTGACGGCGGCGGAGAACAACGAGCTATCCGTGCATCCTTCCCTGGTTAGCGCCGAGTCGCTGTGGCAAGAACTGTCGGAGCTCTACCATGAGTATGTGATTGAAAAAGGGTGCCGCCTGCAAGTTGTCTCCACTTCGGAAGACGTCTCTTTCCAGAGTGACCGTACCATCCTGTCACGCATCCTCGGGAACATGCTCAAGAATGCCATTGAGGCCTCCGAACCTGGAGACGCCGCGACTTTTTGCTACCGTAAGGCCGACGACAAGGTCGAATTCCGAATTCACAACCAGACTTTCATGCCAAGAGAGGTACAACTCCAACTTTTCAAACGATCCTTTTCGACCAAAGGTTACGGAAGGGGTCTGGGAACCTACAGCATGAAACTGTTAAGCGAACGATATCTTCAGGGTACGGTTTCGTTTATCACCTCAGAGTCTGAAGGCACTACCTTCTCGGCGTGCTTTCCATTGGAACTGACAGCTGAGATGAGGGAGCGTCAAAATTAATCAAGGATATCACCCAATGGCGATTGGACAATTTGACCAACAAGTAGCGGTAGTCACTGGAGCCACCAAGGGCATTGGCCGGGCCATTACCGCAGCCTTTCTCGCCCAGGGGGCGACGGTGGTCGGCGTCTATGGCGGTGACAAGTCAGCGGCGGATCAACTGCAACAGGAGTTCGGTGGCTGTGCTGGCCGTCTCCGTCTACACCAATGCGACGTTTCAGACTACGAGGCGGTCAGCGCCCCCTATGGCGGCATTGAAGTCGAGTTCGGCAGCATCGACATCCTGATCAGTAACGCCGGCATCCGGCGGGACGGAGTGCTGGCCATGATGCCGGCGGAGGACTGGCGGCGGGTGATCGACGTCAATCTGAACGGCTCCTACAACATGGCCAAGTTCGCGGTCATGTTGATGATGAAAAAAAAGTACGGACGCATAATCTTCATCACCTCGCCCATGGCCCATTTGGGCTTTGCCGGTCAGGCCAATTACGCCGCCTCCAAGGCCGGACAGATCGGCATGATGCGCTCGCTGTCAAAAGAGACCGCCAAACGCAAGATTACGGTGAACTGTGTCTCTCCCGGCTTCATCGACACCGATCTGATCGCTGGTCTAGCGCCCGAGAAGAAAGCGGAATACCAAAAAATGGTGCCCATGGCCCGCTTCGGAACCCCGGCAGAAGTGGCGGATGCCGTCCTCTTTCTGGCTGGCCGGCAGGCGGCCTATATCACCGGTTCGGTCTTGGAGATCAACGGTGGCATTTGATATTTACGCCATGATCCCCCACCGCCCGCCGTTCCTGTGGGTGGATCGGATTATCATTCTCGACCACGACCAAATCGTGGCCGAAAAAGACCTTGCCGTTGACCTTGAGCTCTACCTAGGCCACTACCCGAACCACCCCATCACGCCGGGAGTGATCCTCTGCGAGGCGGTGTTTCAGGCCGGGGCGCTGTTGATTGCTCATCGACTTGGGCAGGAGGGCAACGCAGTCAGCGGCGTGCCCGTGCTGACCCGGATCTACAGCGCCAAGTTCAAACGCCAGATCCCGCCGGGCAGCACCATCACCCTGGAGGCCAGACTGGTCGAGAAAGTCGGACCGGCCTGGATAATGAAGGGCAAGGTCAAGCTCGATGGCAAGACAGCAGTCAGCGTCGAATTCGGCTGCGCCGAGTCAGTTGGGTCGTAAGGAGTGATTTCCTTGTTTTCAACTTCGTCAGATTCGATCCAACGCAGTGCTGTCCGGTTAGACTTTTGCATGGTGCGTTTGAAGTACATATTTGCCGCTCTGGCACCCTCACCCGGCCTTCGGCCACCCTCTCCCGGAGGGCGAGGGGATAAAAAAACTACTTTTACCCTCTCTTATGTCATTCCTTAATCTGAACGCCAAGCGCATAGTTATCTTCGGTCTCGCCAACAAAAAATCCGTGGCCTGCGCTATCGCTAAAGTCCTAGTGGCGGAAGGGGCGGAAGTGATCTTCGTCGTGCGTAGCGAGGAGCGCCGGGCTACGGCCTTGAAACTCTTTCCCGCGGCGAAAGTCTATTGCTGCGATGTCGAGGATGAGGCCAATATCATTCGGGTGCGAGACGAGGTTGGGCGTGATCTCGGCGATGGCCCCATCCATGGCCTGGTCCACTCCATCGCCTTTGCCAATTACTCTGCAGGCCTCCAGCCCTTCCAGCGGACCGTAAAGGCCGATTTTTTGCAGGCAGTCGACATCTCCTGCTTTTCGCTGATCGCCATTGCTAACCACTTCAGCTCCCTCTTGGCCCCCAACGCCTCGGTGGTAACCATATCCATCTCCACCACCAGGATGGCGGCGGAAAATTATGGCTATATGGCCCCGATCAAGGCCGCCTTGGAGTCGTCGCTCTGCTTTCTGGCCCAGAGTTTTGCCAAGTTCTCGGAGGTCCGCTTCAACGCCGTCTGTCCAGGGTTACTAAAGACCTCGGCCTCGGCAGGGATTCCCGGCTATGTCGACTCCTATCTCTTTGCCGAGCAGGTTATCCCCAGAAAACGTGGGGTCGAAACCAGTGAGGCGGCCAGCTGTGCCGCCTTCCTGCTCTCCGAGCGCTCTTCAGGGATCAACGCTCAGTCCATTGTCGTCGATGCCGGCATGGCGATCAACTACTTTGACCGCGAAATTGTCCGCCGGGTGAATACCGGAGAGTAATAACTTCACTTGTGATTGTGAATTGGAATAACTAGCGGGTCTCAATGGATAAGGGGCCGTTACAAAATAACCATTACAGATTTAACATTGCCTATACGGCCCTTTATGCCGTTGCCACGCATGGTGTGCTACAGTAATTTATTGACAACGGCTTACTACTGAGAGGGGGAAGGAAATAGTAGCAAGACAAGGAGTTCAGTCCTTGTCTTGCTCAGGGTGAGGCAGAAATTAATGCGCGGCGTTGGCCGCCGGGGGCAGAATGGTTGGCGCTCCATGCATGATGCTGTCCGGACAGAAAAAAGCATCTTCGCAATCCTTGAAGAGGGAGACCCCCTCTTCAAGGATCAGGGCCTTGGTCAGGACATCATCGACATGGTCAACCAGTTCAATGGTAAGGGTTCGTAAAATTTTGGCAGGCACATCCCGTAAGTTTCTTTCGTTGTCCTTGGGGATCAAGACATGGGAGATATTCCCCCGCTTGGCCGCCAGCAATTTTTCAGTCAAACCGCCGATCGGCAGAACCCGGCCCCGCAAGGTGACCTCGCCGGTCATGGCCAAGTCTTTCCGCACTGGCACCTTAAGCAGGGCAGAGACAATCGATGTCGCCATGGTGATGCCGGCGGACGGACCGTCCTTGGGGATTGCCCCCTCCGGCACATGGACATGGATGTCGAGCTTCTGGTAAAAATCTGTCGCAATTCCAAGCCGTGCCGAGCGCGAACGCACATAACTCAGGGCGGCCTGCGCCGACTCCTGCATGACATCGCCAAGCTTTCCGGTGATGGTAAGCTTGCCACTCCCCGGCATCAAGACCGTTTCAATCTGCAGCATCTCCCCGCCGACCTCGGTCCAGGCAAGTCCTGTCGCCAGACCTACCGTGTCCTTCTCCTCAGCCAAGCCGAAGCGGTACTTGGGGGTTCCCAGATATTTTTCAATGGCCGCTCCGGTGACCCGGTAAGTCTTAACCTTTTTATTCTTCAGCCGTTCGCGGGCTATTTTACGGTAGACGCTGGCGATGCTTCGTTCTAGGCTTCGCACCCCGGCCTCACGGGTATAGTTGCGAACGATCTCAAGGATGCCGTCTGCAGCAAAGGTCACCTCGCCATCCTTAAAGCCATTGGCCTCCATCTGTTTTTTAACCAGAAAATCCTGGCCAATCATCAACTTATCTTCTTCGGTGTAGCCGTCAAGCTTGATGATCTCCATCCGATCCTGCAGCGGGGCAGGGATCGAGTGCAGGCTGTTGGCGGTAGTGATAAAAAAGACATCGGACAGATCGTAGTCAAGATCGAGATAGTGATCGTTAAACGTCCCATTCTGCTCAGGATCCAGCACCTCCAACAGGGCGGAAGAAGGATCGCCCCGAAAATCGGTGCTCATCTTGTCCACCTCATCGAGACAGAATACCGGGTTATTGACCTTCACCTTTTGCAAGGATTGAATGATCTTGCCGGGCATGGCCCCAATATAGGTGCGCCGATGGCCGCGGATTTCCGCCTCGTCACGAACACCACCGAGGGAGAGCCTGACAAATTTTCGATTCATCGCCCGCGCCACGGATTTGCACAATGATGTCTTGCCTACCCCTGGCGGGCCCACAAGACAGAGGATCGGCCCTTTGATCTTCTTGACCTGGGCTTGAACGGCTAAGTACTCAAGAATCCGATCTTTAGGCTTGGTCAGGCCAAAATGATCTTCTTCCATAACCGCTTCCGCCTTCAGGATATCAAGGCTGGCGGCGGTCTTTACCTTCCAGGGCAAACTCAGGATGCAATCGATATAGTTGCGAACGACCGTCGCCTCCGCCGACGAGGGGGGCATCATCTTCAGTTTTTTCAACTCCTGCAGGCCCTTATCGTTGGCCGCAGCGGGCAACTTCTTTTTTTTGAGCGCCGCCTCCAGGGCATTAAGCTCGTCGACTGGATCTTCTTGCTGGCCGTCGCCAATCTCTTTTTTGATGACCTTGATTTGTTCAGTCAGGTAATAATCCCGCTGATTCTTCTCCAGCTTTTTTTTGACCTTGGAGCGGATGTCCCCTTCCAGCGAATCTATTTCAATTTCTCGTTGGATGATGCCAAGCACCATCTGAAAACGCTCTTCCAAAGCGATGGCGCCAAGGATATTCTGCTTTTCTTCCGTGCCCAGCGGCAGATGGGAAGAGAGGACATCGATGAATTTAACGGGATCGTCAATTTTCTCTAAGGAATTGGCCACCTCGGCCGGAATTTTTTTGTTCTTGGCGGTATACTCTTTAAAGCGTGAGAGCAATTCGCGGCGATAGGCCACGGAATGATAGCCGCAAAGCACCCCTTCCTGTACTTCTTCCGCCTGAACCGTAAAAAAATGCGGGTTTTGGATAAAATTGACGATTCGAGCCCGCTGTTTGCCCTCCACCAGGGCCTTGATGGTGCCATCGGGAAGCCTCAGCAGTTGCAGGACATTGGCAATGGTGCCAATTCGGTTGACATCTTTGGCCTGCGGTTCGTCGACTGCGGAGTCGCGCTGGGTGGTGAGAAAGATCTCCACCCGGTTAGCCATGGCGTGCTCAAGCGCCTTGATGGACTTACCGCGACCGACAATCAGCGGCGCCACCATATGGGGGAAGATGACAATATCCCGCAGGGGCATCATCGGGCAAACTTTTTGGATGGGGGGTATTTCTTCTGTCATGGCGTCTAATTCCATTCCTAAATCAAGCGTTAACTTTGTCGGCTACCGCTCTCTGCGCGGCTCCTCGCCGTACGGCATGTACTGTCTCGTCGCTGCTCGCTTGCCTTCGCGTTTCCATCTTGATTTAGAAATGGAATACGCTTAAGCGCTTTTTTTCTCGTTTTCGTAAAGGACGACGGGATAGTCGCCATTCAAAATGACCTGCTCGCTGATCACACACTCCCGAACGTTTTCCTGAGATGGCAGTTCAAACATCACCTCAAGCATGGCCTCCTCCATCACCGAACGGAGGCCGCGAGCCCCGGATTTGCGTTTAACCGCCTCCTTGGCGATGGCGGTGACTGCGCCCTCGGTAAAGCGCAAGCGGACATGGTCGTACTCGAACAGCTTTTCGTACTGCTTGGTCAGGGCGTTTTTCGGCTCACGCAAAATCCTGATCAAGTCGGCCTCATCCAACTCATTCATGGTGGCGATAACCGGCAGCCGCCCAACGAATTCAGGGATCAAACCAAAACGGAGCAGATCTTCCGGTTGCACCATGGCCAGAATTTCGCCCATTTTTTTCTTGGTCTCGCCCACGACTTTAGCGCCAAAGCCCATGGACTTGGTGCCGGTCCGTTTTTTTATCACACCGTCCAGGCCGACAAAGGCTCCACCGCAGATAAACAAAATATTGCTGGTGTCAAGCCGGACATACTCCTGCTGGGGGTGCTTTCTGCCGCCTTTGGGCGGGATAGAGGCCACCGTGCCCTCGATAATCTTGAGGAGCGCCTGTTGCACACCCTCACCGGAAACATCGCGGGTGATGGAAGCGGAATCGGATTTACGGGCGATCTTATCAATCTCGTCGATATAAATGATCCCCCGGCAGGCGCGGTCGATGTCCTGATCCGCTGATTGCAAGAGATTGACCAAGATATTTTCGACATCCTCGCCGACATAGCCGGCCTCGGTAAGCGTCGTTGCATCGGCCATGCCAAAAGGCACGTTCAAGATGCGAGCCAGGGTCTGGGCGAGCAAGGTCTTGCCACTGCCGGTGGGACCAATCAAAATGATGTTGCTCTTTTGCAACTCGACGCCACCGTCTTCCACCAGCTTGCTGTTAATCCGCTTATAGTGGTTATGCACCGCCACCGACAGCACCCGTTTGGCGTGGTCTTGGGCGATGACATAGTCATCGAGCTTTGCCTTGATATCTTTGGGTTTCAGGAGGTTGAAATCGGTGGCGGCGCTGTCGGCCGCCTGATCCTTGTCCTCCAACACAATTTCATTGCACAGTTCAATGCACTCGTCGCAGATAAAGACGTTGGGCCCGGCGATAAGTTTTTTGACCTCCTCTTGTTTTTTTCCACAAAAAGAGCAGGTCACATGGTCATCGTTGCTGCGCTTTGCCATCACTCTCCCTCCTGGTTCTGGCGGCGGGTCAAGACCTTATCAACCAGACCGTAGGTCTTGGCCTCGGTGGAGCTCATGAAAAAATCGCGCTCCGTGTCGCGCTGGATTCGAGTAATCTTCTGGCCGGTATGGTGGGCTAGAATCTTATTTAAGTCCTGACGCATCCTGAGAATCTCCCTGGCGTGGATATCGATATCCGTGGCCTGACCCTGAAAACCACCCATGGGTTGGTGAATCATGATCCGCGAATTCGGCAACGCATACCGTTTCCCTTTGGTGCCAGCCGCCAGCAGTACTGCCCCCATGCTGGCCGCCTGGCCCATGCACAGGGTCGCGATATCGCATTTGACGTAATTCATGGTGTCGTAGATCGCCATGCCGGAGGTGACGACGCCGCCTGGTGAATTGATATAGAAGGTGATGTCCTTATCGGGGTCTTCCGCCTCCAGAAACAGCAACTGGGCGACAATGACATTAGCGATATCGTCGTTGACCCCGGTACCCAAAAAGATGATCCTCTCCTTCAGCAGCCGGGAGTAGATATCATACGCCCGCTCACCACGCGGGCTCTGCTCCACCACCATGGGGATCAAGTTCATGACTCGGCTCCTGCGCCCTCGGCTTCAGGCGCCACAAATTTCACTGTGGTTGCGTCACGCAAAAAGGCCAGGATCTTTTCATTCAGCAACTCGTTCATGAATGGCATAAGGTTGTTACGGCCCTTGAAATACTCTTTGACCTCGTCGATTTTCATGCCATACTGCTCAGCGATCCGCCGGTAGCCTTGCGTGATGTCATCGTTCGAGAGTTTGATCGCCTCAACTTCTGCGATTTTCTTCAAGATAAAGTCTCCCTTGACCCGGCGTTCAGCCGCTTCCCGATAGGTCTCCGCCAGCTTTTCCCGGCTTAGGCCGATCGCTTCGAGGCTTAGGTTCTGACGTTCCAGGTTGGTTTCAAAGTCCTTGGCCAAGGAGTCAATTTCATAGGCGACCAGACGGGCCGGCACTTCGAAGTTATGGGAGTCAACCAGCTTCAGCATCAGCTTGTCGGTGATGTCGCCATCCATGGCCTTCTCTTTTTCTTTTCGGATTTTCTCACGAATACCTGAGGTTAAATCGGCAAGGGTGGCAAAATCTTCGCTGACGTCCTTGGCAAAATCATCGTCGATGGCCGGCAGGACGCGCTCCTTGATGTTTTTAACCGTCACTTTGAATTCTATCGTTTTCCCAGCCAGCATGGCGCTGGCAAAATCTGCCGGGAACTGGACCTCACGGCTGGACTCTTCATCAAGTTTCAAGCCCAGGAGCATCCCTTCAAACTCTTTGCCATTGCGGCCGGAACCGACATCAACCGGGGAGTCCTTGCCGGCTACGTATTGCAGCTCCTTGCCATTCTCGTAGCCCTGAAAATCAATGACGATCAGGTCATCTTTCTGGACGCCACGGTCGGTCACGGACTGCAAGGGGGCCATCTCGCGCCTGGTCAGTTCCAGTGACTTGGTGATCTCTTCCTCGCTGACGTCAATGGCCGGATGCTCGATCTCCACCCCTTTGTAGGCGCCAAGCTCGAACTGGGGTTTAATTTCCACTTCGGCGACATACTCAAAAGAGCCGTCATCATTAAATTCATAGGATTTGATGTCGGGGTGGACCACGGCCTCAAGTTTGACCTGCGCCAAAGCGTCAAAATACGTCTCCTGAATCAGGGTCTCGCTCAATTCGACCTTCACCCGGTCACTATAGGTTTTCTCAAGGACTTTCATCGGAATCTTGCCCTTGCGAAAGCCTTTGACCGAGACCTGGTTTTGTAATTTCTGATACGAGGCACTGAGCTTGGGGGCGACAATATCGCTCGACAACCCTATCTTCAACGATTTTCTCAGGGTACTGAGATCTTCAACCGCGACTTCCATTGAAACCTTCCTTTTGTGATAAGAATTAATAAATGTATTGAGCATGGCGATCATCATCTCCATGCCGATAACGTATAGAATGAAAATAGTTACTATCCGGCGCTTGATAACGCCTCAAAATTAAGAGTCGCACCCTTGCCTGTCAATCATAAAACTTAACCAACTCCCCAAAAATCCATCGGACTGTCACAGATGGCTCAACAAAAAAACAAATCGACGAAATTACGAAAACGCCATACCGTACGGCAGATCCCGACTTTATACATCGCCATCGCGCCTTGATCAAAATAACAGGAAATCGGCTTTTTTGGTATATAATTATATCCGTCTATATCCGTCATCCAGGACATGAGCCGGCAACCCACAAATCCTGCCGGCGCGAGCAAATCTACCAACGCTGATTAAAATTTGACATGACGAATCCAGGTGTTGTCATTGTAGGCTTGTCAGTTTATAGTACCCATGCTTTTCAAATTATCCGGGCGCCATCTTCATGCTTTTCTCAAAAACGTGAGATTTCCAAATGGCTGTGGGAGGATTTCTATGCCTTGCCGATACCCCAAAAAGCGATTTTCTATCACCTCCACCTCCCGGTGTAACCGGTTGGGATGATACTGCAATGGCCAAGATCGATACATCATTTTTTGACATCGGACGCCTCGACCGCTTGGCCCAACAGCATACCCCTGTTCACCGGCTTGATCCCCGCGCCAAGCTACTGACGAGTATTGCTTTTCTGGTGGCCGTGGTCTCTTTCCCCAAGTACGAGGTTTCGGCGCTCTTGCCTTTTTTCCTCTATCCGGTGGTGCTGGTTACCGTAGGCCAACTCCCGGTGCGATTCATTGTCCGTAAAATTATAGTCGTCGCCCCTTTCGCTTTCATGGTAGGAATTTTCAATCCCTTCCTCGACAGGCAGATCCTAATGCATCTTGGACCAATTTCGGTCAGCGGTGGCTGGATTTCATTTATCTCGATCCTCCTCCGCTTTTGCCTGACCATCGGCACGGCTTTTCTCCTGATCGCCACCACCAGCTTTCATGGTTTGTGCCTGGCCCTTCTGCGCTTGGGCCTGCCCAAGGTACTTACCGTCCAACTCCTCTTTCTCTATCGGTATATCTTTGTTCTCGGAGGAGAGGCGATGCGGCTTGTTCGCGCCCGGGCGCTACGTTCCTTCGGCAAACGGGGTCTTGGCATGAAGGTATTTGCTCACGTGGTGGGTCATCTGCTGCTGCGGACCCTTGACCGAGCCCAACGGGTGCACCGGGCCATGCTGAGTCGGGGGTTTGATGGAGAGGTGCGGGTGCTGCGTCCCTTACGAATCGCTCTGCCGGACGTTTTGTTTACTTTGGGATGGATGGCCGCCTTTGCGGTCATGCGAATCTATAATCTGCCGCAGTTACTGGGCGCTCTGTTAACACGGGCTACGTCATGAGTCATCATATTGTCGAAGTCGTCGATCTCCGCTACAGCTACCCGGACGGGACCAAGGCCTTAAAGGGTCTTTCCTTTCGGATTACCCATGGGGAATCGGTGGCGGTTGTTGGCGCCAACGGGGCGGGGAAGTCCACCCTGCTGCTCCACTTGAACGGCTACCTTACCCCCCAGCACGGCACAGTCCGGATTGGCGATTACCCATTGACCAAAGAGACCCTGCAAGAGATACGGCGCACGGTGGGCATGGTCTTCCAGGATCCGGACGACCAGCTTTTCATGCCGACGGTGCATGAGGATGTCGCCTTTGGTCCCTTAAACCTCGGTTTGCCGCACCAGGAGGTAGAGTCCCGGGTGACGGCGGCCTTGGAGCGGGTCGGGGCGAGCGCCCTCAAGAATCGCGCCCCGTATCATCTGTCGGGAGGGGAGAAGCGAGCGGTGGCAATCGCGACGGTGCTGGCCATGTCGCCTGATATCCTGGTCATGGACGAACCCAGCTCGAACCTCGATCCAGCCGCCCGCCGCCGACTGATCAATCTGCTGAAATCATTTCAACACACCAAGATTATCGCCACCCACGATCTGGACATGGTCTTGGACCTGTGCCCGCGCACCATCGTCTTTCATCATGGAAAAATCGCAGCCGATGGCCCGACTGAAGAAATCTTCAGGGATGAATCCTTGCTTGAGGCCTGCGGGCTGGAAAAGATTCAGCGGTTGCAGCGCTGCCCGGTTTGCGGGAATTAGCGGAAACGTTCAGCAGAACCGCATCTGCGGAGTTTATCCCCCCTTGTGGGGGATCATCGACCTGCTCACATAGATGAGCTATAGCTCGCAGGCCGATTGATTGACCAACGACTCGGGTCAATATAAATCGTGCATCTGCGGCACTGCTGAACGTTTCCGTTTAGAGGTCTAGCCACCTTTTCCAACCCATGGTAATCATGTACCAAATTAGCAGTCTGAGGATGGCTTTTCAGTGACAAGTAAATCAGTGAATCTCACTACCACCTGCAAGCGGTGCGGAACTTGTTGCGTCAAAGGAGGGCCGGCTTTGCATGAGGCCGATCTTCCCCTCATCCACGACCATCGGCTGGCGGTGCACGATCTCATCACTATCCGCGCCGGCGAACCGGTTTTTTCCCCCCTGAGCAACGGCATCGAGCCCGCCCGCACCGAACTGATCAAACTCGCCGGTCGAAATGATTCCTGGACCTGCCACTTTTTCGATCAAACAAAGAACCTTTGCGGGATCTATGCCCATCGACCACTGGAGTGCGGGTTGCTGAAGTGCTGGGAGCCAACGGACCTCACCAATGTCATTTACCAACATTGCCTGAGCCGTAAGGATATCGTGCCAGCCGCAGATGAACTCTGGGAATTGATTGGTCTTCAGGAAGAGCATTGCGACTTTGCCAAAATCGCTTCCCTGTCCACCGAAGTTACTGAAGTCAGTGCTCCGGCAATACTGACTGAGATTGCACGTATTGTCACGCTCGACGTAAGGATCAGACAACGGGCCATCCGGATGCGGCAACTGAGCGTGACGGAAGAACTTCTTTACTTTGGCAGGCCTCTGTTCAAATCACTTGCCTTCTACCAATTGGCAGCCCAAGAAGGCCCGCAAGGATTGACAGTGAGCCGGACCACATCACTTGGGACGTAAGGTCAATTTCCCTTCGTTGTTGTTTAGATCCATCTTGAAGCGATTGAGATAATTCAAGCCGAGAAGTCCAATCCCCGGTTGACCCGGAATGTCCATGACCAAGGCGCTGACGTTGTGCTCCACCCACCCCTCAACTTCCACGCTATCCAGCAACACCTCATAGGCATCGACCATACCACCGGCTGTCGACACCGAACGTCTCCCCCCCTGATGTCCACCTTGCACCATCTGCAAATTCAAGGCCCGAGCCGTTGACGAAGGAATAGACAACATGGAGGCGCCGGTATCGACAATAAACTCCTGACGTATCGCTTGATTCAACCCGGCAGCCATGGGGATACGATTCGCACCGGGCTGAAAGCGAATGACAATCGTACCTTCATCCCCCTTCATATCGGAAATCCGCCGAGCGAGTAACTCGTAACGGTCCAAATACTGCCCAGGGTAGCTCATCATGCCCAAGAGCCGCTCCGCTTCCCGCCAGTCATTATTTAACAGAGCAAGTTCCACCGCCAGGAGATGGAGATACGGATCGTTAGGATAAAAGGCCTTGCCCGTTGTCAAGACCCTCGTCGCTTCATTTATCGCTTTCACCGTCACCAAGGACTGAAGCCATTCTTGATACAGCCTGAGATGCACTTCATTGACAGCTGGGACATCCACCCCGCCCTTTTCCACAAGCTTTCGGCCAACGGTCTCAATCTTTTGGATAGCAGGCTCAAACCCCTTATTGGCGGTGACGGCGGGGATAAGATCCATCAGCAGTTTCAAATCGCCAATTTCAAGCAGGAGATTATCGTTCAAAATGTCCACAACCTGCGCGCCATGACCGCTACGAAGGAGCTGAGCGCTGAACTGGCGGATCTGCTTGACGACCTCTGCCGGTCTCAGATAGTCCGGGGTATCCTCCACTGCCAATTTAGGCTTCGCCGCAAACCCTGCTGCCAACGCAGCCAATCGCTCAAGATCGGAGCGATCACCTTTGATGGCGAGGGCGCCTGCGAACTTTTCCTCCCGGCCATTGGCAAAGGTCGCGGCATAAAAAGCGCGGACATCGGTCGTGGGCTTGAGGTCGGTTTCAGACTTACCATCCCATAGATAAACGCTGCTAAGCCAAGGGCCAAATGACCAGCCAACAATGCTGGCGCCTTGGATAAAAACTCCGTTTTCGTTAATACCCTCGGGGGAGGTACAGACAACAAAGTTCCCCTGGCGTTTTCCGGGCGCCAGTCGAATGTCGGCTAATTCACGCTGCGAGTCGAGGCTCATCCAAACCAACGGCGCCCCAGCACTCCAGGGAGCGAGGGTCAGGCCATCAACAGGCGACGCATTTGCGATAAGATGCCAAAATCCAACCGCCTCCCCCGGCCTCCAGATACCGCCGGCAATTGCCGCCTCTGCCCCGCCATCCCTATAAAAAGTCCATTGATAGCCGGCGTAAGCCGCCCGAACCGGCAAAACCAACCACCCATCGCCAATCAAAGCAGCCCTGGTTTTTGCCACCAGATGCCCCCATGGATCGGCAATGGTTACCCAGCCAGCAGTCAGCACAGAAGTAGCTTGCGGCTCGACCGGCTTTTCGGCAACGACAGGCTCGGTTGACGGAATCACGGACGTAACAGCCTGATCTTTTGCCTCACTCATCACCGCCTGCAATTTCGCGCTCATTTCCTTACGTTTGGCCAAGCTCTTCTCTTTAAGCTCCTGGCGTTGAAGCGCGGAGAGCGTTGCCGTTTCCAAGGAGTGCGGAAAAAGCGAATCACGGAACATCACCGCAAAACCACTCAGCCACAGAAGAAACACCGCCAGAATAATCGTAATTTTACGAGTCCGAAAAAGATCGGAGCGCCGTTGAAATTGCAACGGCGCTCCGCATTTCTTACAATGATCCTTTAATCTGTGATTTTCAGTACTGCATCTGACACATTTCACCTATTTTTCACCAAGACATGGGCGACGCAACCAGCCACGCCCTACCCCCTCCATTACCGGTTACCATTACCGGAACAATTTATTATTATTAGCGACCTTCCGCACCAATTCGCGGTAATCGCCGGCACCAGGCGACCCCGGGGCAAATTCATAGATACTCTGCCCATAGGCCGGCGCCTCAGACAACCTGACATTATACCGGATCGGCGCGCAGACGTTATTGCCATACAATTCCTGCAACTTCTCCAGGATGCCGACCGATTTTTTCACTCGCATATCAAGAAAAGTAGGCAAGATATATTTGAGAGCGACCTGAGGGCGATACTTCTGGATTGAGGCAATACTTTTCAAAAACTCAACCAACCCTTGGATTGACATGACTTCAAGGGAAACCGGCGTCAAAATCTCGGTAACGTAAAATAATATATTAACCGTCAACGGATCCCAACCCGGCGAGGTATCGACAATGACATAATCAAATTGTTTAGCCGGACCGGTCAAAGCTTCCGACAAGGTAAGTTCGCCTCCGAAATCTTTACGCCCAATCAAGCGTTTGACCCCAGCCAGCGACTTGCCACCTGCCAGCAACCACAAACGTTCCCTAACCTGGAACATGGTCTCTTCCGGACTCAATTCGCCGGTAACCAACTCTGTCAGGCCTGCCTTCGGTGTGACCCCGAGCATATAACTCGACTGCCCTTGGGTATCGGTATCCACCAACAGAACCTTGAACCCGGCCAACGACAACCCCACCGCCAGATTCACCGCCGTCGTCGTCTTGCCGACCCCGCCCTTGCTCAAGGATACACTGATCTTCCTCGGCCCTTCCTCTTTTTTGACAATCTGCTCGATTACCACAGAACTCTCAGGGATATCGAGTGCGAAATGATTCCCGCAGAACTTGCATTTCGCTTTTTTTACATGGGCAGGAATGGTCTTTTCATCAATGTTATGCTGCTTCTTGCAATGGGGACAGATTATAATCATCGCACCGACTCCCTGTCTTTAATTGTGCTACATTAATTACGGTACATTCAACTTTGATGGCGTGAAAAGGCCATATTTACTGGGTTACAATGTTTTATTGCTAATTCGGCACACCATATGTGTGGCCTCATTCGCAGGTAAGCGAGCCTGTGAGATCCATCAACGTTATACAGGATCACTATTCTTCTCTTTTCTTCAACAACTCCTGAATCAAGGCGCTATCTTTGCCCTTTGCCTCAAACTCCTGAAGAACCACGGTGATAGCGCTTTCAATAATACTTGACTTCGTTGCCTTAGACTTTGATGCCGCAGGCAAAAAACCCCTGATGTCCATCTTGGCATCGCCCAGATTTCCAAAGACCTCTTCCGTCAAATAATGGGTTGTCTTGTGTTTGTGTTTCCGACGTTGTGTGTGCTTTTTTTTCTGGCCGAGAGGCAACTTCGTGGCGGATTTCGAAGCTGGCTCCTTAGAGCTTATGTAGATCAGTTTACTCAATTCATCAACGCCACGAATCGCACCGGTGTGGGAGTCATTTAAAATATCTCCCAGGATATCAAATGGTTTTGTTTTTTCAGACATAGTGAACTCGAAATCCAGCAGTTTTTCGCTTACTTAATGGAGACCACAAGACAAGTCAATACCGGGGTCATGAGGCAAAGAGCGCGCTTCGGCTATTCTGCAGATACTCCAGAATAGCCGCCTGACATTCAGGCGTCATGCTGGTCAACTCAATCCCGCAGAGATAATGGGCGCCATCGCTTGACAGATGCACAATTGTCCCATTCACAGTAAAGGATTGTCCACCAAGAGAAAGAGTCATCCCCTGCAGTTGAGTCTGTTCTTCCACTTGACCAAGTTTATTGAGATAGATACCCACCCCTTTGACGCTCAGGTTGAAAACCACAAAAGAGTCGCCGGCAATGGTCAAAGTCATTTGTTGAGACAAACTCACTGGCGCCCTGAACCCATGACGCATAATTTGCCGCAAGGCCTCTTCCTTGTCCGACACCGGCAAGGACTGAGCTGAGCCCTTTTCGAGTGCAAGAGTCGCCGTGTCCCCCTGTTTCCCATCGTCACATTCAAACTCAAGGCCTTCGCCATACTTTATTTCCATAAGCAAACCCTCCATCACTCAATGCGGGCAACAAAGCCTGAATCAGGCCGTAGACTGCTGGTTAGCAAACTGCAAGCAGTTTATTAACCGGCAAGGCCAGCCACCTTTTTTTATCCTACAATCTCAATGCCCAGAGCGTATCTTTCCGGGCAGTTGCAGTTTTATTAAATAAACTTACGGGTACGATGTCAATTGCTAACTGATTAAAATTAATGAAAACTCAAAAAAGCCCATCGTCCGGCGAACACGGCCTCAGCTCCTTCAAAAACGATACATGTGAAGACTTCGGAAACAAATGCACGGCGTAAAAAATTCGCTACCGAAGGAAATCATTCTTTGATATGCTAAAAATGTGAGCTGATTTTAGCGAAAAGATGCCAACCAACGTTATCGACAGCGGAGGTCTCTAATGAAAATTTCAATTACATACTGTGCTCAATGAAATTATCTGCCCAGGGCTTCCAGTTTGGGAGAAATGCTGCAACAAAAGTTCAATGCCGAAATTGAACTGATCGCGGGATCTGGAGGTGTGCTCGATGTATCCGTTGACGGTTCCGAAATATTTTCGAAGAAAAAAACCGGCCATTTTCCAACTGCCGAAGAACTCTACGACCTTCTCCCACAAACGTAGTTTGCCCCGTGATTGCATCCAATGCCGGTTCTTGGCCAACAGACATCGGCCTTTTTTGTAAACCCTAAGTCCCGCGCAACTGCCCTGGTGGCAACATCCTCCATGTCGCGATGATCAACATGCAAAAATCAATATTTCCCTGTTCCTTTCCATCATTTACTGCGCCCAACCTGGCCCAGTCATGGGGTTTTAAACGATGGAAAACGTAACTTTGGCGCCGACTTCCCTTTCTTTATTGGATGGGAAAGGCAGCGTTGTCGCTACCTGGCCGCTGACCGGCAAAAAAACCTTTCGCATTGGCCGCACCAACACCAATGATATCGTTCTGGATAACAGCTGGGTTTCCCGCCAGCACGCCATGCTCCAGATCGAAGAAAACGGCACGGTCAACGCCATCGACATGGGCAGCGCTAATGGCACCCTCGTCAATGGCCATAGGATATACACGCCAACTCCACTCCGCTCTGGAGACTTGATTCAGATCGGCGGCAAATCCACCCTGACCTTTCTGCAAAACTACCACGTCGAAGCCCCCACCAACCCGATTGATGACGCGGAAATGACTGTCGCCTTCATCACCAAGACCAAAGTTACGGTCCTGATCTGCGACATCCGCAAATTTACCAGCCTATCGGAGAGGATCGGCGACCAAAAGATCTCCGATATCATCAAAGCCTGGAGCAACCAGACCAACGCCATAGTCCAAACCCATGGTGGCCGTGTCGACAAGTTCATTGGGGATGCGGTCATGGCGCTCTGGGTTGGCGGCGAAAGCCCGAGCCATATGGTTCACCAAGCCCTGACTTGCGCAGGGCAGATAGCGGCCATGACCACAAAACTGGGCGAAAAGATCGGCAATCTGCCCTGGCCCCTCGCCATCGGAGCTGCTGTCAACACCGGAGAGGCCGTGATAGGAAATATCGGAGTGGACGGCAACCGGGACCACACCGTGATCGGTGATGCCGTCAATGTGGCCTTCAGACTGGAAGGGCTGACCTCGACCCTTGGCAAGGATTTCTTGGTTGGCAACGAAACTGCGGCCATGCTCGATCAAAACCTGCTGCCGACCTATTTCATCCCCTGCGAATATCAGGTCAAAGGCAAAAGCCTCCCTGTACTGGCCCATGGGTGCACCTTCGGCCAGCTTCGCCAATACCTCGCTCAACGGAAAGAAACTGCAGGATAGGGTTTTATTCACGTCGTATTGCAACACTATCATGATGGGGTTCTTGCAAAACTCCTCTAAACACCCTTCGACAAGCTCAGGGTGAACGGGATGCCGCTTGATTTTATTCGTGATTCCCGTTCGTGGTGAGCTTGTCGAACCACAATGTGGTATTTTTGCAAGAGCCTCATGATTATAATACGATAAATACCAGTAGCTGGCAGCTGTCCAGCTGTGTCGCAGATGCGGTGCTGCTGGACAGCTCGCGTCTGATTACGGAATTTCTGGGTACCCCCGAAGGGGTTTCGCTCACGATGTGTCATTTCACCATAAGGATATCGGCGATAATGCTTATGCCGCTACCAGTTACCGTCAATCCGGAGGGGCAGGCTTGGAGACAAGGTGTGGACTTGGCTGATTTCGTTGATCTTTTGGCCGATGGCCGGACGAACAGATCCCTGCGGGATGTCCGGCTTAATTCTTGCACTTTCTGAAAATAAACGGCGTGGAATTTTCTCCGGTAAATTGTGGTAACGCGACCGTAGGCACTTGCTACGGGTCGAGACAGGACGACATGGCGTGGCATGGAAAGTGATATTTTTCCAGCACGTATATTTTCTGGGTTAGATTAACTATTTTGTTGGTGGGAGGTAAACAATGCGAAATTTTACGCTTTGGCTGTGTTTTTGTGTGCTATCGTTGGCTCAAGTTTCTGTGAGCTATGCAGCAGCTTCCGAGCAGGAGATGGTGCAAGATGGCCGTGACCTGGCCTTTAACGGTGGAGTACCCACGATTGCCGGCTTGGTAGCTGCCGATCAAGAATTCCAAGATATACTCGCGATCAATTCCAGCAATCAACAGGCCCTATTTTTCCGTGCGATCACCAGGGTTCTGGTGTCGGTGGCGGAACAAGGTAGCGGCCTTCTCCCCATCCCTAATCTTATGGGAGCTTTTGGCTTTTTTTGGAATGACGCGCCTATATCCGACCCTGCCACTCCAACAGGAACTGATTTTCTGACTTCACTGGATGCATCGATTGCTGACCTGACCCGCCTGATCGGACTGATTGCGATTGACGACCAGTTCACATTAACGCTCAGGAGAACTCAGGTCGGATCCCTCCAGGTCAATGTTGGCCCCGATGATGTGCGTGTGTTGAAGGACATGATGGTAACCGTTAGTGACTTTATGAACCTGAACGCCTGGGATATTTTAGATCTTAAACAACTCATCATTAATGACACGATGGGCCTTCTGACGGAAGAGCAACGTACCTTGCTGTATAAGTTCGTAACCCCCTTTGGCTATAGCACCATTCCCAGCGCCCCGACTGCGGTTTCAGCCACTGCCGGTAACTTGCAGGCGACAGTCGGCTTCGCTGCTCCGGTCAACGACGGTGGCAGCGCTATCACCGGCTACACGGTTACCTCCAACCCGGCCGGCGGGGTGGATAGTAACGATGGAATGATCGCAACCACTCATACCGTAACCGGTCTTACCAACGGCACAGA
>Ga0334722_10002367_pt1 | contig 21495 bp, 15 predicted proteins | sample C3_bottom_MG_FD_207210 | JGI IMG/M metagenome (GOLD analysis project Ga0334722, IMG submission 207210) | Sediment microbial communities from Yellowstone Lake, YNP, Wyoming, USA - C3_bottom | ecosystem: Environmental > Aquatic > Freshwater > Lake > Sediment | place: USA: Wyoming | collected... | reverse complement strand
TTGTACGACAGCGACACCGTGATGGTGCTGAGGCGCGACGCGCCCGCGACGGTCACGGGGATCGTGTACGGGCCGCCCGCCACCAGCAAGGGCGACTCAGGCGCGCCGACGGCCACCGTTGCCCCCCGCGTGGGCGTCGGCGCTCCTCCCTGGACGGCCCCCTGGGCCGCCGTCGCCGGTTGGGCCGCAGCGGGCGCCGCCGGAGCGGTGGCCGGAGCCGGCAGCGCCTGCACAGGCGGCTTTGGCTGGATCGCAACCGTGCCGGGCACGGGCGAACTGCCGGGCGGAATCACGGGCGTCACACTCGTTCCCGGCGGAGCCGGGACGGGAGTGCCCGGCGCGAGAGCACCGGCGGGCTTGGCGGGAGCGGCGGCAGGCGGCACTTCTGTCTGCGGCGGGCCGCCAAAGGTCGGCGGCGCATCGGTCAACCCGAGATTCTGCTGCGTGCCGATGTAGATGGGCGTCACATCCTGCGCGGTCAGTTCGTGCGTCCGGATGATGTGCGGTGTCAGCAGCATCACGATGTCGGTCTGCTGGACGGCCGTGTCGTTCGACGAGAACAGCTGCCGGAGGATCGGCAGGTTCAGCAGGCCCGGCAGGCCCCTCAGCGACTTGCGTTCGTCTTCCTTCAGCAGCCCCGCCAGCAGGTTCGATTCGCCGTCCCGCAGGCGGAGCTTGCTGCCGACCTTGCGGCTCGAGAACGACGGCAGGTTCTGGCCGGCGATGTTCTTGTCGGCCCCCTGGGCGCTGACCTCGAGCTTCAGTTCCATCACCACGTCGTCTTCGAATGTCACGCGGGGCTTGATTTCCACGTTGACGCCGACGGGCCGGTAGGTGAACGACGTCATCGGGTTCATCGCCGTGCCGCCGGACACGATGGGCGTGAACGTGGTGGCCGGCACCGGCAGCTCCTCGCCGAGATTCAGGCTGAGCGCCTCGCCTTCCTGCCCGCGCAACTGGGTCTTCGCGATGACCTTGGTGTTGACGTCGCTCTCCAGGAACTTGACCGTGGCACCCGGCAGCGTCGCGTAGATGTCGCGTCCCGCCACGCCCTGTGCAATCGTCGCCAGGTTGAACACCGTCGGCCCGGTGATCGCGGCCGACGTCGATCCCGTCGTCCCCGTGGTCGTGGACGGGAGCGCTCCGGTGGCCGGACTTCCCGGCGAGAAGTTCAACCCGATCGCATAGCTGCCCAGGTCGAGACCATACTGCTTGGCGCGGTTGCGGTTGACTTCCAGGATCTCGACGTCGACGACGACCTCGGCGCGGGGCTTGTCGTTGGCCTCGATCAGCCGGCCGATGATCTGCAGCATGGGCACCGAGGCACGCGCGACAATGGTGTTCGACTTCTGGCCGGCCGCCAGCACCGGCTGAATGGACTGGTTGACCCGGATGACGGTGTTGAGCAGCGTCATCAGCTCATTCGCGTCGGCGTGGGACAGGTAGAACGTCTGGAGCGCCTGCTCCTCGTAGGCCTGGCGCTTCGTCAGGACGTCCTGGACGACGATGATGCTGCGTTCGCCGATCACCTTGTAGAACAGCGAATTGGCGGCCATCACCTGCTGGAGGGCTTGTTCGAACGGGATGTTCTTGAGCTCGACGCTGTACAGCTTGTCCTGGAAGTCACGGTCGAAGTTGACCGTCACCCCAGAGAGCGTCCCCATGCCGATCAGGATGTCGCGCAGCTGCCCCTTCATGGTGAAGTCAATGCCGTCCTGCGACTTGGGATTCAGCGTCGGTTCGGCGGGCGCTTTCCGTGCCTGCTCGCGCATGGCGTCGATCGCCGGACGCGGGCGCGCAGCCTCGGATCGCTGGCGGATCAACTGTTCGAGTGCGGCGATCCGGCTGCGCGCCTCGGAATTGGCCGCGTGATAGTCGACCACCTTGCGATACTCGTGCAGCGCAAGGTCGAGCTGGTCCCGCCGCTCGTATTCGCGGGCCCTGTCGGAGTGCAGTTGGGCCGCGGCCAGCTGCGCGCGTTCGAGGGCCATCCGATACTCGACCCGATCCGGATTGTTCTGGAGCGCGGTCGTGTAGAGCTCGGCCGCGGCGTCCCAGTCCCCGCGCACCGAGGCGTCGGTGGCGCGCTGGAGGAGCCGGCTGGTGGCGCAGCCCGCAGAGAGTGCCAGCATCAGTGCGGCCACCGCCGCGATGCGGCCCGACCGCGAGCGAGACCCTTGCGTGTACCGTGTGTGCATGCTCAACATCCCCAGGCTCCGAACCGTTCTCACCCGCTACGCCCCCGACAGCGGAATCGTGCGTCGGCCGCTGCCGTCCAGGTACGTCATGTCAACCGAGTCCGGGCCGATCCGGACGATGCGATACCGGCCCTCGATGATGTCGCCCTCGGACCCCGAATAGACGCCGCGGCCGTCCGCCAGCATGGCCACACGCGGCCCGCCGCGCCGGGGTGTCATGACACCGATGAATTTCAGCGGAATCGGCGGGGGGCCTGCCGCCACGACGGGCGCGGCCGCGACGGGGGCCGGAAGGGCGGCCGTCGATGCCTGACTGCCGCCACGCCCGGCCGGCCCTGTCCGGCCGCCCGGCGATGGCGCGGGCATGGCCGTCGCAAGGCGGAACGGATCGCGCCCGGTGTCGATCGGATCGATGACATCGCGCCCGAGCTGTTCGAGCCTGACGGCCGGCACCGTGTTCGATGCCTCCCGGGCGGCCGGGGCGCCCGGGATCCCGGCGGAGGCGTCCGCGGCCACCGCGAGCGGGGCGGGCGGCGCGGCAAACTCCCACCGCAGCAGGGTTGCCAGCGCCGCGATGAGAACGACGAGCGCCACGATCGGTACGCGGTTACGTGCCATGGCTGACCGTCCGGAAGTACGTCGACAGTTCCACCGTCAGGACAAGGGCCGTTCCGGAATCGGTCCCTTCAGTGACGGCCACGTTGTCGATGACGATGAATGAGCGGGACGCCTCGACGTCCCGCAGGAACTGACGGACGCTCTCGTAGTCGCCCTTGAGCACCATCGTGATGCCGAGGCGCGTCAGGGCGGGCTCGATCTCCCTCGGGCCGCGCGTACGGGGCGGTTCGACGGCCTCCGTGCGGCGCTGGATCTGCAACTGGGCATCGCGCGCGATCTGGGACAGCACCAGGTACGTCGCCCGCCGGGCGCCGGCGAGGTCCACGGGGAGGATGGAGGTGTAGAAGCGGACCAGGTCCTGGTCGGCGCGCGTCCGTCCCGCCAGCGTTGCCGTGGCGGCTGCCAGATCGCGTTCGGCCGCCTTCAGCGCCTGGGCGGCGATCGCGGCGGACTGTTCTCCGGAGGCGACCCGCGCCGCCATCGGGGACACCACGAGGCCGGCCACCGCCGCGTTGATCGCGATGACGGCGCCCAGCACGATCAGGACGGTGCCCTTCTCCCGGATGGCTCTGGTCAGCAGGACGCGATTCATCGGCGCGCCGCCCTTCTGCTCGCCGTCCGGCCGGCGCCGGGCACATAGCGGCCCTCGAGTGTGGCCTGCACGGCACCGTCCTCCCGGGCGAACTCCTCCCGGGAGAGCAGCCCCGCAAACGCGCCGGTCTTCTCGAGCGTCTCCACGAACGCGCTGATGCCTTCGACGTTCTTCGCGACGACGACGATGGCCAGCGTCATGCCGGCGTCCCGGCTGCCGGACTGGGGCCGCACGGAGGCAATCCGCACGTTCGCGGGCAGCGTGGCTTCGACGTGGTTGAACAGCTGCGTCCAGGAGAACACCCGGGCGTCGATCAACGCGTTGGCTTCGCCGGCGCGGGCGATGGTCTGCCGAAGTGCCCCGGGATCGATGGACGCACGGGCGGTGGCCGCCCGGGCCCGCAGGTCCGCGGCGCGGCGCTCGGCGCGTGCGACGCCCTCCTGCAGCACGGCATGGCGGCCGGACAGGTCCCTGTACCGCGCCAGGTTGTACGCCGTCGCGCCCAGGGCCACCAGGGCCACCAGCGCCAGCACCCAGTGCACGGCGCGCTCGTTGTAGAACGGCCGCGTCGAGAGATTGTGGCCCGCCATCAGTCGAACCGTCCGTGTCTGTGCGCCATGCGTTCGGTTGCTGCCAGCCCGACCGGGCCGGCCAGGACATCCCCCAGATCCGCGGAACTCGAAATCCGGCCGGCGAAGGCCGCTGCCTGGAGGACGTCCAGCGGCTCGATGCGCATGCCGAGTCTGGCTTCGACCGTCGCGCCCGCGGTGCCGGTTCCGTCCGGGCGCGACGCGCCGGCGACGACGACCCGGGCGAAGCGTCCGCCCCCGAGCCGATCCTGGTAGTACATCGCCGTCTGGTGGACGAGCTCGCCCAGACTGGCGTCGCCGTCGAGCCCCCGGTGCCGGAAGAACACGAGGTCTTCGCCGCGGTACATCGCCAGGGACGACCCGCCGTCGGAGACCTGGACGAGGAGCCAGTCGCCCTCCGGCGCGCCCTTCCCGCCCAGCACGACGCCGGCCACCGACAGCGTGGAGAGACGGACCATCCCGACCGACGCCCCCGCCGCCTCGCAGGCCGATTCGTACTCGCGGATGACATCCCGCTTCGCCTGGATCACGACGAACTCCTGGCCGTCGGCCCGCTGGCCGCGGCTGTGGGACACCTGGCTGTCCTCGAGACTGAACGGCGCGGTCTTGCGGGCCTGGAACCGGATCAGGCTCTCGAGGTCTGACGCCCGGGCGGGCACCTGCGGAAAACGGACGAACGACACCCTGGCGGCGGCGTCCGGCACGGCCAGCGACGCGCGGCCCGGCCGGGAGCCCAGCTGCCCGAACACGCGCCGGATGGCGCCGGCCAGTGCCGCCGGGTCGGTGACGTTGACGGCCACGAGCGACGGCACCACGGTGCCGGGCGTGAGCGCCTCGGACGCGTACGCCGTCACCCGAAGTCCGCCGGCGCCGCGGCCGGCGACTTCGACCGCTGCGACGCGGCCCGGCGTGATCTCCAGCGAGACCGCGGGGGGAGGCGTGCGGAAGATCGATGGCAGTCTCATTCGACGAACGTCACCTTGTTGATCTCGCGCAGCGTCGTCACGCCCCGCATCACGGTCTCGACCGCGCTCTCGCGGAGGAAACGCATCCCTTCATCGCGCGCGGCCTTCTTGATCTCGGACGTCGGCTTCCTCTCGAGAATCATCTCCCGGATCTGGTCGGACAGATCCAGCAGTTCGCAAATGGCGGTGCGGCCCTTGTAGCCGGTGCCGCCGCAGTCGATGCAGCCGGCACCCTCGAAGAAGCGGTGCGTGGCCGCCAGCGCCGGGTCCAGCCCCGACTCCTCCAGCAGTGCCCGCGACACCGCGACGGGGCGCTTGCACTGGGTGCAGATGCACCGGACCAGCCGCTGCGCCAGGACGCAGTTGAGCGCCGACACGAACTGGTACGGCTCGACGTTCATGTTCAGGAACCGCCCGAGGACGTCCAGCACGTTGTTGGCGTGAACGGTCGTGAACACGAGGTGCCCGGTCAGGGCTGACTGGATCGCAATCTGCGCGGTCTCGGGATCGCGGATCTCGCCGACCATGATCTTGTCGGGATCGTGGCGGAGAATGGACCGCAGGCCTCGCGCGAACGTCAGGCCCTTCTTCTCGTTGATGGGGATCTGCGTGATGCCCTTCAACTGGTACTCGACCGGGTCTTCGATCGTGATGATCTTGTCTTCCGGCGACTTGATCTCGGACAGCGCCGCATAGAGCGTGGTCGTCTTGCCGCTGCCGGTGGGCCCCGTCACCAGCACCATGCCATAAGGCTCGGCGATGTACTTCCGGAACCGGCGCAGTTCGGCCTCCGGGAATCCGAGGATGTCGAGGCGCAGCTCGCTGAACTGCTCGCTGATCGACTCCTTGTCGAGGATGCGGATGACGGCGTCTTCGCCGTGGATGCTCGGCATGATGGAGACGCGGAAGTCGATCGTCTTGCCGGGCAGGCGCAGCTTGAAGCGGCCGTCCTGCGGCACGCGCTTCTCGGCGATGTCCAGTTCGGCCATCACCTTGATGCGCGAGATGATGGCGCTGTGATGCTGCTTGGCGATCGGCCGGAAGGCGGGCTGCAGGACGCCGTCGATCCGGTACTTCACGCTCACCGCATCATCCTGCGTCTCGATGTGGATGTCCGAGGCGCGCCGCTGGATCGCCGTGTAGATCGTCGAATCCACCAGGCGGATCATCGGGCTGAGGTCGCTGGTCAGCCGCTCGACCGTCAGGCTGTCTTCGCCCGTGTCGTCATCCTTGAGCAGCTGGATCTGGAAGCCTTCGGTCGCCTCCTCCAGGACCCGCTGGGAACTCTCGCTCTTCTGGAGAATCGACTCGATGGCCGACCGGGCTCCCACCATCACCGTCAAGGGCGTGGCCAGCACCACCTCCAGTTCATCGAGCAGCGGGAGGTCGCTTGGATCCGACACCACGATGGCCAGGGAGCCCGCGTCGCGCTGGTACGGCACGAAGCCGTAGCGGAGCATGACATCGGCCGGAATCGAGCGGAACAGGTCGTTGTCGATGCGGAATTGCGCCAGGTCCACGAACTGCAGACCGTAGCGCGCCGCCAGGGCCTGTGCCTGCATCCGCTCCGCGCCGGCATCCGCCGCCTCGGGCGGTCGATCCGCGTACAGTTCGGCCGGGACGTTGGGAACGGCCGCAGGCTGACGTGTGTCCACTGGTTTCAGTCTCCGCCTGAGGATCAGTACCGCGTCTCGACGACGGAACTCAGCTGGAACACGGGCATGTACAGCGCCAGCAGCAGGCTGGCGATGACGATGCCCATGGCCACCAGCAGCACCGGCTCGACCAGCGCCACGAAGCGGCCCAGTTCCGTTTCCACTTCCTCGTCGTAGAAGTCGGCCAGGCTCGCCAGCATCTCCTGCAGCGCGCCAGTCGCTTCGCCGACCTCCACCATCTTGATCGCCACGTCCGGAAAGACGGCCCGCGCCGCCATCGCTTCCGCGAATGGCGCGCCTTCCCGCACGCGCTCCCCCACCGCGCGCATTTCCGAGGACAGAAACGCGTTCCCGCCCGACCGGGCCGCGATCCCGATGGCCGAGACCAGCGGCAGGCCGCCGCCCAGCAGCGTCGACAGCGTCCGCGCGAGCTGCGCGGTGGCAAACCGCAGCACCGTCGACCCTGCCCACGGCAGCCGCAGAACGACACGATCGAATCGCGCCCGCTGTCCGGGCTGTTGCAGCCAGCGCCAGAACGCCACCCCCGAGACCGCCAGGCCGCCCACCAGCAGGAGAAGGTGCTCGCGGATGCCTTCCGACACGGCGACGATGACGCGCGTGGCCAGCGGGAGCTGCGCGTTGAAGCTCGCATAGAACGAGGCGAACTCGGGGACAACCTTCACCACGATGATGCTGACGACAACCAGGGCCAGCGTCACGAGGACGGCCGGGTAGATCAGCGCCGCCAGCGTCCGCCGGCGCACGGCGCCGATGAGCTTCATGTACGCCACGTAGCGGCGCAGCACCGTCTCGAGGCTGCCGCTCTTCTCACCGGCCATCAGGGAGGCCGTGTAGGCACCCGGAAAGAGGTCGCCGTGCGCGGCGAACGCCTCTGACATCGCCGTGCCCGCCCTCACCCGCTCGTAGACGTCATCCAGTACCGTGCGGAACGTCGGCTGGACGACCCGATCCCGGAGGATGGCGAGCGACTGGACGAGCGGCATCCCGGCCTTCAGCAGCGTGGCGAGTTCCTGGTTGAAGACGATGAACTCGCGGGAGGGAACACGCGGTTTCCTGAACGCGGGCAGGGACAGCCGGCCCATCGGGTGCGTCGCCCGCAGGCCCAGAACGCAGAAGCCCTTCTGTTCGAGTGCCAGCCGCAGGGCGGACTCGCTCCCCGACACGTGGACCTGTTCCACGATCTCGCCTGCCGGGGTTCCGAGCCTACAGCGGTACTCCATCGCAAGCCACGCAGAGTCAGACAATTAGCGTCATCGAAGCCAGCCGCCCGATTATAACAGGTTGCCAGAGGCCCGCCGGGCACACCATTACCGCGGCGCCTGCAGGTTTAGACAGCGCCGGCGGCGGATTGGCCGGAATGGCAGGCGTGGGCCGGAGGCCCGCGCTACTGTGGTTCGATGAAGGCGTGGAAGACGCGGATGCCCAGTTCCCGGTTGTCGCGGCTGCCCGGCGTCACCTGTGCCGGCACGAACGTCTTGTCGAGCACGATGCGCGCCACCACCATGTCGTCGTTGCCGAACTGGGCGGCCTTGAGCGCGACCCGCCGGATCTGCTCGTCGGGTGATGTCACCTGGAACGTGTCGACCACGGCGTCCCCGACGTAGAGCGTGACGGACTGCGGGGCCGGGAACATCTTCGGCATGCCGTCATAGTGGAGGTAGAAGGTGGCGTTCTTCCGCGGATTGCGGAACCGGATCGTCGCTTCTTTGCGCGTCCACTGCCATTCGACGAACTGGTTCTGCGCCGCGACTTCGGGGCCGTGCCAGCCGTCGAGGAACGCCAGGAAGACGTTGTCGGTCTGCGGCTGCAACTGGATCTTGGCGGCGCGGTAGGCGCGCTGCCCGACAACCTGGCCGGTCAGCGGGACGCGTTCGTTGGTGCCTGGCAGGTACAGCCCGATGGCGACGGTGGCTTCGCCGATGTACGGGTAGAGCGGTACGAACACCGTCCGCTTGTACTCGATGACCTGGCCGGGCTTCCACTGCGTCGACGCCACCGGCGGCAGGTGGTCGTCGGTCCACATCAGTTCGTCGTTGGCGTCCAGGAAGTGGGCCATCACCCAGTAGTCCTTCCCGAGTTTGGCACCCGGCGCCAGTTCGAACCGGTACGTCAGCTCGACCGGGCTGCCCAGCGGGATCTTGGTGTGGTTCAGCGTCAGCGTGCCGGAGCCGAGCGGGGCCGCGGTGTCCTTCTTCCCGCCGCACGCGGTCACAATCAGAAGCAGTGCCACAACCGGAATCAGTTTTCTCATAAGACCCCACACGCGCGAAGCAGTTGTCGGTGCCGTACGCAAAATGATACCTGCCGGTCAGGGCAGATGGCAACAGCTGGCGGCCGGGACGTTGACCGTCTTTTGAAGCGCGTGCTAACGTGCGACCCATCCTTGGCGGTCTCGCCGCCGCAGCGTTTGACGTGACTGGTCCGGGCTTCCTGATGTGCCGACGACCCTGGCTGAGCGGTAGCGCAGCCGTTGTAATTGGACTGATGACGGCGGCGTGCGGCAAGGCGGTTGCCACCCGGCCGCCGACGGCGCGGCCGCAGGCGCCTCCCGCCGTGGCCTCGGCGGCCCCGCCGTCCGCCGCGGCGCCGGCGCGTCCGGCGGCCGACCCGATCGACGTCCTGATTGCGGCGTCCCAGGCCCGCTTCGACGCCGGGACGGCGGAATTGCAGCTCGGCCACCTGGTGACGGCCAAGACCGAGTTCAACGCCGCCATCGATCTCATCCTGGAATCGCCGGCGGGCGCGCGGGCGAATCGGCGTCTGCAGGAGCACTTCGATCACCTCGTCGATCGCATCAGCGCCTTTGAAATCCGGTCGCTCGCGGAAGGCGACGGATTCGCCGAGAAGCCCACGGTGCCCGCCTCGCTCGACGAACTGCTGGCCCAACCGACGCCGGACTCCCCCACGCCGGGCACGGCCATCCGCGACATTGTCGCCGCCGACCTCCAGCAGACACCCCACGACGTGCCGATTCCGCTCAACGACAAGGTCCTCTCCTATGTCGAGGTGTTCCAGGGGCGCCTCCGGGAGTGGTTCCAGATCTCGCTCCAGCGCGGCATGCCCTTCCTGCCGATGGTCCAGAACACCTTCCGATCCGAAGGGGTGCCGCTGGACCTCGCCTACATCCCGATCGTCGAGAGCGCCTTCCGCACCGACGCGCTGTCGCGCGCATCGGCCAAGGGGTTCTGGCAGCTGATGAGAGGCACGGCGGCCGAGCAGGGACTGAAGGTCAACTGGTACATCGACGAACGGTCAAACCCGGAGAAGGCCACGCTGGCTGCCGCGAAGTACCTGAAGACGCTCCACCAGATGTTCGACGGCGACTGGGACATGGCGCTCGCGTCCTATAACGGCGGGCCCGGTTTCATGCAGCGGACCGCGACCCGCAAAGGCCAGTCCGATTTCTGGATGCTCGCGGCGAACGCCCGCTCGGGGTTGCCGCGCGAAACGCGCGAATACGTGCCGATGGTTCTCGCGTCCATCATCATCGCGCGCAACCCGACGAAATACGGATTTGCGTTCCAGCCGGTGGCGCCGCCGGAGTACGAGACGGTGACCCTCTCCGGGCCGGTCGACCTCCGGCGGGTGGCCGAGTGGGCGGGCGTGCCGGTGGACGATATTTCGAAGTTGAACCCGGAACTGCGGCGGCTCGTCACGCCGGTGCACGCGCCGTCGTACGGGTTGCGCGTGCCGCAGGGCACCGCCGCGGTGATCGAGCAGCGCCTGCGCGAAGTGCCGCCCGAAGAGTGGGCGCCCTTGCGCTGGTACACCGTGCGCCCCCGCGAGACCCTGACGACGATTGCGAACAGGCTCCGCGTCCGCCGGACGGACCTTGCCGAAGCGAACAACCTGAGCATCCGGTCGGTCGTGTCGCCGGGGCAGAAGCTCGTCGTCCCCTTCACACCAGGCTCGTCGCTGACGGGGCGCACCGACCGGCCCGACGCTCCGGCGCCGGCATCGGCGGCGAAGCCGGCCACCCGTTCGTCCGCGCCGGCGGCCGAGGGCGAGCGCGTGAAGCTGACGTACTACGTCCGCAGCGGCGACACCCTGACGTCGATTGCGCGCGACTTCGGCACCACCGTCGCGTTGCTTCGGCAGTGGAACGGCCTGAAGGGCGATCACATCACGCCAGGCCAGCGCCTGACCCTCTACTCCAGCCGCCCCCGCTGAAAAGGGGCAGGTCTCCTTTCAATCGCTGCCACCCGGCCGCGGTCCGAAGTACGCACTTCCGGCGAGCGGACCTGCCCGATCCGCCACTTCCGGCCCGAATCCGCCACTCACGCGTGGCTCCGCGATTGCAGACAGACCCGGTGATGCTCGCCACCTTGCTGAGCGCCGCCGTCGTCGGGGTCGACGCAACGATCGTCCACGTGGAAGTGGATGTCTCGTTCGGACTGCCCGCCTTTACGATGGTGGGTCTGCCCGACGCCAGCGTCCGTGAGAGCCGGGACCGCGTCCGCACGGCCATCCGGAACTCGGGGTTCTCGTTTCCCGACGAGCGAGTGACCGTCAATCTCGGCCCCGCGGATGTTCCGAAGATCGGCTCAGGCTTCGATCTGCCCATCGCGCTGGGGATCCTCGCGGCGACCGGCGTGGTCCTCAACCGGACGATCGATCATGCGGTCGTCATCGGCGAACTGTCGCTCGATGGGGCCATTCAGGCGGTCCGGGGTGCATTGCCGATCGCCGTGGCCAGTCGGCGCGCAGGGCGGGAACGCCTGCTGGTTCCTCCCGCCAATCTCGCCGAGGCGCGCATCGTCCGCGAACTCTGCAGCCAGGGGGTCCCGACGCTCGCGGCGGCGGCCGAGGCTCTCAATAGCCCCACCCCCGGCCTCCCTTCCCCGCCGATGGCTTCGGCGCCTGACGCGCCCGATTCCGAGCAATGGGGCGACCTCGCGGACGTGCGTGGGCAGGCCATGGGCAAGCGAGCCCTGGAAATCGCGGCAGCCGGGGACCACAGCCTGCTGCTGGTCGGTCCGCCCGGAAGCGGAAAGACGATGCTCGCACGGAGATTACCCGGAATCCTGCCGCGCCTCACCGAGGAGGAATCGCTGGAATCGACGGCGATCCACTCGGTCGCGGGTCTCCTGCCGGCCGGGGGCGGGTTGCTGACGGCGCGGCCCTTCCGGGCGCCGCATCACACGATTTCCGACGTCGCGCTGGTGGGCGGGGGCTCCCGGCCGCGCCCAGGCGAGTTGAGCCTGGCGCACAACGGCGTGCTGTTCCTCGACGAAATGCCCGAGTTCGACCGGCGCGCCCTGGAAGTCCTCCGCCAACCGCTCGAAGAAGGCGTCATTCGCATTGCCCGCGCGGCCCGGACGTGTCAGTTTCCCGCCAAGGTCGCGTTGATCGGGGCGATGAACCCGTGCCCATGCGGCTACGCCGGCCATCCCCTCAGGGCCTGCCGCTGTTCACCCTGCCAACGGGAACGATACGTGGGACGCATCTCGGGCCCCTTGCTCGACCGCATCGACCTCTGCGTCGAAGTGCCGTGGGTCGCCCCCGAGGTTCTGGGCGACGAGGGGGCCATCGAGACATCCGCCGTCGTCCGGCACAGGGTGATTCGGGCCCGGGAACGGCAGGCCTCGCGGGTCGGAGAGGCCGGGGTGGCCAGCAACGCGCTGCTCGCGGGCCGGGCGTTGCGCCGGGTGGTCCGGCTGGACGTCGAGGGCCGTCAGTTGCTCCACGCCGCGGTGCGGCGGCTGGCCTTGAGCGCCCGGATCTACGACCGGATTCTCAGGGTCGCGCGCACCATTGCGGACCTGTCCGGCTCGCGCGACGTGGAGGCCCGGCACGTCTGCGAGGCGCTGCAGTATCGGGTGACGCTGACGCAGACCGGGCATTCATGACGGAACGTGATTCGCCTTATGTTCGCCATCCGGCCGTCCCGGACTTGGTCGGGGGTGCCGGCTGTGGTAGAGTCCGGTATCCCCGGTGTGCGGATAGGCGAACGCCTGTCCACGCGCCAGACGTACTCCCGAAGGCCGGTGCCTGTGGCCGCCTTCCTGAGAAGAGGCTAATGCCAGGGTTCCTGTCCCGTCGATATACGGTTGTTGTTGTTGACCGCGCCTCCGGCGTCGGCCGCCGCCTGACGCTCAAGGTCGGCTGGACGCTGGCGACGGTGGGCTTCCTGTTTTCGATTCCGGTCCTGATGGGTCTGGGGATTCGCTGGGGTACTGTCGCCGAGTTGTCCGCCCTCCGGTCGAACACCGCCGCCCTCGAAATGGAGAACGCCAGCTACCGGGCGGCTACCGGCGAACTGACGACGCAGTTGACCTCCCTGCAGGGGGTCATCGACGAACTCGGCACGCGATCGGCGTTCGATCCGACGCTGGCCACGGCCATGCAGAAGCTGCCGGCGATTATCAAGACGCGGGCGATGGGCGGCGGTACGACGTCTGCCCCGCCGACGCTGCTGGCGTCCGCGTTGGCCTCGCCGGAAGACACGTTCGGGCTGCTCAGGAACGTGCTGGGGCGGCTCGAGAGCCAGTTGCGGGTTGTTCGTACCGACGTTGAGCGGCGCGAGGCGCTGGCGGCGGCCACGCCGTCGATCTGGCCCACGGTGGGCTGGCTGTCTGCCGGGTTCGGCGAACGGGCCGATCCGCTGACGGGCGATCCGGGCTATCACCAGGGCATCGACATCTCGGCGGACCGGGGCAAACCGGTGGTGGCGACGGCGGACGGCGTGGTGGAAAGCGCCAACTGGGCCGGCAACTACGGCAACCTCCTGGTGCTTGACCACGGATTTGGCATCAAGACCCGGTACGGCCATCTGGCCGGATTCGCCGTTCACATCGGCGAGGCCGTCCGGCGCGGCGAGGTGATCGGCTACGTGGGTGCCACGGGCCGGACGACCGGCGCGCACCTCCACTACGAGGTGCTGACGAACGGCCAGGCCATCAATCCGCTGCAGATCCTGAGCGCGCCGCGCTAGTCCGTTCTCCGCCGTTCCGGTTGCAGGCCGCCGCGGTTTCTTGACGGAGCCGCGCGCGGTTACCTACAATCACACGATACCCCCGGCGCTCGCGATCCTCACATGCTCATCAATACAATTCTCGACGCAGTTCGTGGCGGCACGCACGACGAGCGGATGCGCAAGAAGCGCCTGCCGCTGGTCGCGCGCATCAATGAACTTGAGCCCGGCTTCGTGGCCCTGACTGACGGGGAGCTACGAGCGCTGACGCCGAAGTTCCGTGCGCGCATCGAGACGGGGGAAACGGTTGACGAGTTGCTGCCGGAGGCGTTTGCCGCCGTTCGGGAAGCCAGCCGGCGACAACTGAACATGCGGCATTTCGATGTCCAACTCGAGGGTGGGATCGTCTTGCACAGCGGCAAGATCGCCGAGATGAAGACCGGCGAGGGCAAGACGCTGGTCGCCACCCTCCCCGCCTACCTGAATGCCCTTGCGGGCAAGGGGGTCCACGTCGTCACCGTCAACGACTACCTGGCACGGCGCGACTCGGAGTGGATGGGGCGAATCTACCGGTTTCTGGGGATGACGGTCGGCGTCATCCAGCACGCACTCAACGATCAGGAACGCCAGCACGCCTATGCGTGCGACATCACGTACGGCACCAACAACGAGTTCGGCTTCGACTACCTCCGCGACAACATGAAGTTCGAGCTGGCGCACTACGTCCAGCGCGGGCACGGGTTCGCGATTGTCGACGAGGTGGACAGCATCCTGATCGACGAGGCCCGGACGCCGCTCATCATTTCCGGGCCGGCCGAGCAGTCCACGGACCTCTACTACGAGGTGGACCGGATCATCCCGAAGCTGGCTGCCGGCGCGGTGACGCGCGGGGATGCCAAGGCCGAGGAGCGCGAGGCGCTCGAGGCGACGGGCGACTACCTGATCGACGAGAAACACAAGACCGTCACCCTGACCGAATCGGGGATGGCCAAGTGCGAGAAGCTGCTTGCCCATCGCATTCAGCCCGGGGGCCTGTACGACCCCGTCAACATGCCGGTGCTTCACCACATCAACCAGGGGCTACGGGCGCACACGCTCTTCCACCTGGACGTGGATTACATGGTGAAGGACGGCGAGGTCGTCATCGTCGACGAGTTCACGGGCCGTCTCATGCCGGGCCGGCGCTGGAGCGACGGGCTGCACCAGGCGGTGGAAGCCAAGGAGAAGGTGAAGATCGAGCGCGAGAACCAGACGCTCGCGACCATCACGTTCCAGAACTACTTCCGCAAGTACAGCAAACTGTCGGGCATGACGGGCACCGCGGCGACCGAAATCGAGGAGTTCGCCAAGATCTACAACCTCGATGTCCTGGTCATCCCGCCGAACCGGCCGCTGCGGCGGGCGGAGCTTCCCGACGTCATCTACCGGACCGCCGGCGAGAAGTACGAGGCCATTGTCGCCGACATCATCGAGAAGGCCGAGCGGAAACAGCCGGTCCTGGTCGGCACCGTGTCGATCGAGAAATCGGAGAAACTCGCTGGCATGCTGCGGCGGCGCGGCGTCAAGCACGTCGTCCTCAACGCCAAGTTCCACGCGCAGGAAGCCGAGATCGTCGCGCAGGCCGGCCGCCTGGGGGCCGTCACGATTGCCACGAACATGGCGGGACGCGGCACCGACATCCTGCTCGGCGGCAACCCGGAGTTCATGGCCCGCCAGCGCGCCCTGGCCGACCAGCTGGCCGATCGCCTGCCGAAGGGCGAGGAGAAGTTCGTCGACGACGAGGAGTTCGTCTACTTCTACCACCTGGACGCGTTCTACCGGTGCAAGCGGCCGGACTGGGAACGGCTCTTCGCGTCGTACCGCGAATTGACGGCCGCGGAGCACATCCAGGTCGTCGACCTGGGTGGGCTCCACATCATCGGGAGCGAGCGGCACGAAGCCCGCCGCATCGACAACCAGTTGCGGGGCCGCGCGGGCCGCCAGGGAGACCCCGGGTCCTCCCGTTTCTACATGTCGCTCGAGGACGACCTGATGCGGATCTTCGGGTCCGATCGCATTGCCGGCCTCATGGAACGGCTGGGGATGGAAGAGGGCGTCCCGATCGAGCACGGGATGGTGACGCGCGCCATCGAGCGGGCGCAGAAGCAGGTGGAAGGCCAGAACTTCTCCATCCGCAAGCACCTGCTCGAGTACGACGACGTGATGAACAAGCAGCGGGAGAGCATCTACTCGCTGCGGCGTGAACTGCTGGAAGGGCGGATCCGCGTGGACGAGCACGAGGTGCTCGACAACCGGACGTACGTGCTCGGCCTGGCCGAGGACCTGCTCGACGGGTTCCTCGACGCCTATTGCCCCGAGAAGGCAGAGGTCGATACCTGGGACCTGGAAGGCTTCAAACGGGAAGTCGCCCGGACGTTCGCACTCGATCCGGCGGAGACATCGGCCATCGATTTCGCCGGGCTGACGGCCGGGCAGATGCGCGACCAGCTGTGGGCGAAGATCAGTGCGAAGTACCAGGAGAAGGTGGCGGCGATCGGCGACGACCTGCTGCAGCGCGTCGAACGCGACATCACCCTGCAGATTGTCGACGCCCAGTGGAAGGACCACCTCTATAGCCTCGACCATCTGAAGGAGGGCATTGGACTGCGTGGCTACGGCCAGAAGGATCCGCTCGTCGAGTACAAGAAGGAGAGCTACACGCTCTTCCAGGACATGAAGGCGCGCATCGACGACGAGACCGTGCAGTACCTGTTCTGGGTGCGTCCCGTCGGGGCGGACGAGGCCGAAGCGGGAGTCCGGCGGGCGCCCGCGCGCAAGGCGACACCGCTGACGCTCAACGCGCCGGGCGGGAATGCCGGCTTCTTCAATGCGCCGGGGGCGGCCGCGGCACCCGGCGAGGCGCCCAGGCCGGCGCGGACGGGCGGCGACGATGCGCCGGTCGTGACGGTGCGGCGGGACGAGCCCAAGGTGGGCCGCAACGACCCGTGCCCGTGCGGCAGCGGCAAGAAGTACAAGAAGTGTCACGGGGCGGAAGCGTAACGGCAGGATGACCGCGTGGCGCGGTCCCGGGGGAGGCACAGCCCATGGATCTGAAGTCGGTCACGGCAGGCATGATGCAGGCGGGCAGCGAACCGGTCACCGCGCTCACGTTCGATGACGTGCTGCTCGTGCCGTGGCACTCGCAGGTGCTGCCGGCCCAGGTCGACGTCAGCACCCGGATCACCCGGAACATCCGCCTGAACGTGCCCGTGGCGAGCGCCGCGATGGATACCGTGACCGAGTCCCGGCTGGCCATCGCCATGGCCCAGCATGGCGGCATCGGGATCATCCACAAGAATCTGTCCATCGAGGAGCAGGCCTCGGAAGTTGATCGCGTGAAGCGGTCCGAGAGCGGCATGATCGTCAATCCGATCACGCTCTCCCCCACCCACCGGATCTACGAAGCGCTCGCCCTGATGACGAAGTACCGGATCTCGGGCGTCCCGATCACGGAGGACGGCTCGAAGGAAGGCAAGCTCGTCGGCATCCTCACCAACCGCGACCTGCGGTTCGAAACGAACGTCGATCGGCCGATCTCGGCCGTGATGACGCGCGAGAACCTGATTACGGTCCCGGTGGGCACGACACTCGACGAGGCCCGCGAGATCCTCCATCGCCACAAGGTCGAGAAGCTGCTGGTCGTGGACCACCAGTTCATGCTCAAGGGCCTCATCACGGTCAAGGACATCCAGAAGGTCATCAAGTTCCCGCTGGCCAGCAAGGACCGGCTCGGCCGTCTCCGGGTGGGTGCGGCCGTCGGCGTGGGCGCCGACGCGTTCGATCGCGCCGAGGCCCTGGTGACCGCCCACGTGGACGTCCTGGTGGTGGACACGGCGCACGGACATGCCCAGAAGGTCATGGACGTGGTGAAGGAAATGCGGCGCCGCTACCCCGACGTGGAGCTGATTGCGGGCAACGTCGCCACGGGGCAGGCCACCAAGGACCTGATCGACCTGGGCGTGGACGCGGTCAAGGTCGGCATCGGCGCCGGTTCAATCTGCACGACACGCGTCGTCGCCGGCATCGGAGTCCCGATGATCACCGCGATTCTCGACTGCGCGCCCGTCGGGCGCGCGGCCGGCGTGCCGATCATCGCGGACGGCGGCGTGCGCTACTCGGGGGACGTCACCAAGGCGATGGCCGCCGGCGCCAGTTGCGTGATGATCGGCAGCCTGCTGGCGGGGACCGACGAGAGTCCGGGCGAAGTCGTCCTCTACCAGGGCCGGAGTTTCAAGGAGTACCGCGGCATGGGGTCGATTGGCGCCATGCGCAAGGGGTCGCGCGACCGGTACTTCCAGGACGAGTTCGATCTCGAAACGGCCGGCGAGTCCGAGAAGCTGGTGCCGGAGGGGATCGAAGGCCGGGTTCCGTACCGCGGCACGGTCGCCGGGGTGATTCACCAGCTCGTCGGCGGCCTGAAGGCCGGTATGGGCTACGTGGGCTGCGGGACAGTGCCGTTGCTGCAGGAGCACGCCCGGATGATCCGGGTGACGCCCGCCGGCGTGCGCGAGGGCCACGTCCACGACGTGGTCATCACGAAGGAAGCCCCCAACTACCGTTCCGAGTAGGCGGCCGCCGGCGCGATCACGACCCGGCGCTGGTCGTCGCCGAGGTCGTCGATCGACACGCGGATCGCCGGATGCGGAGGACGCGCCAGCTTCTCCGCCCATTCGACGGCCAGGATCCCCGTCGCGCTCAATTCGTCGAGCCCGAGGTCTTCGGCCTCCGGCGCCGACAGGCGGTACAGGTCGACGTGGTACAACGTCACCCGCCCGCGGTACTCCTGGATCAAGGTGAAGGTGGGGCTGCTGACGGCGTCGGCCCCGATGCCCAGCCCCTGGGCCATCCCGCGCACGAACGCTGTCTTGCCGGCGCCGAGATCGCCTTCCAGCAGCACGACGTCGCCGGCGCCGAGCCCCGCGGCCAGTTCGGCGCCGAGGCGGGCCGTGTCGTCCTCCGATCGCGTCAGCACGACGCGTGGCGCCTCAGCCGGCATCCCCGTCCTCGTCGGCGTCTGACGTGCCTGCATCGGTGAGCGCCAGCGTCGCCGCGCCAAGGCATCCGAGCAGGTCCCCGGCCGTCATGGCGATCTGCCCCGTCTCGCGGGCGGCGATATCGCCCGCAGCGCCGTGCAGGTAGACAGCCAGGCGGCAGGCGTCCACCGGGTTCCCGAGTTGCGCCAGCCATCCCGTGATGGCACCCGTCAGGACGTCGCCGCTGCCGCCCGTGGCCATGCCGGCGTTGCCGGTAGGGTTGATGAACGTCCGTCCGTCCGGCGCCGCCACGAGGGTTCGATAGCCCTTGAGGACCACTACCACGCCGCGTTCACGCGCATACGTTCGCGCGACTCCGAGGCGGTCTGCCTGCACGGCGGCCACGGAGAGGCCCGTCAGCCGGGCCATTTCGCCAGGATGCGGCGTCACGACGAGAACCTGCCCCGCTCTCGCCCTCAGATCAGCGCCGCCGCTGAGCGCGGTGAGCGCGTCGGCGTCCAGCACGAGGGGCACCGCCGCCCGCGCGAGCACGTCGAGCAACAGCGCCCGCTGCTCGGGCCCGGTGCCCAGGCCGGGCCCAAGCGCGATGACGTCGAATCTGCCCGCGAGCACCAGGGCGGACGCCGCTGCCGTCGCGAGTCCGTCCGCCGTTTCCTGGAGCCCCAGCGTCATGTACTCCGCCGCCATGCTGGCCACCACGGGCACGCACGAAGCCGGCGTGGCCACCGTCGAGAGCCCCGCACCGCTTCGCAGGGCCGCCATGCCGCAGAGGTAGGCGGCGCCTGTCTTTCCCCGGGATCCGGCGACCAGGCAGACGTGGCCGAAGGCCCCCTTGTGCGCGTCAGGCGCCCGTGCCGTCAGCAACGTCCTCACGTCGGCCGTGCCGGTCAGTTCGACGCGCGGGCCGTCGAGCGAGGCGATGACGCTCTGGGGGATTCCGATGTCGGCCACGATGACGGTACCCGCGGCGCTGTCCCCGGGCGGCATGACCAGCGGCAGTTTGGGCGCGGCCAGCGTCACGGTGAGGTCGGCGCGAATGGCTGGTCCAATCGGCGCACAGGCATCCGCCGAGAGGCCGCTCGGCAGGTCGATGGCGACCACGGGGACGCCGGCGGCATTGACGGCGCCGACGATGGCGGCTGGGAGGCCTGAGAGGGGCGCCGTCAGGCCCGTGCCGAACAGGGCATCCACCAGGAGGTCGCACCGGAGCACGTCCGCGGCGACGAGTTCCCATTCATCCTGTGCGTTGACTTCGACGACGGGGACGCCGATCGTCTGGAGGATCGCCAGGTTCGTGCGGGCGTCGCCGCGCACGTCCGTGGCCGTTCCGGCGAGGCAGACGACCACGTCCCACTGCTCTTCCCGGAGGCCCCGTGCGACGACGAATCCGTCACCGCCGTTGTTGCCGCGCCCCGCGAGGATGACGGCGCGGCGCCCGTCCGGCGGCCCGAACGCCGAACCGATGGCGGCCACCACCTGCCGCCCGGCGTTCTCCATCAGGACGCACGACGGAACGCCGAGGTCCTCGATCGTCCGCCGATCGGCCTCCCGCATCTGGGCGGCATTCAGCACGCGCATAGGTGACACTCCACGGACGGGGCACGGCCGCCGCTCGCACGCGCGCAAGCGGTCTTGCGCGCACTCTACCACAAGAGGTACCGTACGGTTCCTGTTCAGCAGCCCCAGCCGCGCGCGGCAAGGAGATCGCTCGATGACCGCAGTTGCCTACGTCAACGGCCGCATTACGGATCAGTCCAACGCCGTGATTTCCGTGTTCGATCACGGGTTCCTGTTTGGAGAGGGCGTGTACGAGGTGGTTCGCACGTACAACGGCGAGCTGTTTCTCCTCGACATGCACCTGTCCCGCTTGCGGACGTCTGCCGGGATGATTGCGCTGTCATTGCCATTCGACGACCAGGGGATGGAGCGGGCCATCCGGGACACGATGGCCGCATGGGCGGCGGGCCCCGGCAAGGCCACCCCGAAGGCCGACATGTACGTGCGGTTGCTGCTGACGCGCGGGATTGGTGACGGGTCCTACAATCCCGGCTCGTCGCCGGCGCCGTCGCTGGTCATCATCGCGCGGCAGCTGACGCCGCCGCCGGCCTGGGCCTACGAGCAGGGTGTGAAGGTATCGCTCGTGCCGGTGGTGCGCAACCACCCGGGATCGGTGAGCCCCCTCATCAAGTCGAACAACCTGCTGAACAACGCGCTCGCCATGCAGGCCGCACTCAAGGAGGGCGCGTTCGAGGCGGTGCTGCGCAACTACCGCGGCGACATCGCCGAGTGCTCGCAGTCCAATCTGTTCATCGTCAAGAACGGCGTCGCCCGCACCCCCCGGCTGACCGAGGGGCTGCTGGCGGGAATCACGCGCGCGTTCATCATGCAAGTCGCGGAGGAGGCGGGCGTGGCGGTGGAGGATGCCGTGCTTCGCGACGACGACATCTTCGCCGCCGACGAGATGTTCCTGACCAGCACGACCCGCGAGATCGTCCCGATCGTCCGTGTCGACGACCGCGTGATCGCGGGCGGGCTGCCCGGGCCGATCACGCGGCGTCTCCTGGATGTCTATCGCGCCAAGGCCAACGAACTGACGCGCCGCTAGTTCCCGTACGCCTCGAGCGGCGGGCACGAGCACATCAGGTTGCGGTCCCCGTACGGGTTGTCGATCCGCCCGACGCTCGGCCAGAACTTGTTAGCCCGGACGAACGGCAGCGGAAAGACCGCCTGCTCGCGGCTGTACGGGTGGGTCCAGGCGTCCGTTGACGCCTCCCCCATCGTGTGCGGCGCGTTCTTCAGCACGTTGTCGTGCGCATCCACCTTCCCGTCGATCACGTCCTGGATCTCCTTCCGGATCGCGATCATGGCATCGCAGAACCGGTCGAGTTCCTCTCGGGGCTCGCTCTCGGT
>Ga0334722_10002366_pt1 | contig 21504 bp, 27 predicted proteins | sample C3_bottom_MG_FD_207210 | JGI IMG/M metagenome (GOLD analysis project Ga0334722, IMG submission 207210) | Sediment microbial communities from Yellowstone Lake, YNP, Wyoming, USA - C3_bottom | ecosystem: Environmental > Aquatic > Freshwater > Lake > Sediment | place: USA: Wyoming | collected... | reverse complement strand
GAAGAGTTTGCCGGATACTGCAAGGGCAACATCTTGAAATATGTATGGCGTGAAAAGCACAAGGGCGGTGCTGAGTCCTTAAACAAAGCGCACTGGTATCTTTCCCGACTGATTGCGAAACTAAAGCCATGACACTGCCCAACCTGTCACCACTGGATCGCATCGCCATCTGGCTGCTGGCCAAAAGCCCGCGCGTCAGCCTGCTAGTGGTGAAAGATAAGTTTTGGCCAGACGTGTTTTTTGCTGCCGATCAAACTGATCCGATTGCGCGCAGTGTGTTTGAGCGCAACATGGAGCAGGACCCACCCAGCATGGTGTTCGAGCGGATCTTTCACCAGCCAGCACACGGCGAAGACGAATGATCTCCCTTCACGCTGGCCGCTTGCTGTTGACCTGCGAGCGGGCGAGTCAGACGTGGCACGCACATATCACGATCGGCTCCAAGCCTGAGCATCACCTAGTGGTTGATACCTGCACCGTAGACCTGCGTCAAGCAATGGAGCGGGGCAATATGCACTACATCGCATTCAAGGCCAAGGCGCGGCCGGTAGAGCCCGACACGCAGCCAAAAGTAATGTGCTGGGATTGCATCCATTGGACACCAGGCGGTCGCGGTCGGTGTGAAATTGACATTCCCGAGTGCCGCCAAACTGGTGGCAGGTTTGCGCCGAACTGCTCGGTCTTTACGCCATGCCAGAGCCCAAAGTAGTCAGCAGCATCGAGCCGCACCTTGGGGTGATGGTAGAGACGCTGGAGCCTGCTGATGGCGGGGAGCTGTACTACCGCACCTGCACGGCTGGCACCTGCCGCTACAGCTCAGATCTATGGCAGGCGATCTTGTATGCGGATCAGATGGTGGGGCGCTAGCAGCAGTCGCCAAGCCACTGCACGATTGCCCACTCGCGGGTTGATGACCAGAACGGCTGAGCGCGATACCAGTCCACCCAGTGCTTATGTCCTTTCTGGCTATTGCACATGAAACAGCAGCTGATCAGATTGGAGCGGTGATGGACCCCGCCCAGCGCCTTGGGCACTACATGGTCAAGGGTGGGGCTGCGGTTGAGCTGATCACCGCAGTAGGCGCATTGGTAGTTCCAGGCGAGGTGGATCTGATCACGCGCAGACTTGCGGGTGACTAGCTGCGTCTCTTCAATCCGATGCTGATCCATCGTCCTGGCCAGGCAACAGGAAAGCGGAAACGTCTAGGTCAATGATGTCATCATCGCTGGGGATGAACTCCGCCAGCTGGCTGTAGATGTCGGCCGGCAGCTCAGATGGCTCGGTGTCCGAGCGAACGATGATCTTGGCGTTGATTTCGACCAGGTAAGCCCGCATGGGCATCGGCCCGGCTGAGCCAACGGTAGCGGGTGAGACTGGATCGCCCTGTGTTACCGATTGTCAACTGGCCGGCTGATCGGGATGAGGTGCGCTGCGGGGGGTGTATAGTTACTGCATCAACCGCACCGGACCGGCCATGACCCAGCTCACCATCGACGACATCACCTACGAGATCCTCTCCACCCAGACCTTTGACAACGATCCCACCGTCACCCAAGTTTTTAAGACCAAGCGCCTCCGCGGTCGCCGCACCTACAACGTCTGGCTCCTGCGGGACGGCTCCTACAAGGTGGCCAAGTTCTGAGCCCTCCGGGGCTGCCCGCCACCCAGACAGCAATGACCTCCCATGTCCAAGCTTGATCCTGAATACGACTACATCCCCGAGGATCTGCCCGAGGATGATGATGACGAAGACCACCCCAGCCTTACGCCTGAGCAGCGCAACCCATCCCTGAAATGACCTACATCCTTGACCTTGGCATCTGGCACGTTGGGCCGTTCAACACCCACATCGCCGCGCAGCACTGGGCAGAAACTCACGGCGTTGATGAGTACCGGATGATCCCGCTGGATGACCCGGCTGAAGCGCCGGCAAGGATCAGCCGGCTGCAAATCACCCTCGACTAGCGGTCACCTGCTCGTCGTTGTTGTAGCGGCCAGTTTCGCGGTAGGTGCGTTCAGGCTCGCCGGCGATGACGTGAAAGACCATCTGGCCGATCTTCATGCCAGGCCAGATCGGCAGGTTGTGGAATCGCCGCGCGTTTTGCAGCTCCAGCGTCAGCCGGCTGCCATGCCATCCTGGGTCAGCGTAGCCTGCCAGCAGGTGCTCAAGGCCTTCACGCGCACGGCTGGACTTCAGCACGAATTGCGCCGCGATGTGGTTGGGCAGGTTGAAGATCTCCTGCGTTTCGCCCAAGCAAAACTCACCCGGTGCCAGCCAATACGGATCAGCCTGCGTGTGATGGCCAATGCCGAGGATCTGCAGCTCGGGCCGGTCCTCCACCTCAACCATCAACCGATCACCTAACAGCACATCAAGGCTGGCTGGGTTTTGCAGCTCGGCGTTGTATGGCACCACCATCGCCGCCTGGCGACAGAGGCGGGCGATCTCATGGTCTGGAATGATCATGCGTTGGCTAGTACGGCCATCTGACCCTAGGCCGGCCCTTGCGGATGCCAAGATGCACAAACCCCTTGGGGGCGCCATAGCCGATGCTGAACGGCCATTCCTTGTCACACCAGGCTTGCACCGCATTGATGTCTGCACCGTCCACAAAGAAGTCCACAGCTCCTACCCCAGGCGCGTCATACAGGTGCTCACTGCTAGATGCACCACCAACTGATCGGTTGATTGCAGCAGGTCTGTAGCCCGATGTGATGGTGATGCGCTTGCCACCAAATTGGACGCGCACACGTTCCAAAAATGCCGCCAGCTCGATGGCGGTGTCTACCTGGTGCTGAGCAGTGAAGCGCCGAGCAGGTTGCCCCAGTGCAAACTCGCCAAGGGTGAAGTGTGGCGACAGCTTGGTGCTGAACGGATCAGATGGCTTCACCTTGTATGGGCTGGCTTGCGGCTGCTGCGGTAGTCCTTGGCTCCATAGCTTGCCCTCCGCTTCACGGCGGCGCTTCAGACCAGCTTCAAAGTTACTGCCAGGGTTCCTGTACAACATCATCGCCTCGGGCACCTTGCCCCAATCCTTTTCCTTTAACCGCTTGCTGATTGTTTCAAAGCCAACAGCGCCATAGAAACCAGCGCCGAGGTTGTAGGCAAATGACACCAGCGCCGACCGCTGGTCATCGGTCATCTCTCTCCAGCCGGGCACATCCTTGGTCAGTTTGACGGCGATGCGGTCCACCTCTTGGCGAAGTAACATATCCGCTTCGATGCGGTTGATTTTATCGTTTTCTTTAACAGGTCTGCCGTCTTGGTAGCGGGTATTGCCCCAGCCGATCGTCCACACGCCGGCAGGACACAGGTAGGCATCAAGGTGGCAGCCCTCGAAGGACTGGATCAGCTTGAGTGCTGCGCCGAGGTCTTGCTGCTTGCCATCTTGGCTCCATGTAGCAAACCATGCGCGATCACGGCGCATCGCAACGCCGTAGCCATTAACGGCTAGGTCCTGCTCCAGCAGTTGCAACGCAGCAGTTTGATGCGGCAGCGCTTTATAAAACCGGAACAGTTGCTCCAGCGTGATCGGTGCGGTGTTGCCCATTGATCAGCGTCGTTGCTTGGGGAACATCAACCGGGCAGCTTGAAACAACAGCTGCAACCAACTGTTGGATTTCAGTGGGGTGATGGCAAGGATTTCAGAGCCAGCAGCAATCACAATGGCAATGATGGCGGCGTTTTCAACAGACACAGCATTCATGGGTAGGTGTTCTTACGTTAGGCCTTAATGGGTGCTGCTGTCATCTGCCTTCCAGCTTGCTGACGCGCTGCTCTACTGAGTTAAGGCGGCCAAAAGTCTCCTTTCTTTCTTCGCGCATGTCGAGGTGCATGACCTCTAATTGTGTTGCAATGTGTTCGACGGCGCTGGTCAATCGGACGACAGCATCTTGCTGGCTTTGAGCGCGGCTTGATCTTCCCATCGAGCCCATTGCCGCCCAAGATAACGACGCTCCCGCGACTGCTGCAAAGATTTCGATCATCGCGGCAGTGGGCTACTTATGCATCTTAGCGACCTTGGCCGCGCATAAGCTTACGGCCATGGCTGGGCTTACTACGAGCGCCATTGCCCTGCCGAGTCAGCTTGGGTTTACCCGGTAGGTGCTGCAGTGGTGCGGTGCCGGTTTTACTGCGGACGGCCATCAGAATCCTGTAGCGCCCCCATTGAAAGCAAGCTCCAGCCCATCAATAGCAACAGACTCAACAGGAGCAGGGGAATCACTAGGCCAGACGGGGTATTCAGTGCCGGTAATATACGCCGCCAGCTCAGCGGTGTCAGCAGTAGCCTCAATCGCGGCGTTTTTCTGGCCGGCTGCCAGGCGGATCTCCTGACGCAGCGCCTTGGTGTCGGCATCCATCGCGGTGCCGTTGTCCGCTTCGCGGATCACCAGCCAATCGCTGGGTTGCAGCAACGTGCCGGCAATGGTGCGGGTCTGCTGGGTCCACTGCTCAATTAAATGGGCGTGGTCCTTCGGCAGATCCGGGCCCCAGTAGAACCGCTGGTCGTAGGGCGCAGGATCAGGCACCTCAGTGATGCCGATGGCTTCGCGCTCCTCAGTACTGGCGAGGCGCAACCAGTTGGCGGGGTACTGGATCCCCGTTTCAGGATCAGTAAAGGCCACGTCTGAAGCGAGTGGCTTGCCGTTGAGGATGAACATGGGTCTAGGTCTGTGGTTGTAGGTTAGCAAACATTGAATCCGTAGATTTTACCCAGTCTTGGTTTTCTTCATCCCAGGAATAAAAACCGCCATCACTTGGATATGGCACTGGCGCATCCCACCTGCAGTACTCCTCACTAAGCACCCACGACGGATAGGGCTTAGGCGAAATAAAAGCATTACGATGCGGGTCAAACGTGTAACCAATGCCTGCAAAGTTTTTATAAATTCGCCCGTTATAACTGGTCTGAATCCATTTGGTATCTTGACCAAAAAGTTGTTGGCAGAATTGCTCACCAAGCCAGTCACATTCTATGCCAAGGTTGTTCTGAAGCACCTCGTTTTTGACAGCAATCACTTGCTCAACAATCCAGTTTTCATTTACCCGTGCAAAGTGTGCCATTAGAAAGTAATGCTCCCAGACCCTGTGAAAGTGTAAATGCGGTAACCACCACTGACGGTAACCGTAGGACTACCGGTGGTGGTAGCTGCTGGGTATGTGTCTGCATATCGGATAATGACAATGCCTGAACCACCAGCGCCACCTACAGCGTTTGACCCACCGCCGCCACCGCCTGTGTTTGCAGTAGCACTGGACGCAGTAGTGTTTTGTGTGGCCGCACCATTAGCTCCTCCCCCAGTACCACCTGTTCCAGGAGTACTAAAATAGGGGTATGAACCACCACCACCACCACCTGCATAAGTAACACTGCTTCCGCCAATGCTGGTTGCTGCACCATTGCCTCCGTTTCCGCCAACTATATTGCTTGCATTTCCGCCAACGGCACCAGCGCCCCCCCCACCGCCGCCACTTGAACCGCCTCCAGATTGCGCATAACTATCCCCACCGTTATTTCCTTGAACAGGTGATGCGGTTCTGGTACCGCCTGCAATGGTTCCGGTATAACCCTGCCGCCCATCAGCGCCTGCACTACCACCCGCAGATCCACCAGTTTGACCAGTTTGACTGTAGGAAACATTTTCACTACCGGCTCCACCACCGCCGCCGGTACTGGTAATAGAACTAAAAACAGAATTTGAACCGTTTGCACCAGGGACACCAGTGGATCCACCACCACCGCCGCCAGCTCCAACAGTGACTGTATAAGTCACACCTCCTGAGACAGCTAAGGCAGACTCAAGCGTTCCGCCGCCGCCGGTATTAGTAACAGTGGAGCGCATCCCGCCACCACCGCCCCCGCCTCCATATACATTGCCACCACCACCACCACCAGCGACCACAAGAAAATCAACGGTCGGCGGCGCAGTAGCCGCTGCACTTGCAAGCAGCAGGGGATTAGCACTTCCGGGAATCATCAGCTCAGGTTGGTGACGAGGGTGGCAGTGATCTTAGTGCTGGATTGCACGGCATACACCAAGCAATCCACCGCTGCTGCGGCAGTGCTTAGCGTAGGCGCCGTGCCACCGCTAAAGTCCCAGTTGGCGCCATATGCCAACGTTCTACTGCCGGTGCCGTCCTGCGTAATCCAGATGCAACCACTGGCACCAGCCGTTTGGTTGGTTGGGTTAGCCAAGGTGCGGTTGCCGCCCAGCGTGACGCTGAAGTTATTGGCCAGCGCAAAGTCCGGCGTGATCGTAGCGCCATCGGTCAACGCAGTAATTGCACCGCGCTGCTGAGCGGCAAAGCTTTGCGCTGTTGTTAACGCAGCAAAACTTGCAAAACTCAAAACACCAGAACCGTTAGTGCTTAATGCCTGCGATGCTGTGCCATCACCGCTTGGCAATGTCCACACGAGGTCGGCGCCGACTGACGCGGGCGCCTGAAAACCCACATAATTGCTGCTATCCGAGTCGGCAAAGCGAAGATCTGCTTGTCCCTTCAGAGTTAAATTGCCATCCAGCAAAATAGCATCAGCACTAGCATCTACCAGCAAAAGCTCAGACTTTGTGTCACCTTCGACTCGGAAGTCATAGTCAGCGCCGCCGTCATTGAACACTGCCTCAGTTACGCCAAACTCAACACGCTCAACGGCATTGGTGGCTATTCCAAATTGGTTTGCACCAGCTCTGAATATGCCGGTATCGGGATCTCCGTCAAACGCGATGGCGGGCAGTAAAGCCGTACTTGCATCATCAGCCAGCAGCGCACCTGTCAACGTCCCGCCTGCCAGTGCGAGCAAGCCAAGGTTTGCAACCGTTACGTCGCCAAGAGTAATAAATGCACTGTTCGCTGCATTGCGGATCTTCAGCAGGGGGTTGGGGCTAGCGCCCGTGTCAATCCATAGCTGAAAGGCGTAGGTAGTGGTTGGCGCTGTGCTGCCAGAGTTTTGACTGACGGCTGCCGCCAGGATTGTGTTCAGCTCAGCGCGGAAGTTTGCGCCGCTCTGGTTAGCAATGTTGTAATCCGTTGCCTGAGCCATCAGATGATCTCCCTGCCGTGGCCGACAGCTTGGTAGTCAAAGGTTCTGCTGACCATTGTACTCGCACTGTTGCGGAAGGTCACTGTAAACCCTAAACGGCTGATGCCGGTAACGGTAAAGAAGTCACCTTGGCCCATGTCTTGCGCGGTAATGCCTACGCTTGGCACCCCATAAAACCTTGACGGGAAGGTCACTGCAAACGCCGAGGCACCGCTTGTTAGGTTGCGCTGTTGCTCAGTGCGACGCTCAAACAAGGTTTCAACGCCTAGCTGCTCCACTACTACGTTTTGCGCTGGGTTGCTGCTGGTTGCTTCTAGCTTGAACTGGAAGCCACGCCCTCGATGGGTGTTGTTCACAAACGGCTGCCAATCCCTATAAGTTGGCGAGGTACTGGGATTGTCGGTTGTTGTCCGTACATAAACCTCACAGTTAGCGGCGCCAAGGTCATCCCCATCAATATCGTTCCACAAGTCAATGTTTTCTAATCGTTCATCCCATGTATTGCCCGGCTCAAATGCACGAGTTTTAAGGATTCTTTGCATCCCAAGATCGTAGACACCGCCGAGATCAAGCGTCTCAAAAAACTGGTAGGTGCCTCCGGCAACCGCGCCGCCAATGTAATCAATTAACCCCAAGGCATCCCAATTGCCGTCAGTTGCCATGCTGTCAATTAAGGTACTGGCAGTAAGGATTAGACCGACTTCAACGTCGCTATACGCAAGGTTGGTAGCAGTGCCATTGAAGGGCGGGGCGTTGTCATCTTCGCGGTATTCCTGAACTAGCAGCAGATCTTGCGGCGCTGGCAAGTCAACAATTACACTGGCAACACCAGCCGACTCGTTACCAAGGGAGTCAACGGCTCGAATAAAATAAGTGCCTTCCAGTAAGGGCACAATTTTACGAGTGTTGCTGCCTGCAACGGAAGGCACAATGTCATTCGTTAGCCCCCATGTAGCAGTGCCATCAATCAACGGCGAATGGCGAATGGCAATTTTACCGCCAATACGAACGTCAATATCCACCGACTGCGGCCAATACAACTCAGCCGTGTGCTGATCAATTGGAGCAATCAATAAATCAGGAATTGTTTGCGGTGGAGCGGTCTTACCAATGGCGTCAAACGTAATTGTTGCTGGTGATGATCGCTTGGAGTTTAATGCGCTAAGCGCAACAACTTCAATCTCGTACCTGCCTACGTCGCTGTTTTGAATTTCAGAGTCGATGGTGCGCGTGGTTCGTGTTACATAGTTGCCGTTGTTGTAGCGATACCGCAACTCATAGGACAGCGCACGTTCGGACCCTTGCCAAGATATAATCAACTTCGACACCACCTGTCCATTGCTTTCGTACAAGATTTCTTGCACGCCCAAGTTTGTTGGCGGTTCGGGTGGTTCGTTTAGGTCACTTACGTCTCGTTGACTTAGTGGAACGTCCCTTTCAATGTAGTCGTATTTACTGGGATTATGGGCAACAGCAGTAATCGTATAGACGTTTTCGTTTTCGGCAATGCTTAGGACGCGCCATGTAGACATGGACACTTCACTCGTGCCAATTGTCCAAGGCGCTCCAGCAATAGGCGCCATAGATAGCGTGGTGCCCACACTAACTGTGTTACCACTTAGCGTAGAGTTGGGCGCAATCGCTAAAGTGCCGTCAGCCAACATCACATTTAGCGTAAAACCCGCTGGAGAGCCACTGGGAAATAACACGCTATCACTGCGGTCTAGTAATACAGAAGTAGTAGTAGAGCCAGCAATGCAACGGCCAGAGCGTGATACCCCAGCTCGAACCGGGTCAGCGATCTTGATTAAGTCGCCAGGTCGAACTGAAACTCCAGCAGCAATATCAGTTGCAAAATTAACTACTTCTGTTTCATTTTGCTCTGTGTAGAGCAACCATTCGCCAACCCTGCGAGCCTGGCTTTGGCTGTTACAAGCAAAGGCACTTATTTCAGTTTGAACTGCCCCAAACTTTTCGATGCCTGTTTTGTCTTCTACTACCTCATACGCAAGGTCGCGTAAATTCATATCAAAGTATTGGACCACTGCAACGGTGTGGCGTGTTTTTAAGCCGCTGCCGCTGTAGTTAAAACCCTCTTCAGTTACGTTGGTTTGATTAAAAATATAGGAATAGTCTTCGGGGCGATCTTGTGCAATTTCAAGCGTCCCTGTAGACCAAAATGGCATGGCGCGGAATACAGAGCACAGGCTATTGATAAGGCTGTACGCTTCTTGCTGTGTTTGCAGCACCACGTTGCACGAAAAGCGTGGTTCTTGACCGCCTTTGCCATCTGATACAACTTCAGTGCAATACTGACTTGCAGCTAGGAAGCTGTACTTGTCAAGCTGTGAAGCGTCAATTTGCTCCCCAAATCCGTAGCGCCTGGCTGTCAACAAATCGTAAAGTATCCAGGCTGGATCTGTTGTCCATTGCGCCGCGCCAAATGTCCCGTTCCACACGCCTGCATATATCAATCGCCCATTTGATTGGTTGACCGTTGCGTTGCTTGGGATTTGAATTTTTAAGCCGCGTATGCGATACATACGCTCTGGAATACTGCTGAATTGTTCAGCGTTAATTTTTATTCCAAATAATGCGCTATTCGGGAAAGTCGTCCGTGCATTAATTTTTTCAGTGTAGTCGTACCAAAAGAAACTGCTTGGCTCCAGTCCAGAGGCTGGGGGATCAGCAGATATGCGTCTTACGCGAATTGAAACAGGAAAACCACCTCCCGTCGTCAAGGTAAGCAAATGAATACGTTGATAAAGATCAGCGGTGCGACCTTTGATCGTTGAGGCTACAACCGTTGTAAATGGCCCTCCAGAGTAAGAGGTTTGAATTTCATAGTCAATTTGATTGCCCTCAATATTGCCGTTAGATCTTTGGATGTGCAGTTGCGGTGTGCCAATCGTCACCCGCACCGATGTAACATCGGTATCTGTAATTGTGCGGGTGACTGGCAAGTTGAAAGTAGCTTCTGCTGATACTGCAATTGTGCGTTGGTTGGCATCACCAACTGCGTCCGTATAGGCTTGGTTCTGAGTGCCGCTGCGAAATTCAAAAACCGCGCCAGCCCTTTGGAAATTAAAATCTGAATCTTGCGGGTTACTGTCATTTGCGCCTGCTCGTAAAATTGGCGTATTATTTAAGAATACGTCCTTAAGAAGTGCATTGTTAAAAGCGGTAGTGCCCGGCGAGTAGTTACGAGCAGATGGAAACCCAGCAATTTCTCCCTCACACAACAGGTCAATAATTCGAGCTACTTGAGTGGAATCAAGGTTGTCCTTTGCAATTTCGGCACCACCACCAGCAGCGCCACCGCTTTTGCCGCCACCGCCACCAGCGCCAATGATGTATTGGTCGGTCATTATGTAGCAACCTCTTCAGTGTTGATACCAGCAGATATTATGACGCTACCAGTAAAAACTTCGCCATAGATCACAGGCACAGGCACACCTTGACGGCTGACGTTTTGGATACCCGAGAAGCTATAGCTTCTTCGTGGATCACTTTCGGATACGCCAACTTTTGGTGTTGGCGTTAGAAGTTGGGCGACGCCGCCAAGAACCAAGGCCATGCCAAGGTTGCCCGCCCCAACGACAAGTGCAGTTCCAAAGCTAGCCGCTTGCCCTGCTGTTGCAAAAAAACCGGCAGCTCCAAAACCAATGCCGCCTGAAAAAATTGCAACGCCAATTAACACAGCGCCCAAAATAATCCGCCCTACCGCACCAGCGCCAGCAACAACAGGAACAATCCTGATTGTTTCAAAGCTTGCGCTGGGGTAATGCAATAACTCGGGGTTGGTGCCTAGTTCAAGTGGGTTGCGCCCCACGCTCACCATGTACTGGCCTTCGCGCATCAAGGCGCGTAGTTCTGGGAAATTAGCCAGCAAGAACCGCACAGCCTCTGCTGGAGTGCTCACCACTGCCTTGAAGCTGCGTTGCCCCAGGTGCTTGGCTAGTTTTCCGTAAACCTTGATGACGCGAAACATGTCAGCATTTGCTCCGGTGCCTGACGATTAAGCCACATGCCTTCTGATAATAGCCGCCCCAGATGTCGCGGCTGCTAAGGCGGTTGCACAAGTGATGCAACAGTCGCTGCTCACCAAGGTAAACGCCAACGTGATTTAAGCCCCGCGAACCGTCCAGTGACATAAAAATCAAGTCACCCTCTTGGGGTGATTGGATGCCCATGTCAATAAAACCTGCTTCTTCGTAGCAGCTTTCAAACATGGGTGCCTCGTAAAACTCCAACATCGTTGTCGGGCGCTTCCAGTCAGGCAGCGTTAAGTCCCACGTCTCCTTGTACCAGTCGCGAGCCAGTGTCCAGCAATCAGACACCCCCCAAACCCATTGCCTGCCAATTAGGGGCTGCTGATAGCCAGTTGGGCTGAACTTACACCACAACCCAGTGCCAGGGTTGCAGATGTACCACTCAAGGCCAGATTTTTCACACGCTACCAAATCGGCTTGGCTCGCTTGCGCTGGAGATTGAGGGTGGCTGTGAAACACTGCAACAATTTCCCCGGCGTCTTCGGCATCAGCATAATCTTGTGGATCTAGGACAAAAAAGTTTTGATCGGTTGCAAGGTTTTTGCATGGCCGGTAGTGTTCGCGCCCTTTGATCACCACTACTAGCCCGCAGGCTTCTCGTGGCGCCTCGGCTAAAGCGTGTTGCAAGGCATCGTGTTTCCAGTGGTTCATCCGTAGAAGGTGCCAGCAGCGGGGAAGGAGCCAAACGGTACGTCTGACGGGGCAGGGAATCGCAGCCTGCAACTGCTAATTCGCTTGCCGCAAACATCACGCAATGGATCAACGGTGCCAGTCTGAACCAGTGGTTCAGATGCGTTGCTATAACCCGAGGAATACAACACTAAATTGTAGACGTTGTAAACAGTTAGTGAGCCATCATTGGCCAAGGTAAATTTATTGCCGCTATTATTGGTGGTGCTAGTAACTTGCAATTGCGGACCGGCTTCCGTCAGCGTGCCTAGGGTGGGATGGTTTGCTCTAAATGGATTGCCTACTGTTAACTGCACAATGGCATTGAAAACTTCGTTTAGGAACCAAAATCCAGTTGAAGCGGTCACCGTGTATGAGACAGTCGTCCAAGCGTAAGCCAATCCTGTGTAATGCGGCGGAACCAATTCGAGAGAATTAAATACCATTTGTAATGTAATTGTTTTGCCAGTTGCGATTGTAAATGTAGAGCTTACTGTCTGCTGCTGACCTAGCCCTGTTGGCGAAAACCCTACAATTTGATAACCAAAGCCACCCATCTTGCCCGTGAAGGCGTCTGGTGGATACATTGCAATAAAAGAAACGGCTGTAGGGGAGGAGCCCCATGTATTTGTTTGCCAAATAACATTGCTTCCGTTGACCAATACGGCATTGCCGCCCGTCCGCATTTGTAGCTCATACGCACCTTCGCCATACGGAGTGTTGGTGCTCCATACAACAAGGCCTGCTTTATTGGAGACAACAAAATTGCCGTCGCTTTGCAGCAGGGCGCGATACCACCCATTAGGCGACACAAGCGCATCACCTTCGCCAAGAGTTGAGGGAGACGTTAATTGGTTTCCAAATGCACTAGCCCCAAAGTTTGTCGCTGGTGTCGCCCCAAGCGGTTGGTCCAGCTCATCATAAAAATTGCCGCCTGTGTAGCCGCACTCTGCGCTTCGATATTTCCATTGGCAAAGGTTAGCCAGCACTTGCCGCTTTGGTGCGCGTACGCCCGCAAGATCAAATACCGCAGCCAGTTCAAACTCAACAATATTACGGTTCTCGGCTGATTTGCGATCAATGTAGTACACCTCGCGGGGCATTTCCTCATCGGCAGAAGTGCCATAAGGATTGACCCCGCCGGTAAAATTAACAGGATCTAAAAAGCGACTTAACGTGCGGATGCGTATAAATTTAGCGCCAATCAAATCATTGCCGGGTGTAATCTCATTGACACCTAGCAAAAGCGCGGAAACGCCGCCCATCAAGTTTGCGACACGCGCCTTGGGACGTGGCAGTTGACCGCTGCCATTGTACTCAAACCCCTCCACCTCAATTGGCAATGCTTGATAAGTGTAGCCCTGCCAAATCACATCACCTGCGGTTGACTTTTCATTGACACCAGCATGAAACCGCACAATATCGCTGCTTCCATGTAGTGCTATATCTAAGTGCAATTCAAATAGTTCAATAATTGCGTAGGGACTGGAGCTAAGCAGCTCCTGAAACATTTCACTCATGGCTCAAATACCTGCCGGAAAGTGGCATCAAGCGTACTAATGCCTGCGTATTCCAGCTTGCGATTCCAGCTTTGCGCAATAAATTTATAGGCCGTAGCGCCATCAGGTGGCGTCCAAGTAAAAGACTGTGCGCCAGCTCGCGCATCTAGGAAAGTCTCAATCGCAGTAATATCAGCGTTGCTCCTGTTGGCCCACGTCAGGCTCCATTCTTTCGGGCTTTGGTTTAAGCCCACTACCAGCCGCTGGGAATATCCATCCCCAAACTGAACGTTGCGGACAGCGGGCTCACTTTTTTTTGATAACCCAAAATCAGGCACCGTGCCATTGGTGCTGGTTCCTACGGTGGCATCGTCAAAGGTAGCCATTATGCAAGCAAGCCTCCAGGGCGTTTTTGCCTAACCAGCTCCGATTGTACGGCAGCACTAATGGCATTACCAAGTGCCTTGGCTTGCGACTGATCGCCTTGTACGCTGCTGCCAGAGGCGTCAACATTCACGACGACATTGGTGGTGCCGCCACCGCTACTCATCACGCCTAGGTTGCCGTTGCGGCCACGACGCAGAGGCATGATCGCCTCAGGGCCAGCTTCGCCCATAAGGCCTGTGCGCATGGCGCCGCCGTTGGCGAACTTGAAGAGCGTGGGCGAGCTGACGATGGAATTGGTAAAGGTGCCGCCCTTGGCAAAACCAGTGCGGGGCTGCATACTCGGACCACTGACACCACCAAATACGCCGCCGTCAGCGAAGCCGGTCAGGCCGGGGAAGAGGGCGCCAATCGCCTTGAAGATGGCAAACTTGATCAGCATCGCGCTGAGATCTTTCAGCACTGATGCCGCAAACTCTTTGAAAGATGCCTTGCCCGTGGTGGCAAACTCAACGATGGCATTGGTCAAACCGTCGATCCCGTTCGTGGCAATGCTGGCCAAGTTGGCGCCGAGGTTGGTGGCAGAGTCATAGGCCTGCTTGAACGATTCCTTAAACTGCGTCCCAAAGCTCTTGCTGTTTTCTTCTTGCTTCTTGGTCGCTCTGTCCAGTGCGCCGGCACGTTCGCGCAACAGCCGAATCTGCTCAGCCAGTGCTGGTTTGGTTGCTGCCAAGATGTCAAGCTGTAGCAGGTTGACTTGAGCGTTAAGTTTTTCCAATTTAGTCAGCTCGGTCTTGCCGCGTGTTACTTCTGCAATCTTGGCGTCGTACTCGGCAACGCTGGGCAGGAGATCCTTCAAGCCTTGCAGGTACTCCTGATCGGTCAGTGCCACATTTGCAGCCGAAAGGCGGTCGATCAAATCCGCAAACGGTTTTACGTCCAGTGAACCGCCGACTGCGTTGAATCCCCGGACAAGCTCCACCACACTCAACGTAAGTGCCTTTATCTGCCGATCGTTTTCGGTGATCGCTTCATTCCGTTGAAGGAATAGCTGATCAGTGGGCGTTGCGCCGACACCTGCATAGGCAGCCGCAACATCAGCGACGCTGTTCTGCAGCTGCTGCTGCAGGTCGATCGCCTTGCGTGTCAGCTCCTGCCGCCGTTCCAACAGTCGCTCCTGCTCTGTTTCAACACGTTTGCCTTCAGCCGCGCGCTTACGAGCTGCTGCGTCACCAGCTCGATCTGCTGCACTGGTATCCAAGTCCATGTTGCGCCCGCCCGTGCGGCGGCCGGTGCCGGGGGAGGGGGAGTCGGTAAAGATCTTTTGAAGCTGAGCAAAGTCGCGCTTAGCCTGCTCAAGCCCCGCGCCAAAGCCTTGACTCAACGCCCGGCCTGCAGCCTCAAAATCACCCTGCAGTGCCTTGCCGATTGCATCAAAGCTGTAGACAACAGCCTTTATCAGTTGATCAACCAGCTTGATCGTGGCGTAAACAACAGCGGCAACAGATTGCAAGCCAAACTTGATCACCTTGAACAATGCCGACCAGTCTTGGTCGGTGTCGAACAGATCGCCAAATACCTCAAGGATTGACTGCAGCGCCGGCAGCAGCGCATCGGTCAGCTCCAGTCCGAAGCCCTGCGTCTTGATGCCAAACTCAGTGATGGTGTCATTGAACAGATCGGACCGCGCGGCAAAGTCCTCGCCCACCTTGTAGGTGAACTTTTCCATGCTGGCCGCTCCTTCGTTCAGCAGCGGGATTAAGTCGGCGCCGGACTTGCCAAACAGTGCCACCGCTGCGGCCGCCTTTTGCGCGCCGTCGGGCATGTCCGCAAAGCGATCCGCAATCTGCTTCAGTGCCTTGTCAGCCGGCACCACCTGACCTTTAGAATCTTTGATTGAAACACCCAACGCCTTAAACTTTTGCGCAAGGCCATCGTTGCCTTCAGCAGCTTTGACAAGGTTGACGCTGAGCTTTGTCAAGCCTTTGCCAAGGGCAGCTTGATCAACGTCTGCCAGCTTGGCTGCATTGCCCAGTCCAATCAACGCATTAGCTGCAATACCGGTCTTCGCCTGCAGATTGAATAGTTCATCGCCTGCGTCGATCGACTTCTTCACGATGGCACCCAGGCCGCCCACAATGGCGCTGCCGGCGATTGCTGCGGCAAAGCCACCTACGGCACCCTTGAGGTTGTTAAAGCCCAATGCAGCGTTCTTTGCCTGCCCTTGCAGGCCTCGCATGGAATTGCCTAGACGGCGAATATTATTCTCACCTTGCACGTCCGCCTTGATGCGGAGCATGGCATCCATGTTTAAGGCCATCTCAGCTGCTCCGGCTGTTGATCACCATCATCGCTGCGGCTTCCATAACTTGCAAATCCTCCAGCAACGCGCGGGTGTTTTCCACTTCGTACAGTTTAAGCAGCCATGCCACTACAACATAGTCCAAACCCAGCACACCACTCATCGTGGTGCGCCACTGCGTCTGGCATCGCAGGAACATCTCCAGTGCTAACCAGTTTTCCTCCCACACTTCAAAGTCAGTTGGCGGTTGTTCTGGCAGTACCAGACCAAGCACTGCCGCATCAGCTTGCGTTTCATCCTTGATACCGCCACCGGCCCAATGCTCGGCGGCGTCTATCAGTTTTTTCTCTTAGCTCCCTTGATGCTGTCCATATAAGCCTTGAGCACCGCTACCGCAAGGAAGGGCACTTCAAGAAGCTGATGCAGTGCCTTCTGGCTGAAGGGGATCTCCTTGCCATCATCACCAGTCACGCCTGACCAACCGACCAGCAGATCGGCTGCCATCTCAGTGATCCGCTCAAGGTCGCCCAGATCCTCCAGCTTTTGCAGCTCAGCCACCATTGGGCCGATCTTGCTCTGTGGATGGCGCTTGAACTCACCGTCCAATGTTTGCCGTTCATGGCGGCCACCATCGACGGGGATGTCAAAGGTGATCGGCCAGACGTAGGTGTCGGACTGCTTAAGGACAAACGCCATGCAAGGTGCTCAGTGGTTTAGGTGAAGGCTAGGCTGACCTCGTTATTGCCAGCGCTAGTCGGCACTGCAATATAAGGGATGTTGAGCATTTGGATGCCGTCTTGGTCAGCGTAGGTTGGACCGCCTAGATCCGCTTGAGCTGCTGTAAAGGTCAAAATGTTGCCAGCGGTCTGACCATGCTGGAACGTTAAGTTGCCAGTGGCAGTAGCGATCGCCGCTGCAAAGTAATCCTTTGAAGCAAGCAAGGGCGCCTCGATCATGACCGTGCCATTGGGCGCGCGGTTAGTCAGCAGAACTTCTTTGGCGCAACCTACCAATTCACGGTAGACAATTTCATTGGCAATATCAAAACTAAAGGACTGCAGGCAACCGGCATAGCTAAACAACTGGAAACCACTTGTATTGGTTTCTTTGAAGATAACAGGAGTGGCTTGGTTGGTGTAGGTCGGCGTTAACTGTGCTGTGTCAGTAGGCGCGTTATAGATGCCGGTAAACGTAAAGGAGATTGTTGGAATCTGGCTAACTTCACCGGAAAGCGTAAACGTGCCACGGGCACCGGTAACCTTGTGAAGAATACCATCAACGTTCATGTAGATAGTCACACTTGAAAACGATGCGCTAACAGGCGCATACGTCACAGAGGTGCTCGCCACAATCGTCTCAGACAGGCCGCAGGACTTCAGCAGTGGGCCATAGGCTGGTGGGGTGCCAGCGGTGCCAGAGCCGGCCATCTCGACCTCGAAGGTCATGCTCACCCGTGTCTCAGCCAGCAGTTGATCTGATGCACCAAGATATGGGCGCACTAGATCGCGGCTGACTGTTTCCGCTTCAAGGGGAATGATTTCAAGATTGCGCACCAAGAAAGCATTGGAGCCAGTAGGCGTTGGATCGGTTCCGTAAGTGGATTCAATCTTCGCCACAATCAGGCGTTTGCGAGTCAGGAGTGGCATTGGTCAGAACCTCAGTGCTGGTTACAGGGGATGGCTCGGTGCGAGAACCTGGAAGAAGCTTACGCTTACCGGTTTTGTCATTGACCAGATAGGTGCCCCCCTGGCCGTAGTACTCGTCCATTATCGTAGCTACTGGTTACGCCTCCAAGTTAGCAACGGCAGTGCGATAGCGCACCAAGTAATCCATTGAAATTACGCCAGCAGGTTGATCTGCTTCTTGCAGGTCAAAGGTCACGCTTATTGGCTGCACGTCAATGGCATAGCCACCCAGGCTTAGGTCCGCCATTATTTTGGCATGAGCGCTTTGAACAATTGGATCAGCCACTTGGTCGGGGATATCACCGCGAACAATAATTGCAACGCGAACGGTCAGGCTCCAATCCAGCGTAGGTAGTGCAGTGTTCTGCTCTGCTGAATCACTGACGGGCTCAACCACAATCGCCGGGCTCTCCTGCCGGGTCAACGGTTCCACTCGACTGCGATAGATGCGAGTACCCACTCCAGTAGTGCCCGTGAGCGCCGTGCGGATCGCGGCAAGGATAGTCTCGCGCTTGGTGGTCATGGCTTAAGCAGATGCAACTTGGACAACGGTGCAGATGATGCCGGGAATGCTGGGGTGGGCAAAGGGACTTGTTTGAGCTGCCTCAGCATGAATGTAGGCCTCGACGTCGCCGGTTGACCACATCACTTCGAGGTAGTCGTTGGTCGTCAACCCAAGCACGAAATTAACGGTGCCGATCACGTTACCATCAAGAATGCCATGCTTTGCAGTGATGCTGAACCGGCTGTCGCTGGCCGGCACGTCAGCACCGTTTTTGCGCAACCAAACGTTGATGTTGTGAATCGAGCTGTCCGTGTTGCTGAACTGGATTGAAAACGTAATGCTGTAAATGCCGGGATGATCAAAAGTAATCCGCTCATTTGAAATGATCTTGGTGCCACGGCTTACCGTGTCAACTTGCCGCAGCTTGATCGCATAAGCCGTATTGGCGAGCGCCGCCACCTGCGACGTTTCATCCCAAAACGAACCCCAGTAGCCAGGGTTGCCGAAGTAGGGCAAGCCAGACCATGTAGTTCGACCATCCCCGATCTTTAGGTTCTCAGTGTCGCTTTCAAGGCCAGGCTCGCCAGCCAACATCACTGGGTTGAGTGCACCCCATTGGCTGCGTGTGTTGACCTTGAAGGGACCGCTCATGTTTTCTGTAGTGCGATTTGAACAAATCTGCCGTCATCTAGCAGCATTGCCTCGCGCACGGTGTATGCCACAGCATTAACCGTAATTGCATCGTTGCGGATCAGTGCGCCGAAGTCAGAAGCCTTCGCCGTCAAGGTGTAATCAGTAGTCAGCACCATGCCATCGCTGATCACTTGGCCTGGCATGTCAAGGATGCCCAAAGCAGTAACGGCGCCAGCTGTGCAGCTGACGCCGAAGTCTGCAAGGAAGATGCTTAGGTCTTCCGTAAACGCCATCAGCTGTACTTCTTGGAACCCAGGCCGGCGATCGTCACAGCGCCGGCACCAGTGCCACCTGCAACCGTTACCACTGCTTTGATAAACCGCTTCATGTTGTCAGAGTTGACCGAGATCTTCTGAACCGATGCGGTGTTGGCAGTGGTGATTGTGAACGCGCCGCCAGTCACATCGGTGTAGGTCCCACCAGACGTATCAGATTCGGTCAGCTTGCCCAGGTAGGTAACGCCAGAGCTGCCAGCCTCAGCGCAAAGGATCACGGCGATGTCGCCTTCATAATCCACTAGGTCGATGGCGGTGCTGGCGGTGACAGTAGTTGTCACCACATCATTAGGCAGGAAGTTAAGGACCTCGGTTTTGGTCCCTAGGTTTTGAATCGTCATGGCTTAGCCCTCCGTCGGGGGGATTGTGGTTTTAGTGCAGGCTCAGGCTGAATTGCCTGAACAATAGTGGCTGCCACGTTGGCAACCTTGATCGCCTTACCAATGCCGATCAAAAGCCTGGCGTCAGAAGGGGAGGCCTCAAGGACATCCCCAATCCGAACTACCTGGCCCGCCAGCATTGTTTGCCGTAGGACCTCGATCAACATGATCAGAGGGTGTTGTTGCCGCGGGTGAAGGATTCAGGATGGCGAACAGCGATGTCTACATCCTGCATAGCCACAACCCGGATAGTGCCGGAGGTGCTATGGGTGTAAGGGTCCACCATCAAATCCAAGCCGGAGAAGTAACCAATGATCAGATCGGCAAAGTTGCCGAACCACAGATCATTAGCTGCTACCTGGTTGGATAGCACGCCGGGGTAACCGTTGACTTCGCCGTTTTCCATGATGAAGATGCCGGAGCCGGCGTCCTTCTTCGTGGTCTTCAGGTTGCCGCGCATAGCAGCGTTCATCAGATAGACAGGGCTGCCCATCAATGCGTTGGCGGTTGCCACGTCGCTTTCAAGCGCCACTACCTCGGCGAAGGTAGGAGCATCAGCAGCGAAGTCTTCGGTGCCGACGCCGGTGGTCAGCTTGAGACCCAGGGGCTCACTGTTGCTGCCGGTGCCGTAAAGACCAGACAGATCGATCTTGAGTGCAAGAACGGTGGCCAGGTCAGTGCGGATCATGTTCTCCACGTCGATGCTCGACTGGAGCATCAGGCGGCGGCTGTAGTCAGTGAAAGCAGCAACCGTTTTAGGGGTCAGGCTCACCTGATCAATGGATTGCTGGCTCTCGGTAGGAGCACCAGATTCAGCCACCCAGTAGGCGGTGCCAGCGCCGGATTGGCGGGGGATGGCGACGTTGCCGGTTAGGCCGGTCAGCACGGTGGCGCCAGCTTGATCCAGTGCCGATGCATTGCGCAGCAGGTCGATGAAGCTGCCAGCATCAAGCTCAGTAGCGACTAGGTTGCCACCAGCTGAAGCAGTGCCAACGTTCAGGTCACGGCGCAGCACATCCTGAGGGATGGTGATGCCACGCGATTGACGGCCCAGCTTTGCAGCTGCAGCGTCAGATGCTTCGATCTCAAAAGCAGCAGCCTCACGGGCTGAACGATCGGTCGGGTTGGCTAGATAGTTGATGGCACGCAGGAAGGAGAACTTACGGCTCTCCTGTGCGGTAAGGCCGATTTCAGCGGCGCTCATGTTGACAGTCTCCTGGGGTACGTTGAGTTTATCTAGAACAGCGGCGCGGGCCTCGTCGATTGAACGACCAGACTCCACCAACTGACGACCAAGATCGGTCATTTGATGCGTGCTGCAGAGTGCAGAGATTTCAGCGATGCGGGTGCGCTCAGCCTCAACGGCTTCGGCCCGCACCACAGCCAGATCGGGGGCGGTGTTTTCCATGAGAGGAATGGGATCGTGGGATGGTGCTGCCGAAGCAGCAGGTTTGTCAGTCTTAAAAGATCGGCCAATCCCAACACCGGGATCAGCCGGTACTGAAACAACACTGATCTCATAAGGTGACCAGGCAGTAGCAACAAAGTCACCACTGCCGCGCTCTTCCATTTTGTCAATGGAATAGCCAAAGGAGACGTTTCGGAGAACGCCATCCTTCACATCGCTCAAGATTTCCTGAGCGAAAGCATTGCGGCTAAAGCGCACGCGGGCATAACCGCGGCGCTTGTTGCCGTCAATATATGCCTTCTCAACCACACCAATTACTCGGTCGGGGTTGTGATTAAACAGCAGCGGCGCGCCATCGTTGAGGCGGCTGAGATCTGCAGCCTTCATCTCATGGCTCAGGATCTCGTTGCCGAAATACCTAGAAACAGGAAACTCAGAACTGAATGGGAACTCATACGTCCGATCCTCTACCTCGTCAAAGGTGGTCAGCTCGGCGCGTTTGTAGTTGCCTTCCATCGACCGCAGGGTGGCAATTTTTGTCAATGTAGAAAACTTGTGACCAACCAGCGTTTCGGTTGCCTCATAGCCCTCATCACCTTCGCTATAGAT